>SXGT01265170.1_pt1 | contig 19801 bp, 17 predicted proteins | sample 3176221 | NCBI WGS metagenome assembly SXGT01 (sample SAMN11356862, study PRJNA531348) | freshwater metagenome | isolation source: freshwater sample F1-120 | place: China: Fuxian Lake, Yuxi | collected 2017-12-25
ATCTTTGCAGGCGCGAGCAAAATGCGCCCGCTCCGATAGAAACCCATAGCCAGGGTGGATCGCTTCCGCGCCAGATTTTTTGGCAGCGTCAATGATTTTCGCCACTACGAGATAGCTTTCAGACGAAGGAGACGGACCGATGTGTACCGCGTGGTCGGCATATTGGACATGCAGCGCAGTACGGTCGGCATCGGAATAGACTGCGACAGTTTCAACCCCGAGTTCGCGGCAAGCGCGGATCACGCGGACGGCGATTTCTCCTCGGTTGGCGATCAGAACGCGGCGAAACATCGGTAAGGAGCCGCGCTCAGTCCTGCTTGACGAGGAACAGGGGTTGGCCGAACTCAACGGGCGCGCCGTTCTCGACCAGCACTTCGAGGATCTCGCCCGCGATCTCGGACTTGATCTCGTTCAAGACCTTCATAGCCTCGATGATGCACAGCGTCTTATCGACCGCGATGCGATCGCCGACGCGCGAGAAGGGCTCGGCCTCGGGAGAGGGCGAGCGGTAGAAGGTTCCGACCATCGGCGAGGGGATCACCGTGCCAGCCTTCTTCTCGGGCGCGGCGGCTGCCGCCGGCGCGCCGGCGGCTCCCGGCGTTGCGAGCTGCGGCGCGTGCGCCATCGGCAGGCCCCCGCCGTGCATCACGTGCACCATCGGAGCGGCCTGGGCCTGAACCACGGGAGCGCCGCGCTTGAGGCGCAGCTTGGTGCCCGACTTCTCGTCCTCGATTTCCAGCTCGTGGACTTCGCCGTCGGTCATCAACTTGATCAGCTTCTGGATCTGCTTGAGGTCCATGCGCAAGGTGTCGTCTCGGTTGGGGGTCTATCGCTCGGCGGGCAGGGCCGCAGCAATCTGCAGGGCGTTGAGGGCAGCGCCCTTGCGGATCTGATCGCCGACGGCAAAGAAGCATAGCGAGCCGGGCCCGCGGCTTCCCGCCCGAATCCGGCCGACATGCACGGCATCGGTCCGGGCGCTCTCCAGCGGCCGGGGGCCGTGGGGATCCTCATCCAGCCGGATGCCGGGGGCCTCGCGCAGCGCGGCCCTCACCCGGGCGGGGTCCAGCTCACCGCGCACGCGCAGGTGCACTGCCACCGAATGGCAGCGCTCGACCGGCACGCGGGCCGTGGTCGACTCGACCAGCAGCTTGGGCAGGCGCAGGATCTTGCGCAGCTCCTCGCTGATCTTCTGCTCCTCGCCGCTGATGCCCTGCTCGTCGACCTCGGCGATGGCCGGAATCACATTGCGAGACAGCCGGGCCGCGAACGGACTCGCCGCCGTGCTTGCGCGCGGCAAGCCGGCATCCTCGCGCGCCTCGGCCGCCAGCGTCGAAAGGCCGGCGGCGCCGGCTCCCGATGCCGCCTGGTAGCTGACCACGATGACCTCCTCCAGCCGCGCCAGACGCTGGATCACGGACAGCGGCAGCGCGGCGATGGCGGTGGTGCAGTTGGGGTTGGCGATCAGGCGCGGCCGCGCACGGAGCTCATCGCCGTTGATCTCGGGGACGATCAGCGGCACATCGCTGCGCATGCGCAGCGCGCTCGACAGATCGATCACGCGAATGCCCGCTTCGGCGAGCGTCGGACCGAGCACGCGGCTGACCTCGCTGGGCGTGCACAAGAAGGCCAGATCGCAGCCCGGCAGGTCGTTGGCGGTCGAGAGCGACTCCAGCGGCCGCAGCGAGAGCTTGGTGCGCTCCGGTCCGATCTCGAGCTTGCCGTAGCGCCGGGCCAGCAGGTCCAACCCGTCGACCGGATGTCCCGCCGCCAGCAGCAGAGCGAGCAATTCCTCGCCCACGGCGCCGCTGGCACCCACCACGGCGACCTGCAGCCGCCGATGCTCATCCGTCCAGCCCCAAGGGGCTCCTTCCCTGCCTGTCGCGGCCACGAAGCTCGTCATGAACCGGTCTGGATACGCGATTGGCGCTTCGCCGACAAGCCCCTCCCCGCGACACGACGGGTGACATCACGGGCAACACCGCGCGCCTGCCACAAGTCGCGCTTGCCGCCGCGCTTCTCCACCAGACGCACGTTTTCGATCACGATGCCCGGATCGAGCGCCTTGGTCATGTCATAGATCGTCAGCGCGGCGATGCTCGCCCCCACCAGGGCCTCCATCTCGACGCCGGTCTTGCCCACGAGCCGCGCCGTGCAGCGCAGCTCCAGCACGTCGCGTCCGGCCGGCGCGATCTCGATCTCAACCACATCCAGGCCCAGCGGGTGGCACATCGGAATCAGCTCCGCGGTGCGCTTGGCGGCCTGAATGCCCGCGATGCGCGCCACCTCCAGGATCGCACCCTTGGGCCCGCCGCGGCGCAGGATGGGCGCGAGCAGTCCCTTGGGGAAGCGCACGCGGGCGAGCGCGCAGGCCGAGCGGGCGCCGGCGGTTTTTTCGCTCACATCCACCATCACGGACTCGGCGGAGCGGCGGCGTTGCTGGACATGGCTGAGGCGGCGGGCGGGCATGTTGGAGGCCCACTCTAGCGTGCGGCGCGGGCCTTTTTTCCACCCGTATGATTTCGGTTCATGCAGCACGGTCCAGCCGGCCGAAGCGTAGAGTACGCGCGTCCGCCAACCTAAGAAAGCCTTCATGCTGCTGCGACTTCCGCTGTCGTTCCTGTTCACCGCCGGTCTGGTCTGGGCTGCTCCCCAGGATGCCGCAACCCTCAAGAACCTGCTGCAGGGCGCGCTCGAGAAGAGCGCGCAGTCCGGCCCCGAAGAGGCCGTCGCCCAGGGTCAGGCCGTGGTCGCGCTCGTCAACGACGAGACCCGCGAAGAGCTGCGCAACGAGCTCGACAAGCGCCTCAAGGACTCGGCCAAGGTGCCTGAATCGACGCGTCTGCTGCTGCTCGCTGCGCGCCTCAGGCTCGGCGAGGCGGATCTGGCGCGGATCGCCGGCGAGCTCGGCGCGCTGATTGCATCGAAGGACGAGGCGATTGCGCGCACGGCGGCGCGCACGGCCGCCGACACGCGACTGCGCACGCTGCGCGAAGACGACCTGCAGAAGCTCGTCGAGGCTCTGCGCGAGTGCGCCAAGGACGCCAACCGCGAACCCGCGACGCGCATCCAGGCCGCCACGGGCCTGCACCTGCTCGGCCGTGCCGACGGGCAGCGCGAAGCGCGCGGCATCATGCTGAGCTTCCTCGACTCCGGCGATGCCAACCTGCGCGCCGCGGGCGCTCTGGCGCTCGCCGAGGTCGGCGACATCGAGACCAGCCGCCGCATCCTCGAGAGCCTCGCGGGCCTGCCGAGCACCGAAGGTCGCCTCGCTGCGGCCTACCTCAAGCAGGAGGACATCCGCCGCATCTACGATCGGCGCACCAAGGCGCTGCTCGAGGGCCAGAACGAGGCCGAGGGCGATCCCAAGGCCGCCAAGGACCTCGCGATCCTCGAGCGCCTGATCCGACTGATCCAGACCAACGCGCTCGAAGGCCCCGAGGTCAAGCGCGAGGACCTGATCGATGCGGCCTGCGACGGGATGCTCAACTACCTCGACGAGCATTCGAGCTTCATGGCGCCCAAGGCCTTCAAGAAGTTCGAGCAGGACCTGCTCTCCGCGGAGTACGGCGGCATCGGCGCCTACGTCGGCGAAGACCCGGAGGACAAGATCTTCACCATCACCCGCCCGATCTACTCCGGTCCTGCATACCGCGCCGGCCTGCACACCGACGACAAGATCGTGCGCATCGATGACTGGCCGACGATCACCAATTCCGGCTCGCACCCGCTCGATGAGATCATCAAGCGCCTCAAGGGCAAGCCCGGCACGCAGGTCAAGCTGTACATCTGGCGCCGCGGCATGGATCCGGCGCTGGTCGAGCGCCCCACCGAGGACATGGCGGTGGTCGTGACGCGCGAGGAGATCACGATTCCGCCCGTCACCTCGATCGAGTTGCCGGGCAAGATCGGCCTGATCGAGCTCTCGACGTTCAGCCGCGTCGCGAGCGATGAGATCGAAAAGCGCCTCAAAGTGATGCTCGCCGACGGCATGCGCGGAATCATTCTCGATCTGCGCAACAACTCCGGCGGCCTGCTCGAGGAGGCGCGCGCGGTCTGCGAGCTGTTCCTGGAGAAGGGCAAGCTGGTGGTCACCACCGAGGGCGTCTCGCGCAGCGAGAAGCTCTACACCGAGCGCGACCCGCTCGTGCCGATGGACATGCCGGTCGTTGTGCTGGTCAATCGCTTCAGCGCCTCGGCCTCCGAAATCGTCTCCGGCGCGCTGCAGGACCACCGCCGTGCCCTGATCGTCGGCCAGCGTTCCTACGGCAAGGGCTCGGTGCAGCATCTGCTGCCGATCCAGGGAGAGTTCGACGACCGCTTCCAAGACGAGAACGGCAACCGCCGCTACGACCCCTGGGAGAAGCTCACCAAGGACTGGAACAGCAACGGCGAGTTCGATTTTGCCGCGCGGGCGCGCCTCACGATCGCCCACTACCACCTGCCGAGCGGCCGCTCGATCCATCGCGACATCGACAGCGAGGGCATCGTGGTCAGCGAAGGCGGCGTCGAGCCGGACCTCAAGGCGAGCATGCGACGCCTCGACGGCTGGCGCGCCGAGGAAATGGTGCGGCTGGTGCGCCGCGACAAGCTGATCCGCGAGTACGTGCTGCGCGAGTACCCGGCCAACAAGGAATTGTTCCGCAAGCTCGCCGAGGGCGACGGCGACGATCTGTCGCGCTATCCCGATTTCCGCGGGCTGTACGACAGCCTGGGAACGATGCTGAGCGAGCAGGATGTGCGCATGCTGGCTCGCAATGAAATCCGCCGGCGGGTGCAGGATGATCGCGGCGAGGCTTTCCCGGACGGTGATTTCCAGGAGGATGCGCAGCTGCAGGCGGCGATCCGCTCGATCCTCGAGAAGGTCGGCGACAGTCCGGAGGCGATTGCCGTCTACCGCAGCACGTTCGATCCTGCTGAGGACAAGTCCAACCAGCGTCCGCTGGTCGCCAAGAGCGGCGATGAGCAGCGCACGCGCCTCAACGACGCGCTCAAGGCGCTGGAAGCGCTGCGCGCCAAGGGCGACGTCGATCCCAAGACGGCCGACGAGCTCCAGAAGGCGCTCGAAGGCGCGCTGGGCCAGAACGCCGCCCCCAAGGGCGAGCCGCGCTGAGTCGAGCCTGCACGGCCGTGCACAGGTGCGGCCGTGCGAAAGCACAGCGCGCGCGCCTCAGGGCGCCGGAGGTGTCGTGCCCTTCCCGGCCGTCCCGGCCCCCTTGTCGGCCATCTCCGCGAGCACTGGCAACAGCAGTTCGCGGCTGAGGATCACGATCGAAGCCGTCAGCGGCAGCGCGATCAGCAGTCCGAACATGCCCAGCGACGCGGCGCCCGCCATCAAGGCGAAGATCACCACCACCGGGTGCAGACCGAGGCTCTCGCCCAGAATGCGGGGCAGCAGCACGTAGTTCTCGAAGGCTTCCGCAGCCGCGAACACGATGCCCACCCGAATCAGCGCCGAGAGCAGCTCGTGATCGAACATGCCCACGAACAGGCCCACGATCAGGCCGATGCCGGTCCCGACGAACGGAATCAGCGAAAGGAAGCCCGTGCCGAAGCCGAGCAGCAGCGCGTAATCGACCCCGGCGATCCACAGTCCCACGGCGATGAAGGCACCCTTGCCGACGCACACCAGCAGGCGGCCCCGGAAGAAGTTGGCCAGCATCTCGCCGATCTGCGAACCGATCCGGACGATGCGCTCGCGGTCCTTGTTGGGCAGATAGCGCGCGATGAATCGGTGGATGCGCTCGAGCTCAAACAGCAGGAACCACGTGTAGATCGGCAGCAGGATCAGCAGGCCCAGAAACTCCATCACCGAGCCGAACACGCCCTGCAGCATGCCGAAGGCACCGCGCGCTGCGCTGACGCCGACCTGGCTCGCCTGCATGGCGCGCTCCTCCGTGAGCCACTCCTCCCACCACTCGCGCAGCGCAAGGCTCAGATCTTCGGCGCGCAGTTGTGCAGCCGGAGGCTGAGTCTGAGGCTCCGGCGCAGTCTCGGAAGCCGCCGCGCGGTCCCGCGGCAGATGATCGATCAACCAGGCAATCTCCTTGTCATACTTGACCAGCGCCTCATCAATGCGCGCGGAGAGCTTGGGCCCGAGTCCCTCTTCGCTGACGAAGTCCCGCACCAGCGCACGGCCCTGGAAGAAGGTCATGCTGCCGATGGCGAAGATCAGGATCGCGAAAGCGCCGAAGATGAAGTTGACCGCGCGCTGGCGCTTCCAGCCGCGCCGCTCGAGCTTGAGCACCATCGGGTGCAGCACGAACGCGAGGATGTAGCCGAGAATCAGCGGGTTGAGCACGGAGCGTACGCTCCAGGCGAACCAGCCGACCAGCAGGGCCAGCAGGATGAGCGCAAGCGTGCGCCACTGAGCGGAGAGTCGTTCGATCATGGGTGGGGCGTGTCGGTCACCGATGGAGGCACCGCTTCAGGCACTGGGTCAATCACCGGGTCAATCACCGGGGCGCTCGCCCGGTGATCGGGGAAACAACTCGGGCGGCAGCTGAGGCCGGTAGGAGCGCTCGAAGGCTTCGTCGAAGTCAAAACCGGCGCGAAAATCCTCGATCGAGTCCTGCTCCTGACGGTTGAGCAGGCCCTCGTCGACCAGCAGGAACACGATCCGCCCCCAGTCGAGCGACTCGCGCACACCCCAGCGACGCCAGACCTCGCCCGCGAGCGGGCCGAACAGCTCGCTGGCGTGAGCGCGCAGGCCGGCCAGCAGTTCCTGACCCGAGACATGGCGGTCCGCGCCTTCGGCCTGCTCGCGCCCCGCCAGCCGGATGGCCGTGTCGAGCGAGTCGAACAGGAAGGCGTAGGCTTCCGGCGCGTAGCGCTTGTCGCGCAGTGCGAGCTTGCGCAGAGGATCGCTCATCGCGACACCAGCGCCTTCCGCGCGGCACCGACTTGCGGTGCACTCCAGCCGAGCAAAGCCCGCTCGATGCTCGAGGAGCCCGAGAGATTGCGCTCCAGATCGGCGCGCGCCGACAGCAAGAGCTCAAACCAGCGCTCGACAGCCCGGCGCGGCTCGCGTGCCAGTGCCTCCGCGATGCGCGGCTGCCTCAGCTGCTCGCGCGCGATGCCCGCCGCCAGACGCTGCGCATCGAGCGCGCCCGCGATGCACAGGTCGAGGAAGGCGCGCGCGCGGTTGCGTTCCTCGGCCGCCGGTGTCTTGCCGCCGAACTCCGCTTCCAGGTCCTGCACGGCCTGCGCCGCCTCCAGCGCGGCAACACGGCCCGACAAGGCCTCGAGCAGCACAGTCAGCATGGAGCGCACACCCTGCGCTTCCAGCTGCAGCGCCAGACCTGGCGAGCCCCCCGCCATGCAGACCAGCTCTTCGGCCGCCGCGGCTGCGAGGCCCTTGGAGAGCAGGATGGCGCGCGCGTGTTCCCGGCCCGGAGGCTCAAAGCGCACGCGCACGCAGCGCGACAGGGTCGTCGCCAGCAGCGCATCGCTGCGGCCCGATTCCAACACGAACAGCACCGAGCGGCCAGGTTCCTCGAGCGTCTTCAGCAGCGCGTTCTGCGCGGCATGGTTGAGGCGGTGCGCCTCGCGGATCAGCACCACGCGCCAGCCGTTCTCCGAGGCGGAAAGCTCGAGAAAATCGCCGATGGAAGCGCCGCCGTCCTCAGGGTGCGGGCGCACGCGATCGAGCGGGATCTGCTCGAGCTCCAGCTCCAGCGGATCGAGCACGAACCAGTCAGGATGCGTGCCCGCGAGCACACGCTTGCAGGGGCCGCAGGTGCCACAGGGCAGCGCGGGACCGCGCGCGCACAAGAGTCCGGCTCCCAGATTGCGGGCGTGCGCGAACTTGCCGATGCCCTCCGGCCCTTCGAACAGCAGCGCATGCGGCAGGCGCCGGACGCGGGCAGCCTGAAACAGGCCCTCGAGAAGGCTCTCGTTGCCGATCATCTCAGGGAAGGACAAGCTGCACCTCCGCCAGGATCGCCGCGTGGACCTGCTCGCTGGCACGGGCCGCATCCACGCGCCGCACGGCCGGATCGAGCTGTGCATAACGTGCGTAGCCGTTTGCCACGCTCTGCTGGAACGCACTGCCCTTGTCCTCGATGCGATCGCGGTTCTGCCCCCGCCGCGCCAGCGCCACGGAGAGCGGGAGATCGAGCCACAGCACGAGATCCGGCTTGGGCTGGCCAGCGAAATCCTGCAACAGGCGCAGCACCCGCTCTTCACCCAGTCCCCCGGCGACGGCCTGGTAGGCGAAGGTCGAGGCGTGGAAGCGCTCGCAGACGACGTGCTCGCCGCGCACGAGGGCGGGTTCGACGAGTTCCTCGAGCATCTGCGCGCGCGCGGCGGCAAACAGCAGGGTCTCCACGCCTGCGCCCATGCGCGCTCCCCGCTCCAGCAGCAGCGCGCGCAGACTCTCCCCCAGACGGGTCGAGCCCGGCTCCCGCAGATGGTGCACCGCCCGGTCGGAGCGCTGGCGCAGCGCGTGCGCCAGCAGGCCTGCCTGCGTGCTCTTGCCGCAGCCGTCGATGCCGTCGAGCACGAAGAAGCGCCCGCGGTGGTGAGGATTCGGTGGGTTCAAGGCGCACAGGATTGTGCCCCATGACGGGGATGCGCTTCAAACCATCTCTCGTGGTACAAGCTGACGCGATGGAGCCCGACTGGGTCTCAGCCGATCCCCGCCAGCCCGGCCATGCGCTGGTGCGCGTGCGCGCTCAGCCGGGTGTCTCCGGGGCGCGCCGCAGCGCGGTCGCAGGCCTCTGGAACGGCTGCCTCAAGCTCTGCGTGAGCGCCCCGCCCGAGGACGGCCGCGCCAATGAGGCGCTGCTCGAGCTGCTGGCGGAGCTGCTGGGCCTCGCGCGCAGCCGGATCCTGCTGGTGCGCGGCGACAAGGCCAGAGAAAAGCACTTTTCGGTTCCCATGGATCCACAAAGCGTCCGCGAACGACTTGCACCGCACCTCGCAGGCAAGCGAAGCTAGCGCGCATGAGCGATTGCCTTCTGGATGCCGGCGTCGAGCGCGCGCTGGCCGCGCTGGAGCAGCGCGCACTCCCCGCGCCCGGCGTGCTTCTGTTTCCGGGCACGGGTCTGGGAGGATTGCCCGCACGCCTGCATCGCGCGCGCTCGATTCGACTCGGCGAACTGGACGGCGTGCCGCCCGAGTGGAGCCAGCTGGTGCTGCACACCGGCGAATGGCAGGGCGGCACGGTGTGGATGCTCGAAGACGCGCCGGGCAATCCGGAGCTTGGCAATCAGCTCGAAGAGAGTCGCCCCGCGTGGGTGGCGGGCTTCCCGCTGTGGCTCGCTGCCGCGGCCGGAGCCGGCATCGCCGTGCACACCAGCGCAGGCGCCGCGCTGGCGCAGTCGACGGGCGCGGCGGCGGAGCAGGCAGCGCAACCCGGTGAGATCGGGATCGTGCGCGATCACATCAACTTCTCCGGATCGAGCCCGCTGGTGGGGCTCTCGCACTCGCGTCTGGGTCCGCTGTTCCCCGATCAGACGCTGCTGTTCGACACAACGCTGGTGCGTGAAGCGCGCCAGCACAGTCTGAGGCTGAGCATCCCCGCACGCGAGGTGATCGCGGCCTGCGTGGCGGGTCCCGCGCTGGAAACACCGGCCGAGCGCCGCTTCTGGAGCCGCGCGGGCGCACAGGTCAGCGTGCAGGGCCTTGCCAACTGCGCGCACGCGGCTGCGCACTGCGGCCTTGGGATGCTGGAGCTGGTGGCCGTGACCGACGCTGGCGAAGGCGTGCTCAACATGGCGGGCATGGTGCAGCACGCCAACGAGATCGGACCGCGCATCGAGGAGCTGATCGTGGCGCTGATGCCGGCGCTGCACGAGGCCGCTGCGGCAGCGGGCCGCGAGGAATGAAGCCGGCGCCCAGGCTCGCGGTGCTGGTGTCCGGCTCCGGACGCAGTCTTGAAAACCTCATCAAGAGGATCGCCGCCGGCACGCTGCAGGCACAGATCGTACGCGTGATCTCCAACCGCGCCGATGCCTACGCGCTGACCCGTGCGGCACAGGCCGGCATCCCGAGCGAGGTCATCGACGCCGAGAAGCAGCTGGATCCGGCCGCGTTCAGCGCGCGCCTGTTCGCTGCCTGCGCCGCGGCGGACGCGGAGCTGGTCGTGTGCGCGGGCTTCCTGCGGCTGCTGGTGATCCCGGCCGAATTCGAAGGCCGTGTGATCAATATCCACCCCTCGCTCCTGCCCGCCTTCGCAGGCAAGGGGTTCTACGGCGACAAGGTGCACGCCGCCGTGCTGGCGCGCGGCTGTCAGTACTCCGGCTGCACGGTGCACTATGTCACCAACGAGTATGATGCCGGCCCGATCCTGCTGCAGCGCGTGGTCGAGGTGCTGCCGGTAGATGACGTGCACGCGCTCGCCGCTCGCGTGTTCGCTGCCGAGTGCGAAGCGCTGCCGGAGGCGATCACCCGGCACTTTGCTGCGCGCGGCTGAGCGCGTGCAGCAGCACCGCGAGGCTCTTGACGTCGTCGAGATTGTGCTGAAACACGCCCTCCAGCCGGTGTGCGCGCTGGCCCAGATAGTCAAACCACGCGGCGGGCGCGAAGGAGCCCGGCAGATCGTCCTCGCGCGTGACTCCGGCGAGCTCGCGCTCCAGCGTGCGCAGCCGGCAGTCCGCAAAGCGCCCCTTGTGCAGTCGCCGCAGCGGCCAGTACAGATCGAGATGCGGCTTGTTGGCAAAGGGCGGCTCGATGCCGAACAGGCGCATCTTGTCCTCCAGACGGTGGCGATCGAAGGACTTCCCGAAGAAGCTCACGACGCAGCTCGCGGCGCGGATGCGCCGCGCCGTCTCCGCGAGCAGCGCCGCCTCGTCGGCCGGCGAATCAAGAAAGCCCTGCCAGATCTCGAAGCTGTCGCCCTCAAAGCGCGCCAGCCCCACCAGGAACACGTAGGTGCCCGCCCCGCCGCTCAGGCCCGTGGTCTCCGTGTCGAGATAAAGGGCCTCTTCCAGCGGCAGCTCGCGCAGCGCGTCCAGCCGCGCCGCCTGCGCCAGTGCGGCGCGCTCGCTCTGCAAGGCACTCGCCAGCGGCCACTCGCCATGCGCGCTGCCGCCGGACAGACGCGTGATCCGTGCGCGCGTCCCGCTGCGCTCGCAGGCCACCAGACCGGAGGGCGGTCCGACGCTGCGCGCGGCAGAGTCCGCAATCGCGACGGTGCTCGGCGCCTGACGGGCGACACGGGCGTCGCGGCGCTGCAGTTGCTCGCGCAGCGGCGGGCTGACTGCGGGTCTGGGAGTCGGCGGCGGCGCAGCCGCAGCCTCGCGCGGCTTCAGAAGCCGCCCCAGCTTGGCGCGCAGCTCGTCGCTCACCGCTCCGGCTCCAGCTCACCCGGCGCGAAGCTGCCGCCCTGCACGAAGTGCGTCAGCACGGCCAAGGCCGTTTCCTTGCCGAGCATGCCGACCTCCTCAGCCGGCCCGACACAGGCCGGACAGCCGCGTTCGCACGCGCAGTGCGCGACCACATCGTGCGCCGCCCGCAACAGCTCGCGGTATGAGCGGAACAGCACCTCCGAGAGACCCACGCCGCCCTGCACCGTGTCGTACAGGAAGATCGCCGGGCGCTGAAAGTGCGGTGAGCGCACCTGCGTGGACAGCCCCAGATCCTTGGGCTGACAGTTGAGCACCAGCGGCGCCACGCGTCGCAGCACAGCCCCCACGCCGCGCCAGGCGGCACCGCGATCGCCGCTGGCGAGCCCCAGACGGTTGGCCGTTTCGTCGGATAGCGTCAGGATGAAAGCCTCGCTGTCGAGCTCCTCGGGCGGCAGATGGATGTCCTCGGCGCCGACATTCTCGCGCGTGTAGAAGCGGATCTTCTTGTAGAGCGTGGCGACGCTGGTGACATGCACCTCGCCGCGCTGCAGATCGGCGTCGAGCACAGGTTCCCCGCCATCCTCAAGCAGCGCATCCTGTGCGCGCTGCTCGCGCAGCAGCCGTTCCTCCAGACGCAGCACACGCACCTCCACGTCAAGCTCCGCCTCGGTGAAGTAGTCGCTCTCCACATGCCGCACATAGGCCCGGCGATTCTTGTGGTCGAAGTTCTCGACCTTCCATGTATCGCCCTGCACCTGATAGATCGCGCCTTGGTGCACGGTGGTGATCGACGAAGGCCGGTCGATCTCGCCGATCGCCTTCTTGGTCTCGACATCCAGAATCAGCACATTGTCCGGATCGTCGCCGCCCAGCGTGACATCCTGAGCCGGATAGGCATCGCTCATCCAGTACCAGGTGCCGCTCTGCTTGTGGAGGAAGCGCGAGTCCTCCGCCAGATAGTCCAGCACGCCGCTGGCGGCGTCCACCGAACCGAACTCCGGCTCATCCCGCAGCTGCCCCTGCTCATCGGAGCGGAAAGGCAGTTCGAAAGCGGCGCACTTGAGCTGCTCCGAGAGGATCACGAGGTTGTCAGGATCCAGGCCGAGTTCCTCGCGCGCCGCTCCGAACAGGCGCTCGGGATGCCGCGCCAGATACTGATCCACGGGATCCGAGCGCGCGATCACCAGCGCCAGCGACGGCTTCTGCCGGCGACCGACGCGACCGGCGCGCTGCCAGAAGGAGGCCTGACTGCCGGGGTATCCGACGAGCACCGCCACATCGAGCGCGCCGATGTCGATGCCCAGTTCCAGCGCGTTGGTCGAGACCACCACCTTGACGCTGCCATCGCGCAGGCCCTGTTCGATCTCGCGTCGCAGGTTCGGCAGGTACCCGCCGCGGTAGCCCTTGATCTCCTCGGGACGCAGGCCCATCTGCCCGGCGCTTTCCTTGAGGTAGCGCGTCAGCACCTCGACGCTGGTGCGCCGCTGGCAGAAGAAGATCGTCTGGTGCGAGGGCCCGCACACCGTCGTCGCCAGCTCGCGCGCCTCTTCCAGAGCGTTGGCGCGCAGTCCCGCCACGGGATTGAGAATCGGCGGGTTGTACACGCCGAAGATCTTCTCGCCCGAGGGCGAGCCGTCTTCGCTGACCACGCGCACCGTGCGACCCGTCAGGCGCCGCGCATGCCCCACCGGATCCGCCAGCGTGGCCGAGCACAGCAGAAAGCGCGGATTGGAGCCGTAGTGCCGCGCGATGCGCAGCAATCGGCGCAGCACGTTGGCGACACTCGAGCCGAAGACGCCGGAAAGCGTGTGCACTTCATCGATCACGATGTAGGCCAGATCACGGAACAGCTCACTCCACTTGGAGTGATTGGGAAGGATGCCGGCGTGCAGCATCCACGGATTGGTCAGCACCAGATGTCCGCGATCGCGCAGCGTGCGCCGCACGCTCGGTGGCGTGTCGCCATCGTAGGTGTAGGCGTGCCACTCCTGTCCCAACGTCTCGACCGCGCGCGTCAGTACCGCAGTCTGGTCCTGCGACAAGGCCTTGGTGGGAAACAGAAACAGGGAGCGAGCGCTGCCCTTGGTCTCGAGCAGACGCTGCAGCACGGCCAGCGTATAGCACAGCGTCTTGCCGGATGCGGTCGGCGTCGCGATCAGCGTGTCTTCACCGTCGAGCGCGTGCTCGACGAAGCGCGCCTGATGCTCGTACAGCTCCTCGATGCCACGCGAGCGGCACAGTTCCACCAGCCGCGGATCGAGACGCTCAGGAAAGGCGCTCGTGCGCGCCGGGCGTGGCGGAATGCGATGCCAGCGCTCCATGCGCCCCATCCAGCGCGGATCGCTCGAGAGCCACTCGACCAGTTCCTCGACGCCGCGCGCCGAGCGCGCCCTGCGCTCGCCGCCCTCGGTGGGCGCCCGCTCCGCGCCGATCCTGCCGGTACCGCTTGAATTCCCCATCCAACCCTCCAGTTCGGGAAAGGTTAGGGTTGCCGCCGCGAGACTGCAAGGGCCGGACTTTGCCGGCGCCGGCGCCTCACAGCGCGAGCAGGAGATCGAACAGCGTCGGATCCGCCAGCAGCGCCCTGCGCGCGCCCACGGTGACCTCGATCGCACCCTCGCTCGTGCGCCCAAGCTGATACTCGTTGCGCTTGCCGCCCGGCTCGCTGAAACGCACTTCGATGCGCTCCTTCCAGTCGAGATCCGTGCGCGGCGGCAGATGGCGCTCGGCGCGCACGAAGCACAGACCGTCGAGCAGCGGGAGCAACTCGCGCGCCTGCGCTTCCGTGCCTTCGCGCGTCCACTGGCCGCGTGCGCTGCGCTGAAAACTCAGCACGCGCTCGCCGGGCAGGCCCAGTTGCAGGCTGACCTGCGCATGCTCGGGGATCTCCAGCAGACGCTTGGACCAGAAATGATCCGCCGGCAGGTTGACGAGTTCCAGCAGACGGGCCGGAGCGTAGCCCGTGACCGCCTCGCCGCGGCGCTGGAACAGCACGGCAGCACTGCCTTGCGGTGAGGTGAGCGTGGCGCCGAAGTAGCCTCCGTCCAGCTGACCGCCGGCCCCGATCTCCAGCGCCGGAAGGTCCTCGCGCTCGGCCAGCGGCTCGTTGAGCCGGAAGCTCTCCAGCTCCAGACGGGCCAGTTCCCCCAGCAGATCCTCGATGCGCGCACCATCGGCAGGATAGGCGGCATCGAAGCCCTTCTCACCTGCGCGGCGTTCCGCAACCTTCCACTGACGGCCTTCGCGCGTGATGCGCACTTCGGCCGGTCCGCTGCGCAGGCGCAGTGCATCGACCTCGTCGCGTCGCGCGCGCAGGATGCGCGTGTCGAGGAACGTGTCAATCGGCAGCGAGAGCAGGAACGCGTCGCGGGGCTCGATGGCCCACACGATGCCCAGATCCTCGCGCATGACAAACCAGCTCTCGCCGCCGGAAGGGCCGAGAGCGCCCACCCGCAAAGTGTGCTGACGGCCATCCTGCAGATCCAGCCGCAGCTTCAGCCGCGGAGGATCGAGACCGTAATCCGAGGGCTTGCGCCCCAGCTCATCCACGTAGCCCTCGTGGCGGATGCCCGCAACGCCCTGCAGCCACACGGACAGCGCGGCGAGATCGGGCGAGGCGGGCACAGGCGCCGTCAGCTGCCATTCCCCGTCCGTCTGCGCGAGCTTGAGCGTCGCATCGCTGCGCTCCGCCGAGCCTTCCTTCCAACCCTGTCCGCTGCGCTCGATGCCGCGCACCAGCGCGGGAGCGAAGTCGAGTACCACGGTGGTCTTGAAGTCCTCCACCGGCCGGTTGAGCGCCGTGTACAGGTCCAATCCCACGCGCGCGATGACATTGCGCACGCGCACATAGGCTGCGTTGCGCGTCGGATCCTCGATCCCGAACTCGATGCGCTCGCGGCGTCCATCGGCTTCCAGGTCGAGGATCAGCTTGGGCGGGTCGAACTGCGCCGCCAGTGCGGGCGCTTCGGCCAGCGCCACCTCGCTGGCGCGTGCCGCCAGCGCATTCTGGATCAGGTGCCCGATCAGCGCCTCCTGCGCGGGCACGAGCTGCGGATCGCGCAACTCCCAGCGCCCGTCGATCCGCTCGGCGCGCATCGTCCAGCCACGCAGCAGGTTTTCGGCGCGCACGCTGCTGACGCGCTCGGCCGTCAGTCCCGGGAACAACTCCAGCTGCGTGCGATCCACGCGCGCCTGTTCCTCTTCGCTGGTGCGCAGCAGCAGCCAACCCGCTCCAAGCACCAGCAGCGCCAGAATCAACAGACTGCGCAGACTCATCGCCGCCGCCTCCAAGCGATCACGATTCCAAGCACCAGACACACGAGCACCGGTGCCAGCGCAATCCAGATCCACACGCGCTGCACGCTCTCCGGCTGAGTCAGATCGAGTCGGCGCTGCGGTACTTCGCGCGCACTGACCTTGACGCGCCAGTCGCGCGAGGCACACCAGTTGAACGTGTTGAGCAGAAAGTCGCGGTTGGTGTCGAAGGTCGCGTTGATCGCGCTGACGGCACTGCCGAGGACCGCGACGCGCGCCTCGGGACGCTCCTGTGGTCCGGTGCGGCGCGGGGTCCCGGCGGCAGCCTGGGGCGGGAACACGATCGCAGCGGCGAGCACGAAGGGGCCCTGCCGCTCGCCCGCCTCCGGCTTCCAGTCCTGCGTGCGGGCGCCGTCCTGCGGCAGATCCAGCCATGCTTCTTCGGTGGAACGCAGCAGCGGCAGCACCGTGCCCCCCGGCATCGCGCGTCCGATTTCCAGCGCGCGCGTTCCGTTGAAGATCACCCGCCGCTCGGCGCGCCGCAGCGGATCGGTGATCGGGTGCGCGTTCATGGCCGCACGCTCCAGCCACAGCTGCGCCGCCGTGTTGGTGCCGTACTGCGGAGTGCCGCCCGGACCCAGCGGCGCGCGGGCCACGAAGCCGTTGCGCGACAGCCGCACGCCCCAGGGTTCGAGCAGATCAGGGAGCGCGAGCTTCTCCGGCACGTTCTCAAGCCCCGGTGCCACGATCAGCCTGCCGCCGCTCTCCACGAAGCGCTTGATCTGCGCCCATTCGCCCTCCTGAAAGGGCTGCTCGGGGCCGAGGATCGCCAGCACGCGACAATCCTCGGGAATCGCGGCGGCCGTGGCGAACTGGTGCGTGCCCACGCGGTAGCCATCGCTCTCCAGCGCGGTCTTGAGCTGAGACAGCCCCATCAGCTCAATGTTGTCCGGATCGAGCTCGCCATGCCCGCGCAGAAACAGGACGTTGGGTGCGTCAGAGGCCCCGACCTTGAGCAGCGCACCGACCAGCGCTTCCTCCGCGCGGAACGAGACCATGCGCGCCGGCACGGGCGGGCCCATGCGCCCCGCCGGATCGCCCGGATCGAAATCCGCCAGATCTCCGCGCAGCCGCAGCACTTCGCGGCGCGTGTCCTGACTCACAACCAGCAGACCGCCGGCCTCGACTTCGCGCAGCCCCAGCTCGAAAAGGCGCGTGCGCGCCGCATCCGCGCCGCTGCCGGAAAGATCGTGCGCAAACAGGAGCACCTTGCCGCCGGAGGAGTCGCGGATCGAGAGCAGCAGCTGGCGCAGGCGCTCCTGCGCGACGATCACCAGTTCCTCCAGCGGAAACTCCGCCGGTCGCAGGAACACATCGATGCGGGCCTGCTCCGGCAGACGCGAGAGCACCTCCAGCGAAGCCGGAGAGAGCGTGTTCTCCTGCGCCTGCGTCCAGTCGGAGCGAACACGCAGGCTCGGCCGCTCCGCCAGACGCGTCAGCAGCAGCGCCAGCACGGCGAACAGCGCGCCCGCCAGCCCCACGCGCAGCCACAGGCCGGCGCGCGTGCTTCTTCCCGTCGTCTGAACGGCAGACTTCAGCTCCATCGGCGCGCCTCCACGGAACGAGTCGTCAGGAACACGAGCAAGGCCGTCCAGCTGACAAAGAAGACCACGTAGGCGCTGTCGAGCACGCCGTACAGGAAGGCGCTGGTGAGGTTGGAAGAGATGTCGATCCACTTCACGAGGCCGGTGAGGATCGGCCAATCGACAAGGCGCGCCACGAGCGGCAGCAGCATCAGCACCAGGTTGGCGATCACGGCCGCGAAGGCGCTCAGGACCGGCAGCGTCGTCAGCGAGCTCATCAGCAGGCCGATTCCGCAGAACAGACCGCTGCACAGCGTGGCGCCGATCCAGCTGCTGCACACGATGCCCCAGTCAATCCCCGCCCCGCAGGCCGCCAGCACCAGCGCGTAGGCGAACACCGAGGCCCACAGGATCGCCATGAAGCTCAGCGCCGCGCCGAACTTGCCGCACACCACCGCGAGATCCGTGACCGGCGCCGTCAGCAGGTACTCCAGCAGCCCCGAGCGCGACTCCTCGCTCAGCATGCGCATCGTCAGGAGCGGCGGCACCAGCGCACACAGCACCCAGAACACGAACGAATCCCCCAGCAGGAAGCGCAGTGCGATGTCGACATCGCCCTGGGCGCCGACCAGATAGAAGAGCAGCATCACGCCCTGCAGCGCGAGCGCGATGCACAGGAGCGTCCAGGCCAGCGGCCCGAGGAACAGCCCTACCAGCTCTCGGCGGTAGATCGCGGTGAATCCGTTCATGCGTTGGGGCGCTGCGGTGCATCCACCTTCGCGGGCGCATCCACGTTGACGGGCGCGGAGAGGTCGCGGCTGGCGCCGCGGTCGAAGGGATTGAGGCTGTAGATCTGCCTGGTGGCCGCTGGCTGCGAAACCGGCAAAGCGTTCGATGCCGGCGGCACAACAGACGGCATCGGACTCACCGTGCCCGCAGGAGGCTGCGCAACCGGCTCGCTGCGCGCAGCCTGCGGTTCCTCTCCCAGCGCAATGCGCGCGAAGATCTGCTCCAGCGAGGGCACGCGATAGGAAAGCTCGCGCAGCGCCCAGCCCTTGAGCTTGGCGATCGCGCCGACATCCTCGCGCACATCGACGGCAGCCTCGAGCTCAAACTCATGGTGCACCCCGCGTCGCCCCAGATCACGCACCACGCGCACGCCTTCGATGCCTCCCAGCATCCGCTTGGCAGCCTCGACATCCGCGCCGACCAGCGCCTCGAGCCGCACGAAGGCACCGCCCGAGAGCTGCTGCACCAGCTGCGTCGGAGTGCCATCGGCGGCGATGCGCCCCTTGTGCACGATGATGACGCGCGGGCAGACCGCCTCGATCTCAGGGAGAATGTGCGAGGAAAGCAGCACCGTGTGCTTCTGCGCGAGCTCGCGCAGGATCGCGCGCACCTCGAGGCGCTGCAGCGGATCGAGCCCGCTGGTGGGCTCATCCAGAATCAGCACCTCCGGCTCGGGCAGCAGCGCAAGCGCGAGACCGACGCGCTGACGCATGCCGCGCGAGAGCGTGCCGACGAGATCGCGGCTGCGATCGAGCAGGCCGACGCGCTCGAGCACCGCGGGGATGCGACGCCGCGCCTCGCCGCGCTCGAGTGAGTGCAGGCGCGCCTGGAACGCGAGCATCTCCTCCACGCGCAGCTCGCGGTACAGCGGCACACTCTCGGGCAGGTAGCCGATGCGGCGGCGCGCCTCGAGTGACTGGCGCAGCACATCGAAGCCCGCCACGGCGACGGCGCCGCTGGTCGCCGGCAGATAGCCGGTGAGGATGCGCATCGTGGTGGTCTTGCCGGCGCCGTTGGGACCGAGGAAACCGACCACTTCGCCCTTGTTGACCTCGAAGGAGATGTCATCGAGGGCCGCAAAGGAACCGAAGCGTCGCGTCAGGTGAGAGACGGAGATCACGGCGGAAGAAGGTAACGCTCCGCACCCGCATCTCCAAGGGTGCTCATGGATGGCGAACCCGGCCTGTTCAGTTCCGCACGATTGTGTGCGATTCGCCACCTCGAGCGAAGAATTCCATGTACTTTCCCGCACCCGCGGAATCCGGCGAGCGCGGGAAGAGTGCCCGAGCCCGCGCAGTGCACGACAACACGGCATTCGGCACAGCCGATCGGCAGAAAAATGAAACCGCCTCCGTCAGCGATTGCCGATGACAGAGGCGCACTGCGTGGCAGAATCGTCGATTTCAGGTCTTCACTTCGAAGTCGGCATCGACCGGCTCATCGCCGCCCTTGCCGCTGCCCGCGGTCTGACCCGAGGCCGCACCCTGCGGCGGAGGCGGCGTACCGCCCTGTGCAGCCGATGCCGCCTGATACAGCTTCTGCGCGGCCTGCTGCAGCGTGTTGACCGCCGCATCGAGCTTGGCGGCGTCCTCGCCGCTCATCGCCGTCCGGACTTCATCGCGTGCGCTCTCGATCGAGCGCAGATCGCCCTCGGAGAGCTTCGAGCGGTGCTCGCCGAGCTGCTTTTCGACCTCGTAGACCAGCGCATCGGCGCCGTTCTTCTTGTCGACGAACTCGCGGCGCTGCTTGTCGGCCGCGGCGTGAGCCTCGGCCTCGCGGCGCATCTTCTCGACGTCCTCCTTCGAGAGACCGGAGCTGGACTGGATCACGATCTTCTGAACCTTGCCCGTGCCCTTGTCCTGGGCCGTGACGTTGAGGATGCCGTTG
>SXGT01857780.1_pt1 | contig 19798 bp, 15 predicted proteins | sample 3176221 | NCBI WGS metagenome assembly SXGT01 (sample SAMN11356862, study PRJNA531348) | freshwater metagenome | isolation source: freshwater sample F1-120 | place: China: Fuxian Lake, Yuxi | collected 2017-12-25
CTGGCGCCATCCTGTTTTCTCCCCGACCGGAGCCTGGGGAGGCCTTTGGCCACGCGATCGCGGTCAGCGCCGGATGCATCGTCATCGGCGCTCCTCGCGGGGACTCCGTCGAAGTGCACTCCGACCCTGACGGGTCGATCCGATCGACACCCATCTATGACGCTGGGCATGCGTACATCTTTTCGAGAAACTCGCAGAGTGGTGCGTGGCACGCGACTGCCACGCTCGAACGCGAAACTCCCGAATCGAGTGCGTGGTTCGGCCGCGCTTTGGCGGCGAGCGGTGATTGGATTGCGGTGGGCGCGCCTGGCGTCGACGCGCTTGAAGATGGAGCGAGTTCCCAGACTGCGATGAGCGTTGGCGAGGTGAGCGTCTTCCATCGCGACGCGAGCGGAGACTGGAACGCACACGCCACGCTTCGGCCGCCCCGAGTCGCGGAGTTCGCCGCGTTCGGCAGTTCGATTGCTCTTGAAGGAGACACGCTCATCGTCGGCGCACCCGGGTACACGACGCCTGCCGTTGACGGAGAGAGCACCCACACGACTGGCGCGGTATTCGTGTTCACGCTCACGGATGCTTCTCTGCAGTCCCCAGCAGTGCTCACTGCACCCGACGGTGCTGCGAGCGCGTCGTTTGGCGTGTCGGTCGCGCTCGCGCGCGGTCAACTGCTCATCGGCGCTCCAGGGGCGAATGACGCTGGGCAGTCAAGCGGCGCGGCGTGGAGATTCGTTCGCCATGATTCAGAATCGCCGTTCTTTCCAACCGCGCGACTTCGAGCGGCGAGCGCGGGCGAGATGTTCCTCTTCGGCAGCGCGACGGCACTTCTCGATCACTGCGCAGTGGTTGGGCGTTTCCACGACGAAGAGAGCGGCCATCCCCAGGGGTCGACGCACCTCTTCCCAAGTGACGCACCGCTCATCGCGCATCGAAGTGAACCCGATGCATCCACTTCAGGCTGGAAAGCGGCGAGCGATGCCGCGCCGTGACTGGATGGAGTTGGGTTCTCTGCACACCGGAACCGTGCGAATGAAAGGAGTCTGCATCGCTCCGAAGAATCGCAGCGAATCGATCGATCACAACGCGAGGGGCGCAACCCGCGAACACGGCGCGACGCGAGAGTGTTGCGTCGGCTGTGCCAACGGTGTCGCGTGCGTCGGTCGCGGCGCGTCATTTGTGCACGACTCGCCCGCGTATCTCGCCGAATCGTCGGCAAGGATCAGGCGTAGAACTCACGCAGCACGAGTTCCCAATCACGCGTGGTCTCGCAGCGGACGAATGCCGACTTCACCGCATCGCTCTGCACATGGTGTCGGGCGAACTTGATGCCGAACTTTCGCATTCTGCGGCCAGCGACGGTCTCCCCATGCAGTTTGTGCGCAAGCTCGAAGTGGTCGAGCAGAGCCGCGCGCTGGTCTGTGAGCGTTGGGGGCGTTGCACTCTCGCCCGCCATCAACTGCCGTGCCTGCCGAAAAATCCACGGATTCCCAATGCAGCCTCGCGCAACGGAAACACCATGCACGCCGGTGTACGCATGCATTCGAAAGATGTCGTCAACCGTCCAAATGTCACCCGAACCGAAGATCACGCGATCGGCGCGGCGAGCGACAAGGTCGCGCAAGAACTCCCACTTCGCTGGGCCAAGGTACTTCTGCTGCACGGTTCGACAATGCACAACCGCCCATGCGTAACCGAGTTCGTAAGTCGCGTCGAAAATCGTCTCGAAGGCGCGTTCCATCTCAGGCGTGTCATCGAAGCTCCGCCGCAGTTTGACGGTGCATGGAACACTCGTGGGAACCGCTTCACGGACGGCGCGAAGCACGGCGATCGCGTCGTCTGGCACCGCAAGAAAGTGTCCCCCTCGATTACTTTTCTTCACCTTCTTCACTGGGCACGCGAGGTTCACATCAACGACATCGTATCTCATCGAGACGATCAACTCCGCCGCGCGCGCCATCTCCGCAGGCAGCGTTCCCATGATCTGACCGGCAATCGGATGATCGTCGAGTCCGGCAGCAATGTTGTCCTCAATCTCACCCATTCCGCACTCTGTGGCGAGAAGATCAGGATCCTCCCTCCGCCTCCCCTTCCCACCATTGATCAGTGTGCGGTCAAGCAGCGCTTCCGTCACGCAGAAGGGCGCCCCGTGTCGACGGGCAACGAGTCGCATCGCGCCATCGGAGTAACCCGCGAGCCCCGCTTGGAAGAATGGCGCATCAAAGCCAGCAATCGTCGAGGGAATCCGAGGATCCACCCTCCATGAACGAGCGATTTCCGAGACCTCTCGGGAAATCTCGTAACTCGAAGTTCCATTCGCATCAAGCTCAACGGACATGGAGCACAGCGTATTCGGATTCTCCCGCCGGAAACTCGGTTCTCTCGGTGCAAAGACTGATTTCGTCGCCTCGTTCCGATGGATAAAGGCCTCCGCGAGCGAACGCGTCCGAGGAACCAAACGACCTATGCGCGCCCTGCAGTCAACCTTGATCCGCGAGCGCAAGCAGGGCGCGAACTCTCGCGTGCGCTCATCGCGGCATCCACGACTCGTGCATCTTCGCCTCGCACGGCTCCATCCGGCAATCAATATGCAGCGCGAAGAAGCCACCTCGATGCTTCTGAACGGCCGGCCAAAGAATCCGCTTGTCGGTGTCGGGTATCGACAAGCGCTCAACATCCGCAATCGCGTGCCACTCCAACCGACCTTCCTCAAACTCCGCGTGGGCAAGCTCATGCGTTCCGATCGCGCGAGTAACTTCAAACAAGAAGATCAGCCAGTGCTCCTCGCCCTGATACGCAGCTTCGCTCACCATCCCGATGAGACGCACCTCATCATCGTGGAGGCGAATGCCGGCCTCCTCCCACACTTCGCGCCGGGCGCAATCATGAGGCGCTTCGCCTTCGGACACTTCAAGCTTGCCGCCGATCGGCGAGTAAAGGTCAGCGTTTGGCGGCTTCTTTCGGTGGAGCAGCAAGAGCCGGCCCTCGGTGTCGTAGAGGTAGCACAACACCGCGACCTTGTACGGGAATGCCCGCACATCATGCGAGGACACCGCGCTCACGCTCCCGCCACACGAGCAATCTGACCGAGTCCAAACTCGGCCATGAGCGTCGAAATCTTCGAGACCGCGTCCTTCGACGCCTCCGCGAGTGGCAGCCGAACCGTTCCTCGATCTCGGCCGAGCAGTTTCATTGCCGCCTTCAATGGCACGGGATTCACATCAATCGAAAGCAATCCCTTCGAGATTGGGAACAACTCCATATGAATCGACTTCGCGCCCTCAAAGTCGCCCTCAAGAAATGCGTTGCAAAGCGCTTGCACTCTCGCGGGAAGTAGATTCGACACAACGCTCACGACGCCTGAACTTCCGCACGCCGCGAAGGGAAGCGTGAGCGAGTCATCACCGGAGAGAATCGTGAGGTCCAACCCGCAGCGTTGATGAATCTCGGTCGCAGAGTCCATCGAACCCGTCGCTTCCTTGATCGCGATGATGTTGGTGTGTCGCGCGAGCTTGGCAACCGTCTCAGGAAAAATCGGCACTCCGCAACGGCCCGGAATGTTGTAGAGCACGATCGGCAACTCACAGGAATCCGCCACGGTCATGAAATGTCGATAGATGCCCTCCTGCGAGGGCTTGTTGTAGTACGGCGTGACTTGCAACCCCGCGTCGGCGCCGAGTTCGTGCGCAAGCTTCTGGTACTTCACGGCGTGCGCCGTGCAATTCGAGCCCGCGCCTGCAATGACGGTGAGGCCGTGACGGTGCCCTGCATCGACTGCTCGTGCAACGACCTCCCGATGCTCCTCAAACTCGAGGGTGGGCGCCTCGCCTGTCGTTCCACATGGCACGATGCCAGAAACTCCGCCCGCAGCCTGAAAGGCGATCTGCGTCTCGAGCAATTCGAAGTCGACCTTCGCGGCATTGGCCGTGAATGGCGTGACGATGGCGGTGTAGCATCCTCGCAAAGTAAGCATGGCGTGATCGTATCCGGTGGAAGTGAAAACTCCGATGAGCCACCACTCATTTCGCCGAAATACCACTCGCTTCGTCGGTGGTGTTGCTCGCTACACAGTTTCGGTCATTGCCCACTTCATCTGCGCGACCGCCTCCCGCAGCCCGACAAACACCGCTCGGCTCACGATGGCGTGTCCGATGTGTAACTCCTGCAATCCTTGGATCGCCGCGATCGACCGCACATTGCGGTAGTGCAGCGCATGCCCAGCGTTGGCGCGCATTTCGAATTGTTGAATACGCGCAGCCGCTTGGTTCACCCGTTCCAACTCCCTGCTGACTCCTTCAATCGTCGCGAAGGTCTTTGATGTTGCCGCGAGCGTGTGTGCAGCATGCGCGTAGGGACCGGTGTGAATCTCGCAGAATGCAAATCCGGCGCAGGCCGCCGCTTCGATCTGTCGTTCATCCGCGTCAATGAACGCGCTCACGGGAATGCCCGCGTCGGTCAGCGCGCAGACGCAGTCGCGGATGTGTGACGCTTGCGCCGCAATGTCGAGTCCTCCCTCCGTTGTAATCTCAAGGCGATTCTCCGGAACAAACATCGCCATATGCGGCTTGAGGGCGAGCGCGATCTGCACCATCTCATCGGTCGCGGCCATCTCAAGATTGAGCCGAGTTCGGACGGCATCCTTCAGCCTTGGAAGATCCGCGTCCTGAATGTGCCGGCGATCCTCCCGCAGGTGCACCGTGATCCCGTCCGCGCCGCCCGCCTCGGCCGCGAGGGCTGCTTCCACTGGATCCGGTTCATGCGTCTTGCGCGCCTGACGAATCGTCGCGACATGGTCAATGTTCACGCAAAGGCGCACCTTCGTAGTCGGGCTTTCCGGCGTCAAACTCATTCCGCAAGTTTAGCGAGCATCGACCACTCAACTCGTTCCTCGCTCCAAGCATCGCGGCGTGCAGTGAGCGCTCGCGACTCCGAGTCTGCTCCGAGCAGGAGGTTTCTCGCTCGCGGACTCGCCGAAGCGGAGTCCAAGGCGAATGCAAGCCTCGATCACGCAGGCGTATACTCACACCCCCCAGAGGAGCGCCACTTGCCGACCTTCGACGAAAGCCTCAAAGCCCTGCGCCAATCCATCAATGAACAGGGCGAACGCGTCCTTGCGCTCACACTCTGTGCAGTCGAGAGTTACTTCGACGGCGATCGCGAAAAGGCCCTCGCCGTCATCGCTGGCGATGAGGAAGTTGACCGCGTTGATGTGGAAATCGAGCGGAAGTCGGTGCCGCTCTTGGGAATCGGGATGAACGATGAGTTCCGCATTCGCTCGGTACTCACGATCGTCAAAGTGAACAATGAGCTCGAACGGATCGCCGATTGCGCGGTCGAGATAGCCGAGCATGTCCTCAAGGACCAACCCGCTTCGGTGCGCGTGCCCGCGGTCTTTCGCGTGATGGCGAACAGCGTCATCGGCATGCTCCGCGACGCAAACCGCGCGCTCGCAACCGGAAACGCGAACCTCGCGCAACAGGTACTCCTCTTCGATGACACCGTTGCGAAGTTCAAGAGTGAATTGCTCAAGACCGCGCAAGCGGATGTGGAAGATCAAACGATTACCATTGCATTCGCGTTTCGACTTCTCGGGATCACCAAGTCGATTGAGCGAATCGCCGATCATGCGACCAACATCTGCGAGCAGGTCATCTATCTGCAGGCAGGCCTCATCGTTCGGCATCGACCCGAGGGTTGGTCGGCACCCCTCCCACCAACTTCCTGATCCATCGCCTGCGTGGTCTCATCCACGCGCCGCCCCGAGTTCCGCATGCAAGAACGCTTTGAATCCATCCGTCAGTCACTCGACGCAGTCGGGCAATCACATGTGCTCCGTCATTGGGGTTCCTTGCAAGCCAAGCAGCGTGCAGCGCTCCTCGCACAGTTGCAGGAACTCGACCTCGCGTTGCTCGTCCGATTGACATCGGAGACAGACGAGGCTGCGCCGGTCGACTTTGCCATGACCGAACCCGCGCTGTTCCGCGCGATCGGCGACCCGTCGCTCCCGTCCTTTCGCGCCGCTGGTGAGGAAATGCTGCGCGCGGGGAGAGTCGCAGCGTTCACCGTTGCGGGTGGTCAAGGCACACGCCTCGGCTGGCGCGGACCCAAGGGGAGTTACCCCGCGACCGTTGTCACAGGAAAGCCCTTGTTTCGCGTGTTTGCCGAACAGATCGCGGCGGCCGAGAAGCGGTACGGTCGCGTCGTTCCTTGGTACATCATGACGAGCCCGATCAACGACGAAGAAACTCGCGCGTTCTTCCAAGACAACAACTGGTTCGGCCGCAGCCCTCGCGACACCCTCTTGTTCCCGCAGGGGACGATGCCCTCGATCACCCTTGATGGAAAACTCATCCTCGAATCCCCCTGCTCGCTCGCGCTGAATCCCGACGGCCACGGGGGATCACTCCGCGCGCTCGCCGCGAGTGGCGCAGTGGAAGACATGAAGGCACGCGGCATCGAACAGATCAGCTACTTTCAAGTCGACAACCCGCTCGTGAAGGTGATCGATCCCGCGTTCCTTGGTCTGCATGCAACGGCACCTGATTCTTCCGGCGAAATGTCGAGCAAGATGGTCCGCAAGCGCAACGCCGCAGAAAAGGTTGGAGTGTTCTGCCATCACGCTGGCAAGACGATCGTCGTGGAGTACAGCGATCTTCCGCGCGCACTTGCAGAAGCAACCGACCCAGATGGCATGCTGCGATTCGCGGCCGGAAGCGTTGCGATCCACGCAATCTCCGTCGCATTTGTCGACCGATTGACGCAGGGCGACTTCGCGCTTCCCTTTCACCGTGCGAAGAAGAAAGTGCCGTACTACTGCGAGAGGACCGCGGCAACAATCGAGCCAAGCGAGCCCAACGCCATCAAGTTTGAGACATTCATCTTTGACGCACTCGTCCTCACCAAGCAATCGCTCCTCCTTGAAACGAGTCGCGTGGAAGAGTTCGCGCCGATCAAGAACTCCAGTGGCGAAGACAGCCCAAGTTCGAGTCATCAAACGCAGTCCAACCGCAATGGCGCATGGCTCGAACGCTTCGGGACGCAAGTCCCCCGCCGCGCCAATGGCGATGTCGATGCTCGCATCGAGATTTCTGCCGCCACCGCGCTGTACGAGGATGATCTGATGCCGCTCGCCGCAGCGGAACAACTTCCGAAGCGGATCGTGTCTGATTCGGACGCTGTCCTCTAATCCTTTCAAGTATTCCGTGAATCGAAGTCGATGTACGCCGCGCCGACCCTGCGAGCGCGCGCCCTGTCGTGCGCATTCGATTCACCGCTCCCCTTTCGGAGGTCTCCATGAGCCGTTGCACGAATGTCTTCCTTGCCGCTCTTGTGGGGGCAGTCATCATGTTTGCGGCGGGTGCGGTCGCGCATATGTTCTTTCACCTCGGCGAGCGGAATTGGAGCGCGCTCCCGAACGAGAGCGCTGTGCTCAGCGAGTTCGCGGCCAACACTCGAACGCCCGGCGTCTACTTCTTCCCATTCGCCGATTGCGCCGAGACGGATGAAGCAGCGATGGCGGAGTACACGAAGAAGTATGAGACGAGCCCGACGGGCTTGCTGTTCTACAAACCGCTCGGTGGCGACATGGACATGGGCGCAATCCTCGTAAAGGAATTCCTCGGGGGATTCATCGCGTGCGCACTTGTCGCCTTCGTTGTCGGTTCACTTCCGGTTGGCATGCGCGGAACGGCCGTCATGTGCGGCTTGTTCGCGCTCGCGGTCTGGTGCAGCACGGAATGGTCGCATCATATTTGGTACGGCTTTCCGCTCGGATGGATCGTCGACGGCGCGATCGAATCAACCGTTGCGTGGATTCTCGCTGGTGCTGCGATAGGCAAGATCTCAGGCGGCAAGGCCATGGTGCAAGCCTGATCACCGCGCGGAGAGGGCGGCAGCGCTTCCTGACGCAACGACACGGAGGTCGACGACTTCCGCTTCGATTTCACTCCTGCCACGAAACTTATTGAGCTTCGGCGTGAGTAATAGGTCGACGCGCGAGACACACTTCAATGCGGCAAGGTGTCTCCCAGCTCGCCACCAAGTGGCGCGCAAGAACTTCCCGCCAGACTTCAGTTGCAGCACGATATGAAGCGCGTCCCTCCCAAGCAGTGCAGGCGGCCCTGAAAACTCGACACCGCGAACCAAGAACACCGGACTTGGATTCCCGCGACCGCACGGCTCAAGCGCGTGCATCGCATCAAGCATGCGAGTATCAAGCTCGTGTAGCTCGCATTCGACCTCGTAATCAATCACGCCCGCAGGCTGGACCTTGGCGATGCGCTCCGTCGCATACGAATTGATTGCGTCGCGAAATGCCCCGAGTTTCTCTCGCTCGCACTGCATCCCGACCGCCATCGAGTGTCCGCCATGAGTAAGGAGGTGTTCACTCGCAGCCTCAAGCGCCTTGTGCAACTCAAATCCCTCCAAGGACCGACCGGATCCCTTGAGGTTCTCTCCCCTGCCACCCAGCAGGACGCATGGCCGACCAAATGTTTCGACAACCTTGGAGCAGGTGATCCCGATGACCCCGGGATGCCAGTCGTTGTCTGCGAGAACGATCACCGCTGTTTGGTTCTTTGGGTCCTGAAGTTGTACGCACACCTGCGCAAAGACTGCTGCTTCAATCTCCTTGCGCTCCACATTCAGTTTTTCGAACGTTCGAACAATCTCCAGTGAGCGCTTCGCGTCGGCGGTCGTGAATAGTTCGATGGCCTCTTCCGCGTGGCCAAGCCGCCCACAAGCATTGAGGCGCGGCGCAATCCGAAAGGCGATCGCCTCAGCCGTAATCTCCTCGCCGGTTCGGTTCGGCGGCAGCAGCGCGTCAAGGCCAGCGATCTCGGTCGATCGGATCGCCTTCAACCCGACTGCGGTGATGACTCGATTCTCGCCCTTCAGAGGGACTATGTCTGCAATGGTGCCTAGCGCGGCAAGGGGGACAAGGCGCATGAGTCGCTCACGAAGTACTTCGGCGACAGTGTCACTTCCGCAGTGTTTCACGGCGATCATCCACGCGAACTTCCATGCAACGCTCGCGCCACAAAGTTCCTTGAATCGATGCGTTGAGCCGGGGATCTGCGGATGAACCACGGCTAGTGCGTCTGGCAGTTGACCGTCCAAACGGCAGGGGTGATGGTCAGTGATGATGAGATCGAGCGCGATGCTCTTCGCGTGCGCCGCAGGATCGATCGCGCTCACGCCGCAATCAACCGTCACGATGAGTTTCGCGCCACGATCCCGCAAACCCGTGAGTGCGTCTGCATTGAGCCCGTACCCCTCTTCAATTCGGTGCGGCACATAGGTCGTGATCTCCCCGCTCTTTTTCATCAAGTCTCGGAGCTCGCGCAACATGTGCCAGAGAATGGCCGTTGCGGTTATGCCATCCACATCGTAATCACCGTACACAACAATGTGCTCGTTGCGCTCGATTGCCGCGAGAATCCGCCCCGCTGCCTTCTCGGCGTCAATGAGATCACGCGGGTGCTGCAGGGCGGCCAGCGATGGTCTTAGGAACCCCTCCCGCTTTGCGGGATCGCTCGCGTCGATGACTCCTCGAACCTCAAGAAACGCTTCCAGCGGCTCTTTTCCACCGAGTGCGCTTACCTCGCGCCCGCCCCATGTTCGCCACTCCCTACCGGTGATGCTCAATCGCGAATCATGCATTAGCGGCGTGGAGCGGGTGGAGGAGCGAGTGGCGGTTCGAGCCATAACAGTTTCCGAACGGACGATCAAACATGAGAAGCGGCGAGTGTAGTGCCGTCTGCCGAAACGCCTCCCAATCGCCAAATCGGGGCGGACATTTTCGCGAGATTCCCCTCACGATTCTCTTCCCAAACCCTTGAACTTTCGTGATACTCCGCGCCATTCCCCCGAAGGACGATGCGGTGGGAAGTCCTGTGCTGCGCATTCTGCGCAATCTCAGTCTGCACTTCCTCTGGGATCGCGCGATCCCACTCCTCGCCACAAGGGACCACCCATGCCACGCCGCTTCAAGACCATCCTTCTCTTCGGCGCGCCTGGTGCCGGCAAAGGCACCCAAGGCAAGATCCTCGGAAAGGTGCCGGGATTCTTCCACCTCGCCTGCGGTGATGTCTTTCGCTCGCTTGATATGTCGAGCGACCTTGGCAAGCAGTTTCTCGCCTACTCCTCGCGCGGCGAGTTGGTTCCCGATGAACTGACAATCGAGATGTGGCGACAGAACATGCACGCGCAAACTGTCCTCAGTTTGTACAAGCCACATGTCGACATCCTCGTGCTCGACGGCATCCCTCGCAATGTGAACCAAGCCAAGCACCTCGAGAAACACCTCGATGTCCTCGAAGTGCTTCACCTTGTGTGCCCCGACATCGAAGCGATGGTCGAGCGCATGCGCCGGCGCGCGCTCAAAGAGAACCGAATCGACGACGCCGACGAGAAGGTCATTCGCAAACGGTTCGAGGTCTATGACCAAGAAACGAAGCCCGTCCTGGACTGCTACCCGAAGGAAATCATTCGCGAAGTCAACGCAATGGGCTCACCATCGGAAGTGCTCCAGCATGTGCTCGAACTCGTCGTGCCCGTCCAGAACAAGCACTTCCGCAATCCGCTCGCTTCCTGAGCTTCACTCAGGCTGCGAGTGAGGAATCTGCGGCTTGGCGCAGATTCTCCGTTGCAAGCGCTCAAACGACCGCGCTCAAGATTCGCCGCCTAGGGAAGTCGACTGATTTCGAGCACGATGCCGTCGACCCGCTCGGCGAGTGCGCGCAGGTGCGCCCGCGAAGCATCACTGAGCCCATCGCTCTCGGCCTGCTGACGCAGTTTTGTCGCCTCTATCAGGAGAAGCTTCATCGTCGCGTCGTCTGCGCCTCCGACCTTGCGCAGAAGCTCGAGACTCGCGAGCGCTTCACGCACGACTGGATGCGCATCAAGCGCTCGCGCCTTCTGCTCAGCCTCGACGCGCGCGGGCGCTTCGAGAACACGCGCCTTCTCCGCGAAACGCTCTGCGACCGCAGTGGCGAGTGCTTCGCGTTCGAGTGAAATCGGACTTGGCAACAGGTTGGCTGGCTCTGGTCCACCCTTCACTTCAAGCGTTTCCGTGCTTGCGAGCGCGATGTCGAACTCGTGCCGATCATGGATTGGCGCATCCTTCGCATCAAAGATCCCCTTCCCCTTCGCATCCCGCTGCTGCCGATAGAGCGAAACTGTCACCACCGTCCCAGGCTCTTTCGACTGCACAATGCGAATGAGGTCTTCACGCACTGCCACCGCCTCACCATCAATCGCATACACGATGTCGTCGAGTCGAAGCGCTTTTTCCCCAGGCATTCCAGGAACCAGTCCTGTGACTCGAACCCCAAGGTCGTCACGCATGGACTCCATGCGCACGCCGAGTGCGCCGCGCGGCGCCCGCAGAATGCGTTGCTGCAATGCTGAAATCAGCCGTGCGCGCGCCTCTCGATCGAGGTTGGGCCGCGCGAGAAGCGCCATGAGTTGCCGCTGATCCGCGTGGCGCTTGAGGAGCTCCTCACTTGCCCGAGATCTCACTTCAAAGGACGACGACGCGAGTTGGTCCACCATCGCAAGAAGCCATGGATCGACGACCACCGCATTCAGTTCCACATCCGTCGGAAGGGGCGGAGTCGCAACTGGTCCGCCAATCACGATGCCGCCAGTCGCGCTGGGTTTTCTCGGAAGAGGTTGCCCGATGCCAGCACCCTGCCCTGGTCTGATGCTCGGAAGTCCTGCAGGCACTTGCGCACCGACCATCGGCGACACAAGCAAGACCGTGAGCGCGAAGAGTTGCCGCGAAGATGTCGCGAGGTCAGAACGCATACTCCAAGTGTACGATCGGAAAACGCCTGTCACCAATCGACCGCGATGCGAGAGTGCTAGAGCGTCGTAATCGCGCGCGATCGATCCCCGATCCAGTCAAGCATGTTCGCCACGGCCGTGAGCACGCGCTCCGCCGCGACACCCGCGAAACTTCCCTCGCGAGCAATCGGGACCGTCGCCTCCGCCGCGATCGCTTCGATCATCAGCCACGGAAGAATCGTTGCCTCCTCCGCGCTAATCTTGGTGTGCTCGTGGTAGCCGCGTATGAACGCCTGCATTCTTGCTGGATCGAGCCCCACCGGCCACTCGAGGGGATCGGCCGCTGCGCGACTCCGCAGCGAAAACTGCACGAGGCCATTCGCGATGTCAGCCGCGCGCGGCTCTTGCCGCGCGCTATCGAAGTCAATGACGGTGATGCCCCCGGTTTCCCGAAAGATCGTGTTCCCCGGATGCCAGTCTCCGTGGATCGGCTGCTGCGCCAATGCGTCGTACCCATACTTGGTCGCCTTCGACTCTGCCATCTCAAGTCGGGCTCGCACTCGTTCAAGTGCCTCTCCTAACATCGTACGATCGCACTCTGGATTCGCGTACAGCACCGCGTCGGGGATTCGCGCGATGGCCGCGTGCGCGTGCCGATTGTGATGCACTCGAGCGTCGGGCATCTGCCCGACTGCACGGCAGGTGAGAAGCGCCGTGTGTAACTGCGCGAGCACCGTTCCTGCTTCGCGAGCATGACCCTCCGACCGCGAGAAACGAACCCCTTCAACGAAGCGAAACAGTTCATAGCGGCGACCGTCAAGTTCCAGGAGTGTTTGTCCGGTGTTCCGCGTTGGAATCAACTCCGCGATGCTGATCCCACATGAGCCAACATGCTGCTGAATCGACTGGCAGAATCGCACTCGCTCCACCGAATCACGTTCGGTCGATCTGCGCTTCAGGAGGAACTCGCCCTGATCAGATCGAATACGCAGCTTCGGCGCGCGTCGAGATCCACGGTGGTACTCGCGAATCGTCTCAATCACGCCGAGGTCGAAGTGCGAAAGCACTTTCGCAATCTCCTTTGATTGAAATCGATCCCATTGGGCGCCTCGATCACCATGTTCGTCGGCGGGTCCACCCATCACGAGCCTTTCATTCGGCGTTCTGACTCTGCTCTTTGATCCGGTCAATGGCCGTCTTCATTTCGACAACGCGCCGCGCGATCTCGACTTCCTGCGACTTGCTCGCGATCGTGTTCGCTTCGCGCAACATCTCCTGCGCGAGAAAGTCGAGCGTCCGACCCGCAGCCTCAATGTGCGAGGGAGCGATCACTTGCGTGTACTGCGCGAGGTGACCACTCAGTCTCGTGATCTCCTCTGCGATGTCACTTCTCTCCGCAAAGACCGCCACTTCGCGCAGGATCGCTCCCTCGTCGACCTTCGCGCCCGCCTCCGCGAGTAACGCAATCATGCGGGTGCGCAGACGATCCTCATACGCCTTGACCGACGCGGGCGACAGCGCGCGCACGGCATCAAGTGCGGTCGCGATCACTTCGCCGTAACGAACAAGTTCCTTCGAGAGTTCCGCACCCTCACGCGCTTTCGCCACAAGCGCAGCAGCGACCGCTTCATCAACGAGGCCGAGCAACACTGGACGCGCCAGTGCGAGTAACGCTTCGCCGCCCTGTGAGTGCGCGATGCCCGGCGCGGCGAGGAGGGATGCGAGATCGACCGTCGCGCGGTCTCGAAGTTCGACCGGCAACGCATCCATGAGTTGTGAAAGCAATGCACGAACGGCTTCGGGATTGATCTCCACTCCTGCCACTCGCCCACCGGGCACAAACCGCACCACGACGGAGACGCTTCCGCGCGAGAGTCGTTTGGCAACCAGTGCTTCGATCTCTGCCTCGAGCGCCGAGAGTTCTTCCGGAAGGCGAACGCCGCACTTAAAGAAACGGTTGTTGACAGACTTCACTTCCACGGAGAAACGACAACCTTCGGCTTCGGCCGCTGCTGCTCCGAAACCGGTCATCGATCGAATCATCGTGAAGCCCTTGCAATCCTTTGCAGAGTGCGGTCTCTTCCATCAAGGCGCGGCTGGCGCGTCAACTGGTGCCGGAGTTTCGATTGGTGGGATGGCTACTGGCGCGTCCGTCACTGGAGTAGGTGTCGCTGGCGCGTCCGTCACTGGCGCGACCGGCACCGCTGTGTCAGTCGCCGGAGTCACCGGGACCGAGTCCGTTGCGGTTGCCGCGTCGGGAGTAGGCGCGGGCGTGTTGCGCATCACATTGCTCGTGATGTTCAGACCGATGGCGAGCAGAAGGTAAACCACGAACGCGGCAATCGTTGCAACCGTGAGTGCGTCGCCCGTTCGTCCACCGAATGCAGTGTCTGTTCCACCACCGCCTGCGCCGCCGAACGCACCCGCGAGGCCGCCACCTTGAGGGCGCTGCACCAGAATGATGAGCACCAGCGCGGCAGACACGAGGATGAAGAGGACGGTGAAAACGGAATACAGGGCGTTCATGAAAACCTCAAATGACACTCGGACTAGTTCGCTGCCGCTGACGCTAGGAGCACAGGGCGTTCACAATCGCGAGGAAGTCGTCGCTCTTGAGCGACGCCCCACCGATGAGCCCACCGTCGACCTCTTCGCACGCGAAGAGTTCGGCTGCGTTGTTCGCATTCACCGAGCCGCCGTATATCACACGGATCGATTGAGCGAACGGAGCACTATACAGGTCAGCAAGCACTTCCCGAATGCTCCGATGCGCTTGGATGACATCCTGGACTGTCGCGGCGTCGCCGGTTCCAATCGCCCAAACTGGCTCATAAGCGACCACCAATGCACGCGCTTGCTCTGCGGAAATGCCGGACAGGCAGCCTTGCACCTGCTCCCTTAGCACTTCGCACGCACGGCCCTCCCGCCGTTGCGCGCGAGACTCCCCGACGCAGAGGACTGGAATCAAGCCGTTTTCAATGGCGCGAGTCAACTTTGCGTTGAGGAGTCCATCGAGTTCACCCAGCCCATGCCGCCGTTCTGAATGCCCGATAAGCACGGTCCGGCAGCCGAGATCAACAAGCATCGCCCCACTCGTTTGACCGGTGTACGCCCCTTGCGCATGCGCACTCAGATCCTGCCCGCCGACAAGGATTGCACGGTGGCCGACCGCGTGGACTGTCGCGTGCAAGTAGGGAAACGGCGGAAAGATGGCGACATCCACGGTTGGCGCATGTCTGGAACCTCCGTTCGCCACATCGTCAGCCAACTCGGCGGCTCGCGCGCAGTCGGTGTTCATCTTCCAGTTTCCCCCGACAAACGGCCGACGCACGAGACGCGTGGTATCGGATTGCGAGGGGTGCTGCATACCGCAAGCGTACACCGAGGATGCGAGGGCGTACTCTTGCCTCCCCATGCGCCCGTCCACCGCCGTCGCCATTCGCCAAGCGTTCATTGATTTCTTTGTCGCCAAAGCCGCACACACCTTCGCGCCCTCAAGCGCCGTGGTGCCGCACGATGACCCGACACTGCTGGTCACCAACGCGGGTATGATCCAGTTCAAGGATGTTTTCCTTGGCCGAGGCAAGCGCGTTTCCTCGCGCGCAGTGAACACGCAGAAGTGCATTCGCGCCGGTGGCAAGCACAACGATCTCGAAGATGTTGGCAAGGACACCTATCACCATACATTTTTCGAAATGCTCGGCAACTGGTCGTTTGGTGACTACTTCAAGGTGGAGTCCATTCGATGGGGCTTTGAACTTCTCACGGAAGTCTACGGACTCGATCCCAATCGCCTCTATGCAACTTGGTTTGAAGGAAATGCTGCGGCCGGACTCGCGCCGGATCTCGAGGCGAAGGCGCTTTGGGAGTCACTGCTTCCCCCTGGTCATGTCATTCCTGGAAACATGAAGGACAACTTCTGGGAGATGGGCGAGACAGGTCCATGCGGACCATGTAGCGAGATTCACTTTGATCGCATCGGTGGACGCAACGCCGCATCCCTCGTGAACAGCGGAGATCCAGATGTTCTCGAAATCTGGAATCATGTTTTCATTCAGTTCAATCGCGAACCAGATCGCGCGCTCAAACCCCTTCCGGCGAAGCATGTCGATACCGGCATGGGGCTCGAGCGCTTGGTCTCTGTGATTCAGGACAAGCGCTCCAACTACGACACCGATTTGTGGTCACCCGTGTTTGAGGCGATTGCGGCGCGCACCGGCGCGCGCCCCTACGGCGGCAAACTTGATGATGCACTCGACATCGCCTATCGAGTGATCGCTGATCACATCCGGTGCCTTTCCCTCGCGATCACGGATGGCGCGAACCCATCCAACGAAGGCCGAGGCTATGTCCTGCGACGCATTCTGCGACGCGCGGTTCGTCATGGACATCAGACGATGGGCGTGCGCGGGCCTTTCTTGCATGACCTCGTAAGCGCCGTCGTCCTGACGCTTGGCGGTGCGTTTCCAGAACTGAAGCAACACGCGACGCGGGTGGCGCAGGTCATTCTTGACGAGGAGGTGCAATTCGGCAGAACGCTCGAGCGTGGCCTTGCTTTGTTCGGCGAGGCCGCCGTGCGCGTGCGCGCGCAGGCAAGCAGCACCATTCCCGCGCAAGATGCGTTCAAGCTCCACGACACCTTCGGCTTCCCAATCGATCTCACCCAAGTGATGGCCGAAGAGGAGGGACTCACCGTCGATGTCGCCGGATACGAGGTGCTCATGGAAGCCGCGCGCGAAAAGAGCCGCGCCGTGCAGGGTGCCGACGCAGAGCTGCATTTTCCGCCCGACGCCATCGCGAAGCTCGAAGCACTGCACATTCACCCGACCGATGACTCCGCGAAGTTTGACCCGAAGCCCCTGACCGCGTCGGTGCGTGCGATTTGGAATGGCACGAACTTTGACGAGCATGCAGATGCGGATGGGGAACGAACGATTGCAGTCATCTTCGGCCGCACGCCGTTTTATGCAGAGATGGGTGGGCAAGTCGCCGACCACGGAGTCTTTCGCACGGCGAACACGACAGACGCGCTCGCCACGGTCGAATTCACCGACGCCAAGCGCGTGGGTGGCTACACCTTGCACATCGGCAAGGTGACACGGGGACGATTGAGCGTGGGCGAGGAAGGAACGCTCATGATTGAGCGAGAGCGGCGCGAACTCATTCGCGCCAATCACACGACGACCCACTTGCTCAACCTCGCGCTCAAAGCCGAACTTGGGACGGATGTCGAACAGAAAGGGTCCCTTGTCGATCGTGATCGATTGCGATTCGATTACAGCGCGAAGCAAGGACTGACGCTTGAACAAGTGAAGTCCATCGAAGCACGGGTCAATGACGCGATCCGCGCAAACCTGACCGTTGACGCGCGGGAAGTTCCACTTTCCGCAGCACGCACGATTCATGGTGTCCGCGCGGTCTTCGGGGAACGCTACCCCGACCCCGTGCGCGTCGTGTCTATTGGCGCAGCGGTCGACGCGCTGCTCGCGAATCCCGCGAACGAGGCGTGGGCGCTGCAATCGACGGAATTCTGTGGTGGCACGCATCTGGCGCATACCGGCGCCGCAAAACACTTTGTCCTCGCGAGCGAAGGCGGGCTCGCAGCAGGAGTGCGACGAATCTTCGCGTGGACAGGCGCCGCGGCGAGTGCCGCCGATGCCGCGGCAGAGTCGCTCATGCAGCGGGTCGCGACGGCCGTTCGACTCCCAGACGACGAACTTCTCGCGCAGGCCGCAGAGATCTCGAAGGCTGCGCAAGTGCTCACGCTTGGCGCACTCGCTCGCGCCGCACTCGAGTCCGCGATGGAGCCGCTCAAGGCGAAGGCGAAGGCCGCGCGCAAGGGCGCAGAAGGAGTCACGCGCGAGCGCGCAATTGCGAGAGCGCGTGAACTGGCCGAGCAACATGCAACAAGTGGCGCGGCAAGCGAGGCTGCGCTCATTGCGATTATCGAAGACGCGGATACGCCAGCACTCATGGCTGCGCTGGATGTGGTGCGCGCCCGGTTGCCACTCACGGCAACGATGTTTGTGAGTGCCGATCACAACGAAGGACGAGTCGCGTTCGCTGCGATCTGTCCGAAAGACGCCATTGCCAAGGGATTGAAAGCGGGCGACTGGGTGAAGGTCGCGGCGGTCGCGTGCGGCGGAAACGGAGGCGGAAAACCAGACGCGGCGCAAGCTGGCGGGAAAGATCTACACAAGTTGCATGATGCACTCCTCGCGGCAAAGTCCTTCGCCAACCAAACGCGATGACTCGCGCAGATCCACTCGGCTGATAGCGCAAGCGCCCCAAAGTCCGTTCCTCAGAGATGCCCCCTCCCTTCCGCTCGTACCTTGGCATGAAGAACTCGCGAACATGTGCGCGCAAGATTGACTCGCGCTGCGTGATGAAGTCGGTCAATGTCCGAACGACGAATGATTTCGGGACGGAGGAATGCACCCCTGTTGGGTCGACCTTCCTCCGTCGTTCAGCACTCACTGTCTGAGGGAGCGCGACTCCGCTTCCCCAGAGAGCGTCCTCTGGAATCTATCAGCCCTTCCGGGACTTGATTGATTCCAAGCAGGATGGCCGCCCGCCATGCATTGCCCATGCTGGCGGGCGGTTGTGTTGCACGGGGAACACCTAATTCTTCTCTGCATTCGGTGGCTCCATCGCTTGCGCTTGCGCCGATCGCGTTGCGGGAGCGTGCGGATATCTTGCTCGAAATGTCGACTTCACACGGCTCGTCCACTTCCGTCGAATCATTGCTCAAGGAAGATCGAATCTTTCCACCGACGAACGCGCAAGCAATCGCCCTCGATGGCGCAGCCGTACTCTCGCTTGCGCAGTATCGCGAAATGCACGCACGCTCGATCGCTGACCCAAGCGGGTTCTGGGGAGAAATCGCAGCAGATTTCGAGTGGTTCAAGCCGTGGTCGAGCGTGCTCGAGTGGCAGTGCCCCGACGCGAAGTGGTTCGTCGATGCGACCACCAATGTTTGCTTCAACGCAATCGATCGACATGTGCTCGATGGCCACGCGAACGAGGTCGGTCTGATTTGGGAAGGGGAGCCAAAGGCCAACGGGATACCTGAGATCCGACATCTCTCCTACGGGGAACTCCTCGACGAAGTCTCTCAGTTCGCCAATGCGTTGAAGAAGCTTGGCGTCGTGAAGGGCGACATCGTCACCCTCTACATGGGGATGGTGCCGGAACTTCCGATTGCGATGCTTGCCTGCGCGCGCATTGGCGCAGCGCATAGCGTCATCTTTGGTGGATTTCCCGCACCGTCGATTGTCGATCGAGTGCTCGACGCAAAGTCGCGCGTCATCGTGACCTGCGATGGGGCCTGGCGCCGCGGAAGTGTCGTCGCACTGAAGAAGAATGTCGACGATGCGATTGAAACGCTCCGCTCGCACGCGCACTGCGTCGAGCATTGCGTGGTCCTCAAGCGCACATCGACGGAAATCAACTGGAACTCGGATCGCGACACCTGGTGGCACGATCTCGTGCAAGAAGAATCTCGAGAGTGCGCCTGTGAGGCAGTCGACTCCGAAGATCTACTGTTTGTGCTCTACACCTCCGGTTCCACCGGAAAGCCCAAGGGCATTCGACACACGACCGGCGGCTACATGGTCTACACCGCGTACACCGCACGCATGACCTTCAATCTCAAGCCGAATGCAAACCATGTCTTCTGGTGTACCGCGGACATCGGCTGGGTCACGGGCCATTCCTACATTGTCTACGGTCTGCTCCCCAATCGTGTGCCGACGCTCATGTATGAAGGCGCACCCAATTTCCCGGCGGAAGATCGCTTCTGGGAAATCGTCGCACGCCATCGCGTGACGCATTTCTACACGGCTCCGACGGCGATTCGCGCCTTCATGAAATGGGGAGAATCGCATCCGAAGAAGCACGACCTCTCTACGCTCAAACTTCTCGGCACCGTAGGCGAACCAATCAATCCAGAAGCGTGGATCTGGTACCACGAACATATCGGCGCATCGCGTTGCCCGATCGTCGACACCTTCTGGCA
>SXGT01673750.1_pt1 | contig 19797 bp, 14 predicted proteins | sample 3176221 | NCBI WGS metagenome assembly SXGT01 (sample SAMN11356862, study PRJNA531348) | freshwater metagenome | isolation source: freshwater sample F1-120 | place: China: Fuxian Lake, Yuxi | collected 2017-12-25
GCGTCGGCTACGGCGCCGATCCGCGCGCCTGCCTCGACCTGCTCCTGCAGTCCTGCGACGTCCTGCTGGCGGGCAACCATGACCTTGCGGCGTCCGGCCGCATGCCGCTCGATCGCTTCTCCGGACTCGCGCGCCACGCCGTCGACTACGCCCGCGACCTCCTCACCGGACCGCAGCAGGCGCGCCTCGCCGCGCTGACCGACGAGGAGTGGTGGGGGGACCTGCTGCTGGTCCACGCGTCGCCGGCCGACCCGTCGGAGTTCCCGTACGTGCGCGACGCCGATGCCGCGCGCGGACAGTTCGACGGCCGCCACTTCCGCGCCGCGTTCTACGGACACACACACTTGCCGCTGGCGTTCCACGACGATGGCGAGCGCGTCGGCCTCACCGTGCGCCCGCGCATCGAGATGGCGTCTGGCATCCGCTACCTCTGCAACGTGGGCAGCGTCGGCCAGCCGCGCGACCAGGACCCGCGCGCCTGCTGGGCGCTCTACGACTCGGACGCGCGCACGATCGCGTTCCGGCGCGTCGCCTACGACGTCGACGCGAGTTCGGCGCGCATCCGCGAAGCCGGGCTGCCCGAGGCGCTCGCGAGCCGGCTCCTGGTCGGCGTCTGATCCCGCGCGACGGCGCCGAGGAGCTCGCTGCCGTCAGCTCTCGCGCAGGTACTGCAGCTCGGCCGGCAGCCGGTCGAGCCCGAGCTCGCCGAGCCCGTGCTGGAACAGCAGCTGCAGGTGCTTCAGCGGCGCCTGGTCGCCGCGGAACGAATAGGCGCGCCGCTGCGGGTGGCGACCGACGAAGAGGATGAGGCCCATCAGCGAGTTGGCCGACGACGCCTCGGTCCCGACCACGATCTCGACCGGCTTGCCGTGCTTGCGCACGACGCGCGCGATCAGGTTGAGCGGCCGCGCATGCAGATGGACGCCGTCGGGCAATGCGAGCTCGATCGCATCCTGCCGCGTGAACTGCGGCAGGAGCTGGCGCACCGCCGTCTCGAGCGTCAGCATCACTTCCGCCGCCCAGCGCAACGCGAAGTGCAGCGCCTGCTCCAGCAACGGCTCGATCGGGACCACGCGCGCGATGGTCTCGTGCGCCAACGCCTTGTCGGCCTGGTGGCGCTCGTGGAAATGGGCGAGGTCGTTCACCACCTCGAGCAGGTGATACGCGAGCGAGATGTGGCCGCGCAGCCGGCGCAGCTCGCGGCGCTCGTGGTGCGCGGTCGGCTTGACGTGCGTGTCGTAGCGCGACTGCAAGCTGTGGACGCCCTGCTTCCAGTAGCGCGCCTTCTGCTCGGTCATGTGCTCGGCGACGAACGCCGCGAGGCCGGTGCCGCGCGACGGCATCTTCTCGCGCACCTTCGCCGCCTCGCGCGCGGTCTCGAGGTAGTCGTTCAGCAACCGCGCGATCTCGTCGGCGCCGTCGGCCCGCTTCCCTTCCTTGAGGTCGGGCGGGAGCAGCAGCCGGAACTCGCGCACTTCCGCGTCGTGGCCGCGTGCCGCCACCGCTGGCGGCGGCGTCGCGCCGAGCCGCTCGGCCTCGCGACGCAGCTCCGCCACCAGCGCGAGGATGCTGCCGCCGAGGTGCCGCGTGCATTCGGCCAGCGCGTTCATGAACAGGACCAGGTGCGACTCGCCGGCGGGGGAGCGGCCGTCGAGCACCACGCCGTAGGTCCCGAAGCGGAACATCACGTGGCCGAGGGTGTGGGCCGCCACGGCGAGGTTGCGGATGCTCGCGTTGATCTCGGCGTAGGCGACCCACGTCCGGTTGTCGCGCGCGCCGAATCCGTCGAGCCACGTCTCGAGCTCGTGGGCCGACTCCTGCAGCAGCCAGTACTGCTTGCGGGTCAGCTCGTCGGGCTTGCCCGACAGCGCGTCGAGCAGCGCGAACAGCGCGGCCTGCGCCGGCGCGGCGCGCACCATCGCGCCGAACTCGAGCTCGCTGACCAGCCGGTCGCGTGGACCGGCGTCGCCGAAATCACCCACGTCCTGTCGCCCCGCCTCGGGTTCGCGGCCGTTCCCGGAATCGCGCCCTGCGTCCGGGGGCGACGGAGCTTCGCAGCCGCGCGCCGCCCCTTCAATCAAGGAATCGGCCGCCGCCGGTCGAGATAGCCCACGGATCCGGCCCGGCCGGCCGCCGATCCGCGAGGACCGCGCCATCTCCAGCCAAGCGACGCTCCAGACCTACCTGAACGAGATCAACGAGGTCCCGCTGCTCGACGCCGCCAGCGAGGCGGCGCTCGCGCGGCGCGTGCGCAGCGGCGATCCGGAGGCGCGCGAGCGGATGATCCGCGCCAACCTGCGGCTCGTCGTCAGCGTGGCGAAGCGCTACCTGAACCGCGGGCTGCCGATGCTCGACCTGATCGAGGAGGGCAACCTCGGCCTGATGCGCGCGGTCGAGCGCTTCGACCCCGACGTCGAGTGCCGCTTCTCCACCTACGCGACCTGGTGGATCAAGCAGGGCATCCGCCGTGCGCTGGTGAACTCGGTACGCACCGTGCGCGTGCCGTCCTACATGATCGAGCTGATCTACAAGTGGCGCGTGACCGAGGCCAAGATGCGCCAGGAGCTCGGCCGCGAGCCGACTCGCGACGAGGTCGCCACCCGGCTCGAGCTCGGCCCGGAGCATCGCCGCCAGATCCGGCGCGCGCTGCGCATCGCGCAGACGTCGACGCAATCGATGTCGCTCGACGAGTCCGAGGACCTGGCCGACACGCTGGCCGATCCGGGAGCGCGCGAGCCCGACGAGCTCCTCTCCGACTCGCACGAACTCGACCAGCTGCGCCAGCTGCTCCAGCACGTCGACGAGCGCCCGGCGAAGATCCTGCGCCTGCGCTACGGTTTCGACGGCCAGCCGCCGTTGACGCTGCGCGAGATCGGCGCCCAGATGGGCATCACCCGCGAGCGCGTCCGCCAGCTGCAGAACGAGGCGCTCGAAGGTCTCTACGTCGCGCTGGTGGGGGGGCGCGGCGGGGAGGAGTGATCGCGACTCGCGCCGTCGCCGGCAAGATGCCGGCGTGCTCCCCGAAGCCGCCGCCTCCGCCGCCACCCGCGCCGACCGCGCCGCGAGCCCCGCCGCGCTCTACGTGCACGTGCCGTTCTGCATCCGTCGCTGCGCCTATTGCGACTTTGCCACGGCACCCTACGACGCCGACAGCGCGAAGGCATACGTGCCGCGCCTGCTGGCCGAGCTCGAGCGCGTGCCGCGCGGCGCGCCGATGGAGACGGTCTACTTCGGCGGCGGGACGCCCACGGCGCTCGAGGAACGCGAGCTCGAGCGCCTGCTCGCCGCGGTGCGCGACCGCATCCAGCCGCAGCCCGGCTTCGAGTGGACCTGCGAGGCGAACCCGGAGTCGGTCACGCCGGCGAAGGCGGCGCTGTTGCGCGCGCACGGCGTCGACCGCGTGAGCCTCGGCGCGCAGTCGTTCCAGCCCGCGGTGCTGGCAGCGCTCGGCCGCGACCACGCGCCCGACCACGTGTTCCGCGCGCTCGACCAGCTGCGTGCCGCCGGTTTCGCGCGGCTCACGCTCGACCTCATGTTCGCCGCGCCGGGCGAATCGGTCGGCGACCTCGAACGCGACCTGGCGACCCTCTGCGCGCTGCAACTCGACCATGTGTCGGCCTATTGCCTCACCTACGAGGCCGGCACGCCGCTGACCCGCATGCGCGCCGAGGGGCGCGTCACGCCGCAGGACGACGACGCCGAGCTGGTGCAGTACCGCCTCGTCCGCCAGCGCCTCGCCGCGCACGGCCTCGCGCACTACGAGATCTCGAACTACGCGCGCCCCGGCGCGGAGTCGCGCCACAACCAGGTCTACTGGCGCGGCGAGGAGTACTTCGGCATCGGGCTCGGCGCCGGCAGCTACGAGCACGGCACGCGCCGCACGAACACGCGGCTGCTGGCGGAGTACCTCGGCGAGTGGGGCGGCGGACCGTTCCCGCCGCACGAAGCCGAGACGCTCGATCCCGCGGCGAAGGCGCGCGAACGGGCGATCCTCGGCCTGCGGCTGCGCGCCGGCATCGACCCGCGCGCGTTCACCGCCGACCGCGGCGGCACGCTGACCGAGCTCTACCACCAGGGCGAGCTCGACGCGCTGACGCGCCGCGGCCTGCTCGAGCGGCACGACGGTCGTCTCCGCCTGACCGACCGCGGCCTCGAGCTGGCCGACGAGGTGTTCGTCGAGCTGGTGTGACGGCCGCCAGGCGCGGCGAGCGAGGGTCGCGTAACGGCCGCGCCGGATTCCGGATCGAGTGGAGGAACCCCTCCTTCCCCACACCCGGAGTTCTCCATGCGTTCCGCGACCCTCCCGCCAGCGCTGCTGCTGCTCGCCGCCGCCGCCCCGCGCGCGGCGGCCCAGATCACCGATGCCAGCTACTGGAGCGGCGGAATCTCCCGCTTCGGCGAGGCGATCGCGAGCCTTGGCGACGTCGACGGCGACGGCACCGACGAACTCTTCGTCGGCGAGCCGCACTACGACAGCGGCGGCGGGCCCCATGCCGGCCGCGCCTACGTCATCGAGACCACCGACCTGCACTATTGGATCCACCTGATCGACGGCACCCAGAAGGCCGCCGAGTTCGGCAGCGCCGGCTGCTCGCTCGGCGACGTCGACGGCGACGGCTACGGCGACTTCGCCATCGGCGCGCGACTCTGGGACACGGCGAGCCACACCGACGCCGGCATGGTGACCGGCTACAGCGGCAGGGATGGCTCGATCTTCTTCACGCTCGAAGGCGGGGCCGACGACGAGCAGCTCGGCGCCGATCTCGCGTGGCTGGGCGACGTCGACGGCGACGGTCTCGAGGAGTTCGCCGCGTCGCGACCGACGGACGGCCAGGTGGTCGTCTACGACGGCAAGGGCAACGAGAAGTACGTGATCAAGCGCGGTCCCAACACCGAGTTCGCCGCGGCGATCGCGCGCTGCGACGACCTCGACAACGACGGTTTCGCCGACGTGATCGTGGGCGAGCCGGGCTACGACCAGTTCTTCCCGCCGCTGCTCGACTGCGGCCGCGCCGTCGCGTACTCCGGCATCGACGGCAGCTACCTCACCGACGTGCATGGGGTCGTCGCCGGCGAGCGGCTCGGTTCCTCGGTGTCGGGTTGCGGCGACGTCGATGACGACGGCTTCGGCGACTTCCTCACCGGCGCGATGGAGACCGACAACGGCTACACCGACAACGGCTCCGTCTCGCTCTGGAGCGGCGCCACCTTCCTCGAGCTGCAAAAGGTCTATGGCGAGGAGGACGGCGACTTCTTCGGGTTCGTCGTCGCCGGGCTCGGCGATCTCGACCAGGATGGCGTCGAGGACTTCGCCGCGTCGGCGAAGGAAGGCGGCAGCGGCGACCAGGGTCTGGTCGGCGTCTGGTCCGGCGCGACCGGGCAGCGCCTCTACTTCTGGGAGGCGGTGAGCTATCCGCCGACGCCCGGCGGCAGCTTCAGCGAGCTCGGCGCGGCGATCTGCGCCGGCGACTGGAACGGCGACGCGATCGCCGACCTCGCCTGGGGCGACCCGACCTATGCGTTCGCGCCGTGGGGGACCCTCGACGTGACCGGCCTGTGCAACACGTTCGTCGGCTGCCCGGCGTGGGCGCGCGACTACGGCGCCGGCTGGCCGGGCAGGAACGGCATCCCGACGCTGACCGCGCAGGCGCCGCCGCAGCTCGGCTCCCCGATCGACGTCGACGTCAGCAACTCGCTCGGCAGCGCGACGCTGGCGCTGGTGATGGTCGGCACGCAGACCGCGGCCAACCCGTACAAGGGCGGCCTCCTGCTGACCAACGGGGATCTGCTGAGCCTGATCTTCCCGCTCGACGCCGGCGGGACGACGTTGAGCGACGACATCCCGTTCGATGTGTCGCTCCTGTGGGCCGACTTCTATGTCCAGGTCCTCGAGGCCGATCCGTTCGCCAGCAAGAAGATCTCGATGACCGCGGGGCTGCACCTGCGGGTGGGCATCCCGCTCGAGTGACCGGACGCCGTCGACGTCGCGTGCGGAGCGGCGCTCAGCGCCACTCGATCCGCATCATCCAGTTGGCGCTGGTGAAGGCGACCGCAGGGGTCGAGTAGCCGTTCGACGTGAAGTAGCTCGTCGTCGACGGGATGCTCGAGCAGGTGTCGGTCGACGAGGTGGAGTCGTCGGCGCCGTCGGTGTCGCTGGCGATCCAGATGCACGTGTCGCCGGTGGGCCAGTGCGCGACGACATGGCCGCTGACGAGGCCGGCGAGCGCCGTCGAAGTCGACACGGCGAGGTCGGGGAAGTCGTAGGTGGTGCCGGGATAGGTGAAGTCGGCGGCATTGACGGCCATCGACAGCGTCGTCGATTGCGCCACCGGCGAGGCGAGGTCGGGCGCTCCGGGGTCGGCGGTGCTCCCCCCGTAGAGGCCGATCGACGCCCAGCTCGGTCCGGTGCTGGTGCCGGTACCGCAGAAGTCCCACGACGCCGCCTGGATCGAAAGGATGTCGGTCACGGCGCAACCGCCGCACGCCGAGTTCATGCCGCCGACCGAGACGTTGAAGTAGTCGCGCGAGCCGGCCGGGTTCTGCACCTTCCAGATCGTCCCGTCCAGCGAGCCGTCGTCGGACTGGCCGAAGCAGACGCACGGATTGCACGCCCTGGTGTTGGCCGTCACCACGACGGTCACGGCGTTGGTCGGTTCCAGCTTCGGCCGGCCGTTCTGCTTCAGGTCGCAGTTGTCGAGATAGAAGCTCGAGACGTCGAACACCGTGCCGGCCGGGATGCAGAAGCAGCTGCCGCCCGGCGTGAGGAAACCGCCGACCGTGCCCTGGCGGCTGTCGGCGATCGGCGAGCCGTTCTCGTAGCCGGTCGCCAGCACGTGCGGGATCACCTGGGTGAACGGATACCCGGGGAGCGTGACGCCGGCGATGTAGAGCGTCGGCTGCACCGCGCAGGACGACCAGAGCGTCGAGTTGATGATGCCGCCCTGCTGGATGTCGAGCGTGCCGGTCGCGTTGTTGACCGTGACGTAGGCGGAGTCGGCGCCGGTGTTCACCGAGCCGATCACCCGCATCATCAGGTTGGCGCCGGTCAACTTCGTGCCAGGCGCCGTGTAGTTGCCGCTCGTGAAGTAGGAGCGGCTGCCCGGCGCGCTGGTGTCGTCGCACAGCCAGAGGGCCGAGTCGCCGGTCAGGAAGGTCGAGACCGCGTGCACGCCGCCCGAGCCCACCGCGACGTCGGGCAGGTCGTAGCCGACGAAGCTCGGGCAGAAGCCCGCGCTGACGCCCGGCGTGCCGGTGATGGTCACGGTGCCGCTCAGCGACCCGAGCATCGACAGCGGCGCGTTGATGTCCGGCGTCGTGCCGAGCGAGTCGACCGCGAGGTTGTCCGGTGCCAGCATCACGTACTTGAGGCCGACCGGTCCCGATGACGTCGACTGGTACGTGGCGAGCGCGATGCCCGTCACGTCCATGCCGCCGGCCATCTGGCCGAAATCGACGTTGAACGCGTCGCCGGCGCCGGTGGGATTGAAGACCTTCCACGAGGTCTCGGCGCCGCCGTCATCGAACAGGATCGACTGCGACTGCCCGAGCCCGCCGACCGGCGGCACCGGGATCGTCTGGGCCGCGGCGACGCCGGAGAGGAGCGCCAGCGCGACGACGGAACGACGGGCCGAGTGGAAGCGGCGGGCGCCGTGTGGCATGACGAAACTCCAGGTACGACCGGTGGCGACGCGCCACCGTCCTACCCGTTCAGCGCCGATCTGGAGGGCCGGGCCTCCCCTCGATCGCGCACCGACGCCGCCTTGGCCGTCAGTTCCACTCCACCCGCATCATCCAGTTGCCGGTGGTGAGCTGGATGGCGGGCGTCGAATAGCCGGTCGTGGTGAAATAGCTGGTCGTGCTCGGGATGGCGGAGCAGCTCGCGGAGGCGCTGCCGGCATCGTCGCTGCCGTCCGTGTCCAACGCCATCCAGATGCAGGTGTCGCCGGCCGACCACTCGGCGGCGACGTGGCCGTTCACCAGGCCGGCGAGGGCGGTGGACGTCGAGACGGCGACGTCGGGGAAGTCGTAGGTCGTCGCCGGATAGGTGAAGTCGGCCGCGCCCGGCGCCATCGAGAGCGTCGTGCAGAGCGCGACCGCCGCCGCGAGGTCCGGCGTGCCGCTCGGATCGATCGTGCTTCCTTCGTAGAGGCCGATGCTCTGCCACGACGGGCCGGTCGACGTGCCCACTCCGCAGAAGTCCCAGGAGGCCATCTGGATCGAGAGGATGGCATCGACCGCGCAGGTGCCGCCGCTGTTCGGATCCTTGAGCGTTCCGACGTTGACGTTGGCGAAGTCGCGCGAGCTGGCGGGGTTCGCCACCTTCCAGATCGTGCCGTCGAGCGAGCCGTCGTCCGCCTGGCCGAAGCAGACGCACGGATTGCACGCGCGGACGTTCGGCGTGATGCGCACGGTGACCGCGTTGGTCGCCTTGAGCTTCGGCTTGCCGTTCTTCGGCTTCACGTCGCAGTTGTCGAGGTAGTAGCCCGAGACGTCGAAGGAGATGTTCGCGGGGACGCAGGGACCCCGCGTCGGATCGGAGAGGCAGTCGGCGACCGTGCCCTGGCGGCTGTCGGCGATGGGGGAGCCGTTCTCGAAACCGGTCGCCAGCACCAGCGGCGGCACCTGCACGAACGGACCGCCCGGCAGCGTCACGCCCTGGATGTAGAGCGTCGGTTGCACCGCGCAGCTCGACCACAACGTCGCGCCGACGAATCCGATCTGGTCGACCTCGACGACGCCGGTCGCGTTGTTCACCGTCATGTAGGTCGAGCCGGTGCCCGGGTTGACTCCGCCGATCACGCGCATCATCAGGTCTTCGCTGGTGATGGGCGTCGCCGGCGTCGAGTAGAACGACATGCTGAAATAGCTGCGGGCGTCCGGCGCCGTCGAGTCGCTGCACAACCACAGCGCCGAGTCGCCGGTGAGGAAGCTCACCACCGCATGCACGCCACCGCTGCCCACCGTCACGTCGGGCAGGTCGTAGCCGACCAGGCTCGGGCAGAACCCGGCGGAGATTCCGGGCGTGCCGGTGATCGTGACCGTGCCGCTCAGCGAGCCGAGGATCGACAGCGGCGCGCTGATGTCGGGCGTCCTTCCCAGCGGATCGAGCGGATGGTCGGGCGCCAGCAGCACGTAGCGCAGCCCGATCGGGCCGCTCGAGCTCGACTGCCAGGTCGACAACGCGATCCCGGTGAGGGTCATCCCTTCGGCGAGTTGGTCGAAGTCGACGTTGAAGGCGTCGCCGGCGCCGGTCGGGTTGAAGACCTTCCATGCCGTCTCGGCGCCGGCGTCATCGAAGAAGAGCGATTGCGACTGGCCGAGCCCGCCGACCGGTGGCAGCGGGATCGTCTGTGCCCGCACGCTGCCGACGAGGAGCGCGCCGGCGATGGCGAAGCGTGCGACGAGTCGGGTGAGACGTCGGCCGTGGCACAAGGCAAGCTCCTGAACGCCCAGTCTGGAGGGTCGGCTGGCGCGGCCGCTCCTCACTGCCAGTCGACGCGCATGCGCCAGTTGAGCCCCGCTGCCGGCACGGCTGCCGTGGCGTAGGCGTCGACAGAGAAGTAGCTGCTGGTCGAGGCGAGTGTCGAGCAGAAGCCGAGCGGCAGGGCGTCGTCATCGGTCGCGTCCAGATCGGCACCCATCCAGAGACAGGTGTCTCCGCTCGGCCAATGCGCCGCGACGTGCCCGTCGACGAGGCCGGCAAGCGCCGTCGAGGTCGACACCGCCACGTCGGGGAAGTCGTAGACCACCAGGCCGGCCGCCCCGGGCGGGACCGTGAGCGAGGTCGCCAGCGCGACCGGACTCGCCAGCACCGGTCCCGTCGTCCCGGCGTCATAGAGTCCGATCGAACTCCAGCTCGGCCCGGTCCCGCACGCATCCCACGTCTCGAGCTCGAACGCCGTGACCATCATCAGGTTGCACGGTGCTCCGGTGGGCGAGCTGGTCGACCCCACGCGCACGTTGAAGTAGTCGCGCGAACCGGCCGGATTCTGCACCTTCCAGATCGACTCGCTGATGCCGTCGTCCGCGCTGCCGAAGCAGAGGCACGGGTTGCACGCCGCGAAGTCGGGGGTGACGTCGACCGTCACGGCGTTGGTGGCGCGCAGGCGCGGCTTGCCATTCGGCTTCAGGCTGCAGTTGTCGAGGTACCAGGCCTGCACGTCGAACTGGAATCCGGCCGGCACGCACGGCCCGGTGGACGGGTCGGAGAGGAAGTCGCCGACGCTGCCCTGCTTGCTGTCCGCGATCGGCGAGCCGTTCTCGAAACCGGTCGCCAGCACCACCGGTTGGATCTGCACGAACGGACCGCCCGGCACGGTGACGCCCTGGATGTAGAGCGTCGGCTGCACCGCACAGCTCGACCACAGCGTGGCGACGAGGAACTCGGTCTGACCGACCGGAACGGTGCCAGGCGAGTTGTTCACCGTGAGATACGCCGCTCCGGCGCCCGCGTTGACGGAGCCGATCAGGCGCAACATCAGGTCTTCGCTGACGACCTGCGTCGCCGGAGTCGAGTACGACGTCGCGCTGAAGTAGCTGCGGGCATCGGAATCGGTGGTGTCGCCGCACAGCCACAACGCCGAGTCGCCGGTGAGGAACGACATCACGGCGTGCACCCCGCCGCTGCCCACCGTCACGTCGGGCAGGTCGTAGCCGACCAGGCTCGGGCAGAACCCGGCGGAGATTCCGGGCGTGCCGGTGATCGTGACCGTGCCGTTCAGCGAGCCGAGGATCGACAGCGGTGCATTCAGGTCGGGCGTATGGCCGAGCGGATCGAGCGGGTGGTCGGGCGCCAGCAGCATTTAGCGCAGCCCGATCGGGCCGCTCGAGCTCGACTGCCAGGTCGACAGCGCGATCCCGGTGAGGGGCATCCCTTCGGCAAGTCGGTCGAAGTCGACGCTGAACGCATCGCCGGCGCCGGTCGGATTGAACACCTTCCATGCCGTCTCGGCGCCGCCGTCATCGACGAAGAGCGACTGCGATTGGCCGAGTCCGCCGATCGGCGGCAGCGGGATCGTCTGCGCCGGCGCGCCAGGGTCGAGCACGACCATTGCGGCGGCGACCATGGCGGGAAATCGACGTGATCGGCGGTGCATGGCGGCGGTCATGACTCGCTCCGGCGAGGCGCTGAACGGGGCGCCCGGCTGCGCCGGGGGGGCCGTCACTCGCATCGATCGCGACGGCTGCGCGCAGTCGGGCGCCCACCCCAGAGAGCGGTTGGCGGCGCGACTTCTTGCGGTCGCGCCCCACGACCTCGACGACGCCCGCACCACGTCTAGGATCGTGCGCCTTCCCGCGATCGCCCGCGACGTGGCGACCGCTGGCGGAGCTCGGGGCGAGGGATCAGTCGATGCAACGTCTGCGCACGCGGCAGCTGTTCCTTGCTCTGTTCACCGCCGCCGGCGGCCACGACCTGCCCGCGCAGGAAACGCCGCTGGAGCAAGGCGCCGGCAAGAAGCCACCCGCCCCGGCCACCTGGCACGAGAGCATCGAGCCGCTCTTCCAGCGCCACTGCCAGGAGTGCCACCGGCCGGGCGGCAGCGCCCCGTTCGCGCTGATCGAGCACGCCGACGTCGAGGGCCTGGCGCCGATGATCGCCGAGGTGGTCGCCCAGCGCCGGATGCCGCCGTGGCACGCCGATCGGACCATCGGTCGTTTCGCCAACGACCGATCGCTCGACGCGGCGACAGTGGCGACGATCGTGGCTTGGGCGAAGGGTGGCGCTCCGGCCGGCGATCCGCAGCGGGCTCCGCCGCGGCGCAGCTGGCCGGAGCCGTGGTCGTTCGCCGCGCCGCCCGACCTCGTGGTGACCACGCCGCCGCAGGCGATCCCGGCCGAGGGAACGCTGCTCTACCAGTACGTCCACGTCGAAACCGGGCTGGCGGCGCCACGCTTCGTGCGAGCGGCGGAATTGCGCAGCACCCGTCCCGAACTCGTGCACCACGTGCTGGTCTTCCTCGACGAGCCGCGTGCCGGGCGCGACGCCGCGAAGCCGGCGGCGGAGTCGCCCGCCGCGACGCCGCTGCCGACGCTCGCGCGTCCGTGGCGTCCGGCCTTCAACCAGCTCGAGCTGATGCAGGGCGCGAAGCCCGAGGAGATGCCGCGGTACTTCGAGCGGCTGCAGGCGATGATCCGCCGCGACCTCCGGCATGGCGAAGCCGGCGGGCTGAACGGCTACTTCCTGTCGGGCCTCGCCGGCGGCGGCGCCGTGACCTTCGCTCCCGACGAAGGCAAGTTCATGCCGGCCGGCGCGCGATTCACCTTCCAGCTGCACTACCAGCCGAACGGCACCGCCGGCGAGTCGAGCAGCACCCTGGCGCTCTGGTTCGCCGACGGCCCGCGCGCGCGACCGCTCGACACGCGCGCGGTGGCGACGGTCGCGTTCGCGATCCCGCCGGGCGCCGCCAACCACGAGGTGACCGCCGAATGTCGGCTGCCGGTGGCGGCGAGCCTGCGCTCGCTGCAGCCGCACATGCACCTGCGCGGCAAGGACTTCACCTACATCGCGCGCCATCCCGACGGCCGCGAGGAGACGCTGCTGCACGTCCCGGCGTACGACTTCGACTGGCAGCACGAGTACCGGCTGGCCGAGCCGATGGAGCTCGCGGAGGGCACCGTGCTCCGCGTGGTGGCGCACTTCGACAACAGCGCCGCCAACCCCGCGAACCCCGACCCGTCGCAGACCGTCTGGTTCGGGCTGCAGACGATGGAGGAGATGCTGATCGGCTACTTCGAGGTGGTCTGGAAGCCGGGCGAGTAGCCGGTCGCCGCCGGCCCGAACCGCTGTAACGGCCGTCGTCCGCATCGGATGGAAGGGTCAGGGGCGCGGTCCGCGTCCCCGCTGCCTCCCTGCCACGAAGGACGACCCCCTTGCGCACCTCCCGACTGCTGGCGACGACGCTCGCCGCGCTGCCGTTGGCCGACGCCCGCGGCCAGCTCTCCCACAACGTCACGACCGAGAACACCCAGGACGCGACGCGCCACGGCCAGGCCGTCGCCAACGCCGGCGACCTCGACGGCGACGGGCGCGACGACTTCATCGTCGGCCAGCCGTGGTTCGACGAGCCGGCGCTGTTCCGCTACAGCAAGGGCCGCGTCGCGGTCTATCCCGAGGTCGGCGGCAGCCCGCGCTACACCCTGCTCGGCACGCAGAACGGCGCGCAATTCGGCGCCGCGATCTGCGGCATCAGCGACTACGACGGCGACGGCTGCATGGACTTCGCGGTCGGCTCGCCCTACTGGAACTCGAGCTCGTTCACCGACGCGGGGAAGATCGAGGGGTTCAGCGGCAAGACCGGCGCGCTGCTCTGGGCGGTCGAGGGCGCCGCCAAGGACGAGCGGCTCGGCAGCGTGCTGGCCTCGCTCGGCGACATCGACGGCGACAGCCGCCCCGACTTCATCTGCGGCGAGCCCGATGCGTCGCAGGTCAAGCTGTTCAACCGCGGCGGCGGGCTGATCACGACGATCTTCCGCGGCGGCGACGTGCGCTTCGGCGCGGCGGTCTCGCGCGCGGGCGACCTTGACGGCGACGGCGTCGAGGAGTTCCTGGTCGGCGAGCCGCAGTACGACTCGATCGTCCCGTTCCGCATCGACTGCGGCCGTGTGGTGGTCTACTCCGGCGCGACGTGGATGCAGATTGGCTCGGCGTTCGTCGGCGTGTCGGGACAGAAGCTCGGCGCATCGGTCAGCCATTGCGGCGACATCGACGGCGACGGCACGCTTGAGTACCTTGCGGGCGCACCCGACGACGACACCATCGCGACGGATGCCGGAGTCGCTTGGGTGATCAGCGGCGCCTTGCATCGCGGGATCTACGCGGTCTACGGCACCGCAGCGGGCGACCGCATGGGCCATGCCGTCTGCGGGATGGGCGACCTCGACGACGACGGCTACGACGACTTCGTGATCAGCGCCGTGCATGGCGGCCCGCTGCAGCGCGGCCGGGTCGAGGTCCGCAGCGGTCTCGACGGGCACATCCTCTGGTCGTTCGACGGCTGGAACATCCCCGACTCGGTCTGCGAGGAGATGGGCTACGCGCTCGTCGCCGGCAACTGGAATGGCGACCCGTACGGCGACTTCCTCTTCACCGACCCGAGGTACGACGCCAACCCGTACGGCACCGGCATCGTCGAGGTCGGCTTCGCGATCAGCCACGTCGGCTGCCCGGCGTGGAACCTGCCCTACGGCAGCGGGCTCGCCGGCAAGAACGGCATCCCGCAGCTGACGCCGCAGGACGTGGCGCAGCCAGGGCTGACCTTCGACGTGCAGGTCGACAACTCGCTCGGCGCCAACACGATCGCGCTGCTGCTGGTCGGAACGCAGGCCGCGGCGAACCCCTACAAGGGCGGCACGATCCTGGTGAACGCCGACATCACCGCGACCCTCTTCCCGCTCGACGCGGCGGGGATGCTGCTGAGCGAGGACGTGCCCTACGACGCGTCGCTCTACTTCGCCGACTTCTTCCTGCAGGTGCTCGAGGCCGACCCGTTCGCCGTGAAGAAGGTCTCGATGACGCCGGGCCTGCAGGTGCACGTCGGGCTCGACTTGTTCTGACGCTCCTGACTCGCAACGAACGCGCCCGCCCACCCTGCGGGCGCAGCGCCGCCCTCCCGCGGCGCGATGAGTGAACGAAGGCCGGGGGCCGCCGTACGCGCGACGGTCCCGGGCCGCTTCGTCGACACGGCCGCGCGGCGGCGCACCGCTACCATCGCGCCCCTACTTTCGCGATCCGACGGAGCGCGCGCGTGGCCGCAAACCACCCCTTCGACCGCCTCGACGAGCTGTGCCGGAAGACCCGCTCGGCGGTCTGCGTCGGCCTCGATCCGCACGACGCGCTGCTGCCGCCCGACACGAAGGGGCGCGGCGTGCTGCTGCAGGTGCGCGACTACCTGCACGACGTGCTCGACGCGATCGCCGACGTGGTGCCGTGCGTGAAGCCGCAGATCGCCTTCTTCGAGGCGCTCGGGCCTGACGGCTATGCGCTCTACTTCGAGATCGTGCGCGCGGCCCATCGCCGCGGCCTGTTCGTCATCGGCGACATCAAGCGCGGCGACATCGGCACGACGGCGGCCGGCTACGCCAAGGGACACCTCGGCCAGGACGACGGCTCGGCGGTCGACGCGGTCACCCTCAATCCCTACCTCGGCGTCGACGGGATCAAGCCGTTCCTCGAGGTGGGGCGGGCGAAAGGGCGCGGCGTCTTCGTCCTGGCGCGCACCTCGAATCCGTCCGGCAAGGAGATCCAGGACGTCGGCGCGGCGGGCGCGGGCGTCGAGCGCAGCGAAGGCGCGCTCTACCGGCGGGTCGGCGCGCTGCTCGAGCAGTGGGGCGCTTCGTGCCGCGGTGCGCGCGGCTATTCCGACGTCGGCGCGGTGGTCGGCGCCACGCACCCCGACGAGGGTGCCCTGCTGCGCCGCGAGTTCCCGCACACGTACTTCCTGGTCCCCGGCTACGGCGCGCAGGGCGGCACCGCCGCCGACGTCGCGCGCACCTTCGACGCCGAAGGCGGCGGCGCGATCGTCAACTCCTCGCGCGCGATCGTCTTCGCCTGGAAGGAGCAGGAGAAGTCCGGCGGCGCCGCCCGCTGCGCCGAGCTCGCGCGCGCGGCCGCGATCGCCACCACCGAGGCGATCCGTGCCGCGGTCGCGGCTCGCGTCTCGAAATAGCCGACCGACCTCTCGCCACAGCTCGCCGCTCAGCCGCCGAAGCGGTACTCGCGGCCGTATTCGGCGATCTCGACGCGGTCGGCGCGGTGCGCGGCGCCCGGCGCGGCGAGTCGCGCGCGCAGCTCCGCGACGATCGCGTCGTGCCATTTCGCCTTGAGGTGGAAGGCGATCACCGGCAGCTCGGGACGGCCGAGCTTGGCGAGCTCCTCGACGAACAGCCGCGGCGTCAGGTGGCCCACCTTGCGGGCGAGCTCCTCGCGGTCGTCCGGGAAGGAGAGCTCGAGGAACAGCGCGCGCAGCCGCGGCGTCGCTTGCGCGACCTCCCACAGGCGCTTCGTCGGTCCGGTGTCGCCGCTGAAGAGCACCGCGTCCCGACCGTCGTCGGCGAGCCACGCATCGGTCGGCACCGGATGGTCGACGCGGATCGGCGTGAGCGTCAGATGGCGCGCGGGGCGTTCGGCGACGCCCGGCGGCGGCGCGAGCGCGACGGTCACCGGCACCTCGGGTTCGGCGGCGCGGAACTTCACCAGCCGCCGCTCGCCGATCTTGAGGTCGACGAAGTTCGGCCACACGCGATCGTTGAAGACGTCCTGGCGCAGTGTCGCGAGCGTGAAGGCGTTGCCGTGCACCGTCGGCCCGTCGCACCGCTCGTCGATCACGTTCTCGAGAAAGACCGGAAGCAGCCCGCAGTGGTCGGCGTGCGCATGCGTGAGGAAGACGTCGCGCACCCGCGCCTGCTCCGCCGGCGTCCGCATCAGTCCGAGCGCGCCCGCATCGATGGCGACGGCGTCGTCCACCAGGAACGCGGTCAGGTAGTGCAGCCGCGCCGGCGCATGCGGAGAGCTCTGGAGCAGCTCGATCTTCATGGCCCCACTTTCGGCAGGGCGAGCCGATCCACCGAAGCGGGCGTGCTCCCGCTCACGAACCTGGCGCCGCGGCGCCGGCGCGCGCCGCCGGCATCCGCCGCGTTCGTGCCCACTCGCCCCGGTCGCGGCCGAGCGGCTCGCTGCCGAGGAAGCGCGCGAACCAGTCGACGTGCGCGCCGTAGTAGAACAGCATCTCCTGCCAGCCGGGCCAGTGGCCGGCGTTGGGGAAGACGACCAGGCGCGACTCGATGCCGCGCTCCTGCAGCGCGGTGAAGTACTGCAGGCTCTGGGTGTAGGGGACGCGGAAGTCCTGCTCGCCGGTGATGACCAGAGACGGCGTCTTGAAGTCGTGCACGAAGTTCGACGGCGACCAGCGCTCGTAGTGGTCGCTGTGCCACGGGACGCCGCCCAAATCACGCTCGGGAAACCAGAGCTCTTCGGTGGCGCCGTAGAAGCTCCGCAGGTCGTAGAGGCCCATCATCGCGACCTGGCATTGGAAGCGGTCGGTGTGGCCCTGCATCCACATCATCATGTAGCCGCCGTACGACCAGCCCATCGCGCCCATGCGCGCGGCGTCGACGTAGGGCAGCGCGGCGAGCTGGTCGGTCACCCTCATCAGGTCGCGGTAGACGCGGCCGCCCCAGTCGCTGCCGATCGCGTCGCAGAACTCCTGGCCGTAGCCGGTCGAGCCGGTCGGATTGCAGAAGGCGACGATGCAGCCCTTGCCGGGATAGACCTGCCAGTCGCCGCGGAACGCATCCTGGAACTGGCTCTGCGGACCGCCGTGCACGTTGAGGATCAGCGGGTACCTCTTGGCCGGGTCGAAGCCGTGCGGCGTGATCACGAAGGTGTGGATCTTGCTGCCGGGCGCGTCGCCCTCGAACCAGAACTCCTGCGCCGGCCGCAGGTCGATCGCCTCCGCGAATGCGGCATTGAACGTCGTGAGCCGCGTCGGCGCCGGAGCGGCTGCCCGCTTCACGCAGAGCTCGTGCGGCTCGACGATGCCGCGGCGCGCGTAGACCATTGAACCCGCGTCGTCGAGCAGCTCGAAGCCCTCGATCGAGGCGTGGACATGGACCTGCGTCGGCGTGCCGCCCGCGAGCGGCAAGCGGAAGATCGGCGTGCGGCCGTGCTGCTCGGCCTGGAAGTAGAGGACGGGCGCGTCCGCGGCGAAGCGGAAGTCGAGCGCGTTCTGGTCGAAGCCGCCGCGCTCGGTGAGGTAGGTCGTCGTGCGCGTGGCGAGGTCGAGCCGCGCGACGCGCTTCAGGTCGGACTCGTAGCCAGCGGTCTGCTGACTGGCGTAGACGATCGTCTTGCCGTCGGGCGAGAAGAGCGGCAGGCCGTCCCAGCCGTCGCACGTGTCGGTGAGGTTCGCCGGCGCGTCGGGGCGGTCGACGTCGACCAGCCAGAGATCGGCGTTGGTCGAGCTCGCTGGATCGGGATCGCGGTTCGACATGAAGACCAGGCGGCGACCGTCGGGCGAGAAGTCGTAGGCGCGACCGCCGCCGAGCATGAAGGGCGGGCTGTCCCACTTGCCGGGCGTCAGGTCGCGGATCACGTCGCCGGTCGTCGCGTCGAACAGCAGCACGTGGGCGACCTTGCCGTCCTCCCAGCTGCTCCAGTGGCGGTAGAGCAGCTCGTCGTACATGCGCACGTCGAGCTTGCCCTTGGCGCGCTCGTCGTCGCGCGCCTGCTGCGCACCGGCGTCGCGCGGGAGGTCGGGCCACACCTCGCTGGTCACGGCGAGATAGCGGCCATCGCGGGAGAGGCGTGGCGCGTCGACGCCGCCCGGCCAGCGGGTGAGCTGGCGCGGTTCGCCGCCCGACACGGCGAGCGTCCAGAGCTGCTCGCTGCCGCTGCGGTTCGACAGGAAGAGGAGTGCTTCGCCGTCGGGGGTCCAGAGCGGGTCGTGGTCGCCCTTCTTGGCGAAGGTGAGCTGCTGCAGGCCGCGGCCGTCGACGCCGATCCGCCAGAGCTCGCTCCAGCTGGTGCCGGCCTCGACGTCGTAGCGCTTCACCGTGAACGCCACCGTCGAGCGGTCGGGCGAGAGCGCCGGCGCCTGGACCTGCGCCACGCCATAGACGTCAGCGACGTCGAACGCGCGGGGATCGCCGGACGCCCACGCGGCCGTGCCGCTGAGTCCGACGCCGCCAACGAGAACCGCGATCCGCATCCCTTGCTCCTTGCTCGACCCCACGCTGCCCACCCCTTCGGCGTGACGCACCGATCCCAACCTACGACGCCTGCCTGGATTCGTCGCCCAGCGCGCGTCCCGGAAGATCGTCGCAGCGACGGGTTTCCGGACGGAGGGGTAACCTCGCCCGCATGTCGCCGTCGACCACGGTTGCCGAGCTCGAGCTCCCGGCAGGAGCCAAGGTCGTTGTCACCGGCCAGCAGGTCGGCCTGCTGACTGGACCGCTGCTCACCGTCCTCAAGGCGGCGCGGGCCATCTCGTACGCGGCCGACCTCATGAAGGCCGCCCCGGCAGCCCCGGTGGTACCGCTCTTCTGGGCCGCCGCTGACGACCATGATCTGGCCGAAGTCCATCACGCCTACGCGCTCAATGGTCAGGAAGAAGCGCAGAAGTTCAGGGTCGATCTGCCCTTTGAATCGGCAGCCTCAAGTGAAGTTGAGATTCCGACAGATTCCGCCAGCAAGCTTCTCGGAGAGTTCGTCGCGGCGGCGGGGATCGACCCGAAGACGTTGCCCCTCACGCCCTACCTGCCCGAGCGCGGGGACACGCTTTCCAGCTGGTTCTGCCGCGCGCTGCGCGCCGTGCTCGGCGCCCACGCGCCGCGCATCGTGGTGCCGGCGCAGTTGAACGCCGCTGCCCGCAGTGTCTACGACCAGGCGCTGCGGGACGACGGTGCGATCCGCGAGGCGCTGGCCGCCGGCACCGCCGCCAACCAAGCCGCCGGACTGGCGGCGCCGTTGCCCATCGATGACGACCCGCCGCTGTTCGTGATCGAGCGCACCACCCGGCTGCGCGTCCGCCGCAGCCCGCGCGCCGGCGAGTACCTCGTCGGCGACCGGTCGTGGAGCCGTACGGCGCTGCTCGACCTCGCGCACGGCGGCACGCCACGCCTGTCGGCCAACGTCGCGCTGCGCACCATCGTCCAGGCTGCGACCCTGCCGTGCGTCGCCTACGTCGCCGGCCCGACCGAGCTTCTCTACTACCGCCAGCTCGAACCGCTCCATCGCTTGTTCGCGGTGGCGTTCCCGACGCTGGTTACCCTTTAGTGGTTTAACATTTTCAGGAAAAGACA
>SXGT01516385.1_pt1 | contig 19796 bp, 15 predicted proteins | sample 3176221 | NCBI WGS metagenome assembly SXGT01 (sample SAMN11356862, study PRJNA531348) | freshwater metagenome | isolation source: freshwater sample F1-120 | place: China: Fuxian Lake, Yuxi | collected 2017-12-25
ACCTTGTCCATCCGGGATTATCGCTGGAGCAATGAACTGGCCATTAAAATCCTGTTCATGGCGGTGTTGTTCAACGATCATATCTACATGATGGTGTCGGAAACCGAAGTCAATCACGGGTATGCCGATCTGAGTTTTATCGTTCGCCCGGACATGCGCCGGTTCAAGCCGCTGGATCTGGTACTGGAATTCAAATATGCAAGCCTCAACGAAGTGAAACTGAGCGGGGAAGAACTCAGGCAAAAATCCCGTGAGGAACTGATGCAATTACCCCTGGTAGCCAGCAAACTGGCCGAAGCCGAAGTCCAGGCGATGCGCTATGGCGACAGCCTGATTGAACGTTTCAAGCTGCCGTCCATTACCCGCTTCGCGGGGGTGGCGCTGGGACTGGAGCGACTGGTATTTCGGCAGGTAGGGGGGGAGGAATGAAAAGCAACGCGCCTCAGTCAGCGATGTCCGACCCGGTGTTGTGCCATGCCCGAATTACCTGAAGTTGAAACCACCTGTCGCGGGATACGTCCGCATATTATCGGACAAACCCTGGAAAAGCTCGTCATCCGTGAATCGCGTTTGCGCTGGCCGGTCAGCGGTGACTGGATCGAGACAATGCCGGGGGCCCGGGTGGATCGGGTCTGGCGACGTGGTAAATACATTTTGCTGGATACCACCCGGGGATGCCTGTTGTTGCACCTGGGCATGTCGGGCAGTCTGCGCCTGACCGATCCGGCCGCGCCTCCCCGCAAACACGATCATATTGATGTACGGTTTAGTGGCGGGGTCTGCCTGCGGTTTCATGATCCGAGGCGGTTTGGTTGTCTGCTCCAGGTTGAAGCCGATCCCGAACAGCACCCGTTGCTGGCCGGTCTGGGGCCGGAACCGCTGGCGGAACACTTTGACGGTGCCTATCTGGCTGCCAGGGCTGCCGGACGTACCACTGCCATCAAGCGTTTCATCATGGACAGTCGACAGGTGGTGGGGGTGGGGAACATCTATGCCAATGAAGCCCTGTTCGGGGCCGCCCTGCTGCCGGGCCGTCCGGCCGGAAGCCTGACCCGGGCCGAGCATGATCGCCTGGCCGGCTCCATCCGCCAGGTGCTGACGGCCGCCATTGCCCAGGGCGGCACGACCCTTCGGGATTTTGTCAATGCCACAGGCACGCCCGGCTATTTCAGCCAGACCCTGATGGTGTACGACCGGGCCGGGCAACCCTGCCGTCTGTGCGGACAGGCTCTGCAAAGCGGACGGCTGGGGCAGCGGGCGACCTACTGGTGCCCTGGTTGTCAGGTCTGATGTCAGTCGGCCTGACTGGCCTCGCCCCAGATTTTCGCCATGCCGAAAGGAACCTGATCCGGTTCCAGCCGGACGGCAGTGGTAATACGCAGGGAACCTTCGCGGGTATCCCGTGTGACCGGGAAAGGCAGGGCGATGTTGTTGGCCCCGATGATTGATTTGACCCTCGGGCACGCGCCATCCTCACCACTGGCAATCACCACGGCGGTTTCGCCGTTCCGCAGTTTGACGAACATGCCGGGTGGATAGATGCCGACCACTTTGGTCAGTACCCCGGCATGAACCATATCCAGGCTGTCGCTCTGTTTGAGGAGCAGTTCCCTCAAGGCCACATTGGGCAACAACCCCGGGCGGTAAGTACGGGGGGATATGGTTGCGGTATAACGATCCGCCAGACCCACAATCCGGGCACCCTCCGGTATGTCTGCCTGGCGCAGTCCGTCGGGATAACCCGAACCGTCGTTTTTCTCGTGATGATGCAGTACGTAATCCAGCCAGTCGCTGTTGCTGATGCCAGCCTGTTCCAGCAATGCGCGGGATGCTGCCGGATGCCGTTTGATTTTGCGCCATTCATCCTCACCCAGGGGATCAGCCCTGTCTATGAGTTGTTCCTGCAATCGCAGCATGCTGATGTTCATGGTCAGGCAGGCGGCGGCGACATTGAAAATGTCGAACGGGCTTTTATCCAGTGCCGTGGCGATGATGATGGCAACGATTGCCGCATCCAGTGAGTGCCTGAGCGGGTAATTGGCAGTGGTCTTGTTGAAGAACAGATAGGCCAGGCTCAGGTCACGCTGCCGGTGGACGGCCGCTATGATGTTCTGCACCGAAGCCATGTACTGTGCCTGAATGTCGGAGTGGCCGCTTTTTTCGCGGATGATCCGAATCAGTTGAGGGTGTGTGCGAAGTTCCCGGGTCAGGAGGGTCATGGCGTTGGCCGGATGAGCCGGGGCGGATTCGGCGGCGGGCGGGACTCGCCTGATCGCTGGCCGCTGCGATTCATCGCGCAGGTAAAGCCCCTGCCTCACCAATACTTCGATCTGGTGTATGGACTGGAGTATCAGTCCCCTTCTTATCAGTAACTTGCCGGTGGCGTCGTACGCATCCCAGGGTACCGGAATGCCTATTTTCAGATCAGCCATGCCAACCTTTATCATGCCAATGTCCTGGTGTGGTGTTAGTCGGGAAGAGTATCCGTCAGGTGCGGTTTGCGGGCCACCACCGCAACATAGGCGAAGGAGCGTCGGCATAACCCCAGCAAGGGGCTGAGCAAAGAGGCCTGAATATGCCGCCAGCGCCACCGGGTCAGCGGTTGCGGATCCAGCAGGGCACGCAGGGTAAACAGGGTGGCAAACAGCGGAATGTGGGCAATGGAAGGAGCCACCCGCCATGACCAGTCCTCAATTTTGCAGTCGGTAAAGCCACTGGCCGTCAAGGCGGTGGCCATCTGATCGGCCCTGCACATCTCGGGGACGGCCCAGGCCAGGCACCACTGCCGGTAAATCCAGCCGACTCCGCGCTGGATCAAGGTTTGCTGCCGCAACGCCCCGGTCAGCATGGCTTCAGCCAGCACCAGGCGTCCGCCCGGCTTCAGCAAGCGGTAAGCCTCGTCCAGTACCGCCTGTTTGGTGCTGCCTTCAGCATGGCAGGCACTCTCGATCAGGGTCACGGCATCATAGCACTCGCTGTCGAGACCGGTAGAGGCGTAATCAGCCAGGCACATGCGAATGGCAGTTCCCCGGCTGGCCTGCCGGTTCAGGCGGCGTCCGGTCTCGACGTGCAGCGGCACCAGGGTGATGACGTCGACCGAAAGGCCGGGGTATGCTTCCACGGCGGTGCGGGCCGTGGCACCGGTGCCCCCGCCCAGATCAGCCAGACAGGCCGACCCGTCGGGCGGCAGGTTGAGCCTGAGCAAAACCTGCCGACTCAATTCGGTCAGCATGGCTTCCCGGTCGAACGGATTGATGCCCCAGCGCCAGTAGCCGCAGTGCAGGTTGAGGCCGGGACTCCAGGCGGCATAATCCGGGGTTGTGGCGGTGTAGTATTCAATAACCCGCTGTTTGATCGGGTCGTCCGGGGACGGACTGACAAGGATTTCGGTATTCAATCAGGTTTCCAGGTAGGTATAGCCCCGCAGTCCGGCCATCAGTTCGCTGGCGAACTGTTTGCGTCGCTCCGGGGGCAGATCGGCTTCCATCAGTTTTTTACGGTAGGCCCGTTCAAGGTCTTCCGCCTCAATGTGGACATACCGCAGCAGGTCGTCGGTTCCATCGCCCGGGTGAGGGGCTACCAGCCGGTACCCTCCCTGACCGTCCAGTTCCACATTGACCGAATGGGTATCGCCAAACAGATTGTGCATGTCGCCCAGTATCTCCTGATAGGCTCCCACCAGAAAGACACCGATCAGGTACTCGCCGCCACTGGCCCGGGTATCATGCAGCGGCAGGGTCGCTTCAATGCTTTGCCGGTCAATGTAGGCGTCGATGCGTCCGTCCGAATCACAGGTCAGATCCTGAACTACCGCCCGTCTTGATGGCTCCTCGTTGAGACGTTGCAGCGGCATCACCGGAAAAACCTGCTCGATGGCCCAGGCATCCGGCATGGATTGAAACAATGAAAAATTGCAAAACACCTTGTCGGCCAGCCGCTCATTCAGTTCGTCCAGTACCTCCCGGTGTGAACGCAGTCGCACGTCCAGCCGACGCCGTATCTGATGGCACAGGGCTGCGTTGAGCCGCTCGGCCTCGGCCAGATCGGTCAGGTTCATCTGGCCACGCACGTACAGGGCGCGGGCTTCGGTCAGATCAAACTGGGCATCATGATAAACCCCCAGTACCGATTCGTTGGGCAACCCGGCCAGCAGTTCGGCCAGATCCTGTACCGGACGGGCCGTGGAGCAGGGCGGCAGGGTGGCATCGTCCATCACCTGCTCAACATCAATGACGTGGGTGACCAGTACCGCATGATGGGCACTGAGGGCACGGCCCGACTCGGTAATCAAATGCGGAGGAACCAGCCCCTCGGCGTCGGCCATTTCGGCAAATGCCCGCACAATACTGTGGGCATACTCGTTCAGGCTGTAATTGATGGAGCATTCGCTGGTGGAATGGCTGCCCTCGTAATCAATCCCCAGCCCGCCGCCTACATCGGCCCAGCCCAGGGGTGCCCCCAGACGGCTCAGTTCAGCGTAGTAACGGCAGGCTTCCCCCAGAGCCATTTTGACATCATTGATGTTGGCAATCTGGGAGCCCATGTGAAAGTGCATCAGTTGCAGCCAGTCAAGATGGCCCAGGGCTTCCAGCCGTTGTACCAGCCGCAACAAATCGCCGGCATTCAGACCGAATTTGGATTTGTCGCCCCCGCTGTTTTGCCACTTGCCAGCCCCGATGCTGGAAAGACGTACCCGCACGCCCAGCCGGGGCGCGATCCCCAGAGCCTCTGACTCGCTTAGTACCAGTTCCAGCTCCGAGTATTTTTCGATGACGATGAAGATGTTGTGGCCCAGGGTCAGGCCCATCAGGGCCAGCCGGATGTAGGCCCTGTCCTTGTAGCCGTTGCAGATCAGGGTACCGGCCTCCGACAGGGCCATCACGACCAGCAACTCCGATTTGCTGCCGGCTTCCAGCCCGATGCCATGACTGCGTCCCTGCCGCAGCAGCCCCTCCACTACGCTACCTTGCTGATTGACCTTGATGGGATAGACCGGGGTGTAATAGCCCGGGTAGGCCAGATCGGTGCGGGCGGCATCAAAGGCCTCCCGCAGCAGACGCACCCGATCACCCAGAATGTCGGTAAAGCGCAGCAGAACCGGCAATCCCAGCCCTTCCTGGTGAAGGGTAGCAATGATGCCAACCAGATCGATACAGCCCCCGGCTGCAGAACCGGTGGGATGAACCACAACGTGGCCGTCGGAATTGATGTCAAAATAGCCTCCACCCCAATGCTCAATGGCATAGGTTTCACGGGCGTGTTGCAGCGTCCAGGTCATGAGTATTCGCCAAAAATTCTCGGAAAGATAGTAAAGTAACGTCAGTTCGGGTTAAAGACAGGGTGAATGGTCAGTGGTGAATGGTGAGTGGTATGCCGGAAGCGTGGCCATCCTGACAGCCCGGTGGGGTCAGTGGCAAGTGAACGCCGCATACCAACCAGCAATCCATGCTCGCCATTCGCCATTCGCCATTCGCCATTCAGACCCTGCGCTTTGTCCCGGATTCGCGTTAAAGTATGACACGGGTCGGCGCATTCCGATACGTTCGGAACGCCGCCCGGACTCATCGCGGCCCCGGGCCGCCTCTCTGGTATTCATTCCTCAGGAAGCTCTTTCGATGTTACAAGCCCCTCACTGGTTTTCAGAAGTTTATCCCCATCACGGCAGTGCCTTTTCACTCAAGGTCAGTGAAAAACTGCATGAAGAACAATCGCCGTTCCAGCGCATTGAAATCTACGAGACCGAATGGTTCGGCACCCTGATGGTTATCGATGGCTGCACCATGGTGTCAGATCGGGACAATTATCTCTACCACGAAATGATGACGCATCCGGCCCTCTACACTCACCCGGATCCGCAGACAGTGTGGATCATCGGCGGCGGCGATTGCGGCAGTCTCAAAGAGGTGCTGAAACACCCGGAGGTTGGTCAGGCGGTACAGATCGACATTGATGAACGGGTCACCCGTCTGGCGGAGCGTTATTTTCCCGACTTGTGTTCCTCCAATGATGATCCCCGGGCACGCCTGCTGTTTCTGGACGGTATCCAGTGGGTCAGGGAAGCAGCGGCTGAAAGCGTTGACCTCATCATCGTCGACAGCACCGATCCGGTCGGCCCGGCTGAAGGCCTGTTCAACCAGGCGTTCTATCGTGAGTGCGTACGCTGCCTCAAACCGGACGGCATTCTGGCGCAACAGAGCGAATCACCGTTGTTTCACGCCGACCTGATTCTGGCCATGCGTGCCACCATGCAGCAGGCCGGATTTGCCGCAACCCGTACCCTGTTCTTCCCGCAATGCCTTTACCCCTCCGGCTGGTGGAGCGGCACCCTGGCCAGCAAATCCCCAACTGGCCTGACCGGTTTCCGTGAGGCAGCCGCCCGCGACAAACCCTTCGAAACCCTTTACTACAACGCCGACATCCACACCGCCGCCTTCGTGGCCCCGGAAGCGTTGGGCAAACGCTTTCACCTGGCCCAATAAGCACCCGCATGACCGAAACCTGGCAAACCGAGCTGGCGGCGGCGTTTACCGATCTGCATGAATTGCTGGATTTTCTCCGGATTGATCCGGCCCGGCTACCGGTCTCGCCGGAAGCCGCCTCCCGCTTCAGGCTGAAGGTGCCACGTGCCTATGCGGCCCGCATGACGCCGGGTGATCCCGATGATCCCTTGCTGCGACAGGTATTGCCCCTGTCGGACGAATTACGGGATGCTCCCGGCTATCAGGCGGATCCGGTAGGCGACCTTGACGCCATCATCCAGCCCGGATTGCTGCAGAAGTATCAGGGACGGGTGTTGATGATCACGACCGGTGCCTGCGCAGTGCATTGCCGTTACTGTTTCAGGCGGCATTTTCCCTATCCGGATCAGCAGGTCAGCCGCCGTCGGGAGCAGGAATCGCTCCGCCACATCGCAGCGGACAGTCGCCTGACTGAAGTCATATTCAGCGGCGGCGATCCCTGGGTATTGACCGACGAACACCTGGCATCCCGCATCCGGGCGGTGGCTGACATCCCTCACGTGAGCCGTCTGCGGATTCACACCCGCATCCCGCTGGTGCTGCCAGCCCGCATCACCGACAGCCTGCTGGCCATTCTGGCAGAGACCCGGCTCAGGGTAGTGGTCGTCATCCATGCCAACCACCCGCGTGAACTGGACGACACCGCCGTCACTGCCCTTGAGCGACTACGCACGGCGGGTTGTCACCTGCTGAATCAATCGGTCTTGCTGAAAGGCATCAACGATTGCCCGGATACCCTGACCCAACTCAGCGAAAGCCTGTTTGCCGCCGGTGTCATGCCGTATTACCTGCACCTGCTGGACAAAGCCTCGGGAACCGCCCACTTTGACGTCGGGCTTGATCCGGCCCTGGCCCTGACGGACGAACTGCGCCGTCGCCTGCCGGGTTATCTGGTACCGCGACTGGTGCGGGAAGACCCCGGCCAGCCCTTCAAAACACCAGTGCTGACGGCGGACTAACCAACCGGGGGAGTGATGAATTGTGAGTGGCGCGGCCATCCTGGCCGCGTGGCGGGTTAAGTGGCGAATGTGCCCACTGCCCACCCTCCGAATTGACGTTAACTTTACGAGGAGCAGACCAAAGACATGCCAACTTTTAATGATGTACTGAAAAATGACGTGACCCGGGGTATCGCCATCGGGGCCGGTATCGTGGCGGCTGGCTGGTTGCTGGCACCGGCCTTGCGCCCGGCAGCGCGGGCCGCCCTCAAGAGTGGATTGCTGTTGATTGAACGGGGCCGCGAAAAAATGGCGGAGGCCGGTGAGGCACTTGAAGACCTGATGGCTGAAGTTCAGGCAGAATTGAGCGAGGAGCGCATCCAGCGCGAACAGGCGGCGGAGGCTGGTATTGACACTCAAACCGGCCTGGCGGCTGACGGTCTTGATGACTGAGGCCCGCATCGTTCACGCCATTCCCGGTCGGCTGCGCCTGAGGATTTCGGAGCGGCGGGGCGATGCGGTGTTCTGGAGTACGCTGTCCAACCGGTTCGGGCAGTGCCCGGGGGTGGTCGCCGTCAGCGTTAAACCTGCGACCGGCAGCGTGGTACTGACCACCGGGCCGACCGTCAGGCCGGACAGCATCATCCAGTATGCCCGCGAGTGGCTTGAGCTTGAGATCAGTTATCCGCTGGTTCCGCGCCACCCCAGTGTCGCCGATACGGTAGCCGCTGGCCTGGGCGGGCTGGATCGGGGACTGACCGGCCTGAGCAACGGCCTGATTGACCTGCGTTCCCTGTTGTTTCTGGCACTGGTGATCCTGATTGTCCGGCAGGTAAAACGGGGTCATTGGTCCGGGCCGGTCAGTTCCCTGCTGCTCTCGGCCCTGGACATCACCGGATTGAATCGAAAATAACGTCCCATGAAACAGCCCCCCTCCCCTACTGCCGCCGATACCCGCCTGACCCCGGTCACCACCGTCCACCATGCCGCACCCGGACGGGTACGGATTCGGGTACAGGGGCTTTACCGCTCTGACCGGATGAAACGGGATATCGAGCGGTTACGTGAACACAGTCCGTTGCTCCAGTCCGTCGCCGCCAATCATCTGACCGGTACGGTATTGATCCATTTCGACCGAAGGCTATCGCTGCCTGAACTGCTGGACTGGCTGGAAGACCGGCTCAGGCACCTGGCGGGTGGGGCGGTTCCGGCCCGTCACCCCCTGGCTGAATCGGCTACGCCGGTTGAGCTGCCCTCGCCTGCCGCCGGTTCCGCTGCCTGGCACAGCCTGAGCAGCGGGGAAACACTCGACCGGCTTGGCAGCAGCCAGACTGACGGCCTGACCGATGCCGCCGCCCTGACCCGTCTGCAAATCCAGGGACCCAATGTGCTGAGTGTGCAGAAGCCCCGCTCCCTGTTCAGTCTGATTTCGGCCCAGATTCTCAACCCGCCGGTGGCACTGCTGGCGGTGTCCGCCGGGGTGTCGGTGGCTACCGGTGGGGTGGTTGATGCCGTGGTCATCCTGAGTGTGGTCGTCATCAACACGGTCATCGGTTATGTCACCGAAAGCACGACGGAGCGAATCATCAGCAGCCTGGGCCAGATGACCCCGACCCAGACCCTCACCTTACGCAACGGCCAGCGGGTGGCGGTACCGATTGAAACCGTGGTACCGGGCGATATTCTGGTGCTGGAACCGGGCACCTACATTCCGGCGGACGGTCGGTTGCTGGCCAGCAACCGTCTGAGTGTGGACGAGTCCGCCCTGACCGGAGAAAGCCTCCCGGTCAGCAAACGCGATGGCACTACCCTGGCAGCCACCACGCCGCTGGCGGATCGCAACAATATGGTACATCGGGGTACGGTAGTGACCGGCGGCAGTGGCCTGGCGGTTGCCGTGGCAACCGGTGGCCAGACCGAGATCGGCATCATTCAGGCACTGGTCGGAGAACTCAGCCCGCCTGAAACACCGCTGCAACGCCAACTCGACGGTATCGGCACCCAACTGGCCCTGCTGTCCGGCGGGATTTGCGTCGGTCTGTTCGGGCTGGGCCTGCTGCGCGGCTATGCTGTGCTGCCGATGCTGAAATCAGCCATTTCCCTGGCGGTCGCCGCCATCCCCGAAGGCCTGCCCACGGTGGCAACCACCACCCTGGCACTGGGAATCGGCCAGATGCACCGGCGCAAGGTACTGGTTCGGCAGCTACCGGCGGTCGAGGCACTGGGATCAATCCAGACCCTCTGTCTCGACAAAACCGGTACCCTCACCGAAAACCGCATGACCAGCGTGTGGGTGGAACTGGCCGATCACAGCATTCGCCGCCAGGGGGCTGAATTCTGGCCGGATGAACCGGGTCTGCTGGCGCGGGCGGATCTGCGTACCTTGCTGGAGAGTGTGTGTTTGTGCAGCGAAGTCAGCCTGAGCCCGAACAACCCGACCCAGTCGCTGGCGGGTTCTCCTACCGAAACGGCTCTGGTCGAAATCGCCCTGCAGGCCGGTATTGACATGGCTGCACTGCGTACTGCCCACCCACTGGAAAAAATCTGGCACCGGGCCGAAGACAGGCCTTACATGATGACCCGCCACCGGGCCACAGCCGATGCCACGCCGCGCATCGCCGTCAAGGGCAGCCCGGTCGAGATACTGGCCCTGTGTACTCACCGCCTGGATGGCGACGGCAACCGGATCGTGCTGGACGAACGCCAGCAACAGGCCATTCTGGCCTGCAACGAGCGTATGGCCGGTCAGGCTCTGCGGGTGTTGGCGGTCGCCTGCGCCGACACTGACACACCTGCGGCCCCGACCGGTTCCCTGACCTGGCTGGGGTTGGTTGGCATGGAAGACGCCTTGAGACCGGGCATGGCTGAACTGATGGCGCAATTCCATGCCGCCGGCATTGATACGGTGATGATTACCGGCGACCAGAGTGCCACCGCCTACTCGGTCAGCAGGCGACTGGCCCTCAATCACACCCGCCCGCTGGAAATCATTGATTCCACCCATCTCGACAAACTCGAACCCGACGTACTCCGCGGAATCGTCAGCGATACCAGCGTGTTTGCCCGGGTCAGCCCGGCCCACAAACTACGCATCGTGCAGGCACTGCAACAAAGCGGACGGGTGGTCGCCATGACCGGAGACGGCATCAACGATGGCCCGGCCCTCCGGGCAGCGGACGTAGGCGTGGCCCTGGGTGAACGCGGCACCGAGGTGGCCCGCTCGGTGGCCGATGTGGTACTGGAAGACGACAACCTGCACACCCTGATTGCTGCGGTTGAGCAGGGTCGAACCATCTACGCCAACATTCGCAAAAGCCTGCATTTTCTGTTGTCGAGCAATCTGAGCGAGATCGAAATCATGCTGGTCGGTACCCTGGCAGGCACCGGCGAAGTACTTTCCCCGGTGCAACTGCTTTGGATCAACCTGCTGACCGACATCCTGCCCGGCCTGGCCCTGGCCCTGGAACCCCCTGAACAGGATGTGCTGAAACAGCCACCGCGTGATCCGGCTGAAGCCATCATTCGCCCGCAGGACGCCTGGACCATGCTGCGTGAATCACTGCTGCTGACCGGCGGTGCCCTGGCCGCATACGGCATCACCCTCCACCAGGGCGGAACCCAGGCCAAAGCCGGTGGCAATGCCTTCATGACCCTCACCCTGGGCCAGTTGCTCCATGCCCTGAGTTGCCGTTCGGAAACCACCGGCCTGTTCAACCCGCAGGGCCGTCCCGCCAACCCGGCCCTGAATTACGCCCTGGCCGCCTCGGCACTTCTGCAACTGCTGGCCGCCCTGCTACCCGCCTTGCGTACCGTGCTGGGGCTTTCGCCCATGACCGCCCGAGACTGGCTGGCGGTATCCCTCGGAGCTGGCACGCCCTTTCTCTGCAACGAGGGACTCAAGTTGTTGCACCCATCCACCCAACCGCAGCGGGAACCCGCATGAGCCAACGCTACCTGTTTACCTCTGAATCCGTCACCGACGGCCATCCCGACCGCCTGTGCGACACCATCAGTGATGCCATTGTGGATCGCTTCCTGATTCAGGATCCGCAATCGCACATCGTGACCGAATGCGCCCTGTCGAAAAACCTGATTTTCATCGCGGCCCGTTTCGCCTCACAAGCCACAGTCGACATTCCCGAAGTGGCCCGGCTGATCGTGGCGGAAACCGGATACCGTAGCGAGGATTTCAATGCGGCAGAATGCACCGTCGTCACCAGCCTGATGGCCCAGGCCGACACCAGTCGCTATCAATGGGATGAGCGGGAGCTTGACGACCGACAACTGGATCGCATCGTGGTGCGTAACCAGACCACCCAGTTTGGTTTTGCCTGTAACCAGACCCCGGATTTCATGCCCTACCCCATGGCCATGGCCCACCAACTGGCCCGTCGCCTGCGGCAGGTGCGGCAAAACCGGACGCTGGCCTGGCTGTCACCCGACTGCACCACCCAGGTCGGGGTTGAATTTGACCAGCGCAAACCGGTACGCATCCACAGCGTCACCCTGATCGTCGGGTATCAGGGCGACGGTCACGTCGATGCGGCATCGGTGCGGCAAGCCCTGATCCGTGAAGTGATTGAGCCGGTGTTTGCCACCGGCACGCTGCAACCCGACGACGCGACTGAAATCCACATCAACCCACGCGGGTCATTCACCCGCAACGGCCCGGCGGCCCATTCCGGCATGACCGGCCGCAAAACCACCAGCGACAGTTACGGCGGTTACGCCCGTCATTCCGGCTCAGCCCTCTCCGGCAAGGATCCGGGCCGCATCGACCGGGTCGCCGCCTACGCCGCCCGGCATGCCGCCCGCAACGTCGTCGCTGCCGGCCTGGCTGAACAATGCGAAGTTCAACTGAGCTACACCATCGACCAGGCCCGACCCGTCAGCGTGCGGGTATTGACCTACGGCACCGGCACCGTGGCAGACGCCCTGATCCAGGCCCGGGTGGAGGACGCATTTGATTTCCGCCTGGGAGCCATCATCCGCGATTTCAACCTGCGCCACCTGCCGACCCTGCACCGGGGCGGGTTTTACCGCCACCTGCCGGTACAAGGCCACCACGGTGCCTCGTTCACCGAACTGCCGTGGGAACAATCCAACCGTATCGACCGACTGCGCTAGGGGGAGTGGCGAGTGGGTAGTGGCGCGGCCATCCTGGCCGCGTGGCGGGTTAAGTGGGGAATGGCGGGTTAAGTGGCGAGTTGCAGGCTGCCAGCCAAATTTTCCACCGGGTTGAGCCTGACTGATAAGGTATCTTTTACATCGGTTAATTCATTCATACGGGTATCGGGTCAAAAAAAGTCATCCTGAAATGCGAGATCAATCGTTACCGCATAGTGTTGGTATTGGGTGTTAATTTCACTATCCTCCAGTATCAGTGAATACCTTGCAAGCCGGTCAAAAGAAGCCCCTGTCAGTGTGATGCGTACATCCCGTATTCGCTGATCCATAACCGGCGAGCGGCTATCAAAATTCAGTGTCTCCCGACTGGAGACTACATTGTACTGGTCATCGACGATGTAGATATCCAGTCGTCTTGGAAGAAATTGTTCACCCACTGCATCGGTTTGAATAAAACGCACTTTGTCGATGTTATTAACCAGTTTTATCGGCAAACCGGCAGCAACCACGCCGACTTGCTGTTTTTCGAGTTTTGCGGCCTGTTCTTTTTGCAGCACCTTGATATGCAGTACTGGTACACAAATTTCCTGCAACATGGCTCCGCCATGCACAAACCGGGCACCGCCAATAAAATTGAAACGTTGCACACCTTTGGGCAACATGAATTCCAGCGAGGTATTAGCTGCTGCGGAATCGCTGATTTTGCCTTTCCAGTAATGTTCTTCGACAGGCAGATTTTTACCCAGAATATAACGCTTTTTCGCTTCAATCGCCCCATCAGGGGTAAATGCCAAACCGGTTTTATCTGACTTTTGCAAGCCTTTTTGCTGGTACAGAAAACCGTGATCTGCCGTCACCAGGACATGACTGGCATTCAAGCGATTGATGACACGCGCCATCAAATTTTTCAGTTCAATAATGGCATCCCGACACACCTGCGGCGTTCGGTCTTCACCCGCTTGCTTATCGCAAATGGCATCGATGGTATCGTGATAAATATACACGACCTGACAATCCTTGACGGCATCGCGTCCATCCTGATTACTCCAGGTCATCAATTCTTTCGCACTGACCGCCATACCATTGACACCTTCGAGAATAGCCTTGCGATTATCCAGTCCTGCTGACGATTTTCCATCCACCCAAACGACAGGATTATCGGATTGAAACTGATAGGTCAGGGTTTTATGCGGTAATAAGGCAGCCATGCCCAAGGGCGTATAACTCGGCAATACACCCAGTTGCGAAGAGAGTTCGGCATGAAAGCGTTTGTCCCGATTGATAACTCCGGCCAGTTCCTCAGCGATTTCATAGCGTAACGCATCAGACACGATGACAAAAATACGTTTGGTCTGAGTAGAGTGAAGTCGCCTTGAAACCTGCTCATCATAAAAGCGATACTGATTACTGATTCCAGATAAATGCCACTGCTGCAAACGCTGTTCCTTTTCCAGTAATCGTTCCCAGGCGGTACTTGATTCGTATAAATACCAGTCGGTATAAAGACTTTCGACAACATCATCCAGTTGCCGCAGAATTTCCGCGCCTTTGCTGGCCAGGGTGAGAGCCTGTTCATTAAACAGGCGATAGGCTTGATCGAACAAATACAGCTTGTCGGTATAAGCCAGATACATGGCTTTGCAGGAATCAAAATGAAAACCATCGACATACTGCTGACGCAGATCCATCAATACTTCAGCATGACGCAAAGCATTATAAATGGCGGTATATTCCTTACGCGACAGACACCAGTGGCCAGGCAATCGGCGCGATAACAGAGTATCAAATTGCACCCGATCCACTCTTCTGGAGTTATCGGTTAAGTCGTTAACCAGTCCACGAATAATGGCTTGTTCGACCGCCTCAAACCCCATACATTCCGCTAATTGCTGAGGAAAATGCCTGGAAACCCTCTGAGCTATTTCCAGTTTCTGCGCCAGCATTTCAGACAAACAATCGTGAAATCCGGAATAACTACGGCTATCCCGCCAACTGGCCATAAACGCCACCGCTGTGGCCCGACCAGACGGAGCTTTCAGGACATTGCCCAATAACCAGTCGCGGTCACCGCCATCAAGCTGGCTCCACAGTTCGGTGCAAAACAGTTTTAAAATAAAATCCCACAGGCTCGGCTCACGGGCATGATAACTGAAAGTTTCCTCCAAACCATGCCATAACGCTGGCGTGAGTTCAAATTTCTCCAGACTTTCCATTAACACTGATTCGTTGCCATCGGTAGCCAGGCTGATGGCATACTCCCTCAGCAGGCTCAACACACTGTCGGTCAAACTGGCCGAATCCGCTTTAACAACCACGGCCAGCATCTTGCGATCCAGCGAGGTTTCGTCTTCGTTTTCGGTAATAAAACGTCGAAAAGCAGCAACACGCTGTTTATTGGCAAAAAATGACTGCCGCTTGAGAATATGGCTACGCAAAGCCATTTGCCGGATACCCAATTCAGCCAGCAACATCGAGCTGGCATCCGCAAAAAATTGTTCGCTGTAGAGCCGTACATCCAGAAACCAGTCATTATCCGGTGAAGGTTCGGCATAAGGAAAATAAAGCAAAAAACGTCGCTGCGGTTCATCCCGTTCGATACGCTTTTTGGTTTCAAACAACGATGCTCCCGTCATATCCAGTACAGTGACATCGGGCACATCCAGTTCAGCCAGGGTGTCCCTGAAACTTTGTTCAGGGTCATACCAGAACAGCAAACGGCAACCCTCATCCGGGCCTATGCCAAATTTAGCCGCAATGCCTTGTTGTAACTGGGTTATATCCATAAATCGTCTTCTCTTTTCAGCCGGTATTTCTGCCTGGAACTGGTCGGTTTATCGGGAATAGTGGCTTCTACCAAGCCTAAATCGATCAACGGCGTCAAAACCTGTTGCCGAAACTTGGTGCGGTCTTTGCGGTTCAGTAACGCCATTAGCTCGACCAAACTCATTTCGCCTTCGATCTGCTCGTACACAAGCAACTGATCCGCGCTCAATTTTAACTTAGTGCCGACTTGATGCCTACTTAGTGCCGAAGAGTCATTGTCGGGTGCCACTAAAACCACTTCCTGCATCGCAGCCAATAATGCCTGCAACATAAACTCGACAAAGCCGGTGGCGTCGCTGGCTTGATCGGCGGCACTCAAGGCAGCGTAATATTCCGATTGCTGGTTGCGGATCACTGTTTCTACCGGCAGATAGGCCAGTGCCGGTTTCCATTGCGACAGAATCAAGGTTTGCCACAAGCGCCCCATGCGACCATTACCATCGCTAAAAGGGTGGATGAACTCGAATTCGTAATGAAACACGCAACTAGCAACCAACGGATGCACCGTATTTTGTTTCAGCCAGGCTAGTAAGTCCGTCATCAAACGCTGTACTTGGCTGGGGGGTGGTGCCATATGCACGAGTTGCTGTTCCTGATAAATGCCTACACCGGAACTGCGCCAACATCCGGCATCGTCCACCAAACCTTGCATCAGTAAGCCATGTGCGGCCAATAAATGATTGGGGTTATGTGGTTGCCAATGCGGTAACTGCTCATAGGCAGCAAAGGCATTACGGACTTCCTGAATTTCGCGTGGCAAACCCAGCACCCGTTTGCCGTCCAACACTGCCGTCACCTGTTCCAAGGTCAAACTGTTGTGCTCAATCGCTAACGACGCTTGAATGGTGCGAATGCGATTACCACGCCGCAGTTGCGGCGACAGGCCTTCATCACCTTCGCCCAGATTTGCACTTCAACGGCCCAGTTGTTCGCTGATCTCGGCTACCAGCGATAGGATTGATGGCGTAATTTGAAACGGGGGCTGATAAGCAGACAACGATCAATCCCCCAAAGGTAACCCTAATGCGCTTTTAACAACTTGCCTCAAGTTATCTTTAAACGCATTAAACGACGGCATATCGATTCGATGAACATCGATTTGATGGCCTTTAACCATGTCATTGAGCTGTTCGGTAGAAGCATCAGCTTGTAATGCATCAGACAATTGCTGTTTTAGGGGATTTTGGCCCTTATCGTTACCACTTTCATTCTCTAACAGATGGCAATGCTGATAGGGATCGTCTTTCACGGCACACAATAACCAAGCCTCAGATTTAGGCTTGGGAAGCATAGCGACGCCATACGGATAATTTTCTGCAGCGAATCCTGCGAGAATCGAATGACGTTTATTCACCCAATCCCCGCGCCCCGCTGACGCTGTGCCGTCGGAATCTCGGAAAAGCATGGCAATTACTTTGTCACCTTTTATTTTTTCGGATTTGCGCCGCGCGGCGATTGCCAATGCTCTTGCATTCTCGAAATAGTATTGGGTTTCCGGTGGCTTCTTTTTGCCTGGCAAACGCGCCTTTTGAGTCGGTGGTGCCTTGTTTTCAGCCAAATAAGCTTCGGAAACAAAACCGACACAATCTGATTCGATATGTGAAAACTCAAAATCTTGAAAACTGTCGATAAGCAGGTCAACAACCCAACTCATCGGCCCTGGTCGGAAGTGTTCGGCTTCACACCGATCCAAACCAAACTCGCACAGCCCCAAATCACTCGGCCCTTCGCCGCTGAAAAGTATATACATAGCAAGTCCCTATGCTTTCAAGGCTTCAATTTCCTGATACAGTCGCGTTAGATCGGTATCAACAAAGGCTTCTCCTGGCCCCAGGAATTGTAATTTTTTAGCCATTGATGGTATATCAAATAATTTGATGGAGCGAGTGATGCCCTGGCTGTTTTTATAGAGATAAACAACTCCTTTTTTCGCAATTTCATCTTCCAGATAGTTCAAAATCATGGGACTATGTGTAGTCACCAGTACCTGATGGCGGGCATTTACCAGATTGTCAATCAAATATTCAATGACCTCTGGATTGATACCATTTTCAATTTCATCAAACAAAAGAAATTCATTATCACTTTCAAGTTGCATCAAAATTGCCATCAATCGCAACATGCCATCATTGATGTGTCGTGCTGTCGATTTCAATTTATGTCCGCCAAATTGCTCGATAATTTCAAGTTGCTTCCAGCCTGACCGCAGTGAACAGGTGTCAATACTTTCCAATTGACCATAAACCTGTGTCAATAAGTCCTTTAATTTTCGTTTGCCCTGATTACCCGATTCATGAATGAAAGCCGACAGATTTTCGCCCCCTAACCCCAACTGTCCATCAGAACTTCTTGCTTTATTTCTCAACAGTTCAGGTGACAGCATGTCAAGCGATTTAATCCGCAATACAAAATCCTTTATATCCCTTGAAACTGAATTGATTTGACTCTCTTTCAATCGTGAAAGAATTGAGCCTTGATAGTCAAACACAATGGGGAAACGATCATATTTAGGGTTTTGTAACCAACTATCTGCCATGGAACAATGTCCTTCTTCTACCCTGAGAAGAATAGTGCCATCCCGTTCCACTCGTTCCTGTGTGCAGCTCAGCGTTTTTCGATTAAAGCTACCACTCCAGATAATTTCTTCAAATGACTTGTTATAAAAAGTAATTCTGAAATCAATATTGCTTTTTCTGGATAACTTTGAATTAAGATCAGCACTCTCCCAATGACGAGTACCAAGCCATCCTTCTATATCTCCCAGCATAAACTGAGAAATAAAATCCAGTAACTGTAAAACAGTTGATTTGCCAGAGCCATTAAGCCCAACCAGGCAGGTAAACTTTGCAAAATCCAGTTCACAATCAACCAACGATTTAAAGTTATCAATCCAGATTGACTTAATCATCATTTATTTCCCAGCAACAGCAGTGCATCAGATCAGCCATGCTTTATCCAGATTCATGTTTTGAAGTGGAATGGCCGATCTTCCCGCATTTTTTACCTGTGTCTTACCGCCAGTTTTATTCACTAACCAAAGCTCATTTTCATGGCTTGCCCTGACCACTGACTCGCTATGTGTCGTTATCATCACCGGATGTTCCAGGCTTGAACGGCTCCTCATTAACTCAACCAGTTGTGTGATTCCTTGAGGATGAATACCCCGCTCCGGCTCTTCGATAATAGTCAATCCCTTCTGCCTGGAACGACTGAGAATGGCTGTCATGATACATAAAACGTAAATGGTTCCATCTGAAATCAGTCTGGCTGGAAAGCGGTTTTTTAGTCCGGTTTCCTTGAAGGTCATCAGGGTTGTTCCATCCAGACGTTGTTTTTCTGTCGATACATACTCCATACCTGGTATTAATAATTCCATCCACTCCATGACTTGTGAGCGGAAATCATTATCTTTTTCAAGTTCAGACAGCATAGTGGCAATATTTCGCCCATGACAATCAAGCGCACTCGCATCGGTAGTCGATGAATCGGGTTCCTTTGCGGACAGAGGATCAAAACGAAAAACACGGATATTGCTTAAAAAAGCATAAAGGTGTGAATTACTTACCAGCACCAATGCGGAAAGAAATCTTGGATAATTGTTGATGGGATTTAATTCTTCAGTGTCAGTTGATTTGATATAAACAACTTCATTGTTTCTTTTCACAAACAATACTTCATTGACATGCAGGGTTTCTTGCAATACCGGCAAAGTATCCATGTCTGAAATATGAATTTTATACTTAAAACCAACACCAGACAAGATAATATGAATCCTGAAGCATGCTGTTCTTGAGTTAGCCTTTCTATATTTGAAACAATGCACTTGAGCAAATCCGCCAAAATCACGTAGTGCCTGGTCGATACCCAATCGTATGATTTCACCAAGAAATGCGAGCGCGTCCATTACATTGCTTTTGCCAGCACCATTAGGCCCGGCAAATACCATAAATGGCGTAGATTGACTGATGGTTAAGTCAGCAATGCTTTTAAAGCCTTTTACTTGAATCAACTCAATCCTGTTCATGGTATCCATTCATCAATCCCCCGTTCCACCCGTAACCGCCTTTACCTCGGCCAGCAAATCACCAAATTTGCCGTAATTCACTTTTACACCATCATCCAGATCCAGTTTGATTCGCATGTCGGCGTAGTGTCTGAGTTTGTCGTCGAACTGGCGGAGTTCGGTTTGTTTTTTCTCCAGGGCCTGGATATCTTTTTTGATGCGGGTGGCTTCGCTGCTGCTGGCGTCTTGCAGTTGTTGGTTTAACCGATCGGCGTAGGCGCTGTATTTGCCCAGTAGCGGCGTGACGTATTCGGTACGCATTCTGGCTAGGGTGCTGTCGTTGTAACGGTGCAGATAGACCAGGCATTCGAAGGCTTTTTGCTTGCC
>SXGT01691140.1_pt1 | contig 19796 bp, 12 predicted proteins | sample 3176221 | NCBI WGS metagenome assembly SXGT01 (sample SAMN11356862, study PRJNA531348) | freshwater metagenome | isolation source: freshwater sample F1-120 | place: China: Fuxian Lake, Yuxi | collected 2017-12-25
GGCCCTGATCACGACGCGCGGCCAGGGCGAGGGTCCGCTGGCTGGGCACATTGTAGAATCGGCGGCGATGCGGCGGACGAGGATCGTGCCGATGCGGCGGCCGTCGAGAACGATGATCTCGAATTGAAGCGGCCACCGTTCAGCCTTGTCGCCGACGTGCGGTAGGCGCTGGGTGAGGCTGAGGACGAGGCCGGCCACGGTGTCGTAATCGCCCACTTCCGTTAAGCCGGCCACGCCGATCAGCCGCTCGAACTCATCGATCGGCATCATCCCGTCGACCAACCAGGATCCATCTTCGCGCTGGACTGGCGGATCGATCGCCTCGTCACTTGAGAGCGCGCCATCGCCGGCGATGGATTCCAACAAGTCGGCGGCTGTGGCGAGGCCCTGGATGACGCCATACTCATCGGTGATGAAGACCATCCGCACCGGGTTGTCTCGCATAGCCTCCAATAGGCGCAGCACTGACAAAGATTCCGGCACCACGATCGGGGGATGCATGGCGGCGTGCAGATCGAGTGCGCCACCCACGCTCTGAACGAGCAATTCCTTGGTCTGGACAACGCCGATGGTGTTGTCGACGCCGCCTTCGGCGACTGGAAAGCGCGAGTGACGGCTCTCGCGGATAATCGCCAAATTTTCTTCGCGCGTTCGATTGGGATCAAGCCAGACAATGTCAGGACGCGGCGTCATGATGGCGCGAACGCTGCGGTCGCCGAGACGCATAACGCCGGCAATCATTTCGCGTTCTTCCGGCTCGATCAGTCCGGCCGTGTGACCCTCCTCGATGAGGGAGTGGATTTCCTCCTCGGTCACGTCGGATTGCTTAGTCCTGTGCAGACCAAGCACGCGTAACAGCCCCTCGGTGGAGGCCTTCAGCAGCCAGACCAGCGGCGCAGCGGCGGTCGCGAGAAAGGCCATCAGCGGCGCGACCAAGCCGGCAATTGCTTCCGGCGCGGTTAACGCGATGCGCTTTGGCACAAGCTCGCCCAGCACCAGCGACAAGTATGTGGTGAGGGCGATAACAATGCCGAAGGCGATGTCGTCGGCCCACTCGGCCAAGCCCGGAAACGTCGTCGAGACGATCGGCGCGAAGTCGTCGGCGACGGCAGTTGCGCCATAGGCGCCGGCGACGATAGCTTAGGCGCCAAGTTGTTGCGCATGAGGACGCCCGCAGTCGCCCTATGCGGTCAGCCTTAGCGCTTAGGCAGCGGTACGCCGCGATCGACGTAGCGCCGCTCCGCTAACCCGGCGAGTACGAAACCAACGACCACAGGCACAAGCCACGGCCAGACCGTGATCACCGTCGTATCGAGCTCTGGGAAGAGCTGCCGTAGTCCGACGCTCGCAAACGCCACATGCGTCGCGATCCCGGCGCCAACCATGCCGCCGATGTGTTCCTTCAGCCAGAAGCGCGGATGCTCCGGCGGGTTGCGCCACATGGCGAATCGCGCCAAAGCCGATTAGAAAGCCGATGATCGCAATGCCGGCGATGAAGTACTGCTTGGCGATCAGCCCCACAGCTACCGCGCCCGCCGCTGCGATGATGTTCAGCACGCCGATCAACAGAAATGGCCCGCGCGTATAGCCACGCATGTCGCCCTTAAAACTCAGCGTGCGCTTGCCCATCCAGAGCGACGTCGCCGTGATCGTCAACAGGTAGAAGAGGAAGACAGCGCCGATCCATTGCCCGCGCGTTAGCGTCGTCAAAGTCAACACTGCTGCCGTCGACAGGACGATCACCATAGTCCAAACGTAAACGCGCCCGGCCGCGCGATGGAATTTCCCACCTTTTCGCGTGAACGCCGCCGCCCAAAGCGATGCAAATGCCATCGTGCCGACACCGATATGCGACCAGCGCGCAATCTCATGTACGATTTCCATGGCGTCCCTCCGATCCAAACTCGGCTTTATGTTGATCAATCAGTGTGTTGACAAACGCTTGCGTCGCCTTGGCGCGCGCGAGCCCGAGGCCGAGTGAGGCGCGATTGAAGAACTCAACGCGGCGGCCTTCATCCGATGGCGACGCATCATCGTCCGACACCTGCTCTAATGCTGCGACCAGTTCGTCCGCTTGTGCCTTCATCGCCACCAGGAACTGAGTAGCTTCCGCATCCGGCATGCGCGCCAAGAAGATGAGTTGCGCGTAAACCGCCGTCCGCTGTGCTGGCGAAACTGGCCCATCCTTCAGCCATCGTCTCAGTTCCGCCTTACCTTTGGCGGTGGTTCGATAGACGCGCTTGTCCGGCCCGATTGGAGAGGGCGCATCCTTGCCAGTCACGAGCCCCTGATCGGCCAGTCGATTAATGGTGCGATAGATTTGGCTCTGATCGGCGTTCCAGAAGAACGAGAACACCTCGTCGAACCATTGTTTCAACTCATAGCCCGACCGCGGCTCCTCAAGCGCGCCCAGAAGAATGAAGTCCAACGACATCTGGCCCCCTATATGCATTAGCATATAGCCTCTATTGGCACGTGCATATAGATACTGGTCTAAAAAAGTCTACCGAGATGGGACCGCTAGTCCGATCTATTCATTCGGCGACGGCGTGCCGGATTGACGGGGAGGGGGAAGGGCTGGTTTGTGGCGGGCAGGCCACTCGAAAAATGTCACCGGCGCCCACGACTTGCCCAAATCTGCCGACGCAGGAGAAGTCAGCTTACCAGGTTAGAACCGGCAAGAAGGGCTCCCCAAAGACGACCAGGATCAAGGCGACGCTCGCCCCAATCCAAACACCCGCGAGCCGCCAGTATCCGGGCCTTGTTCTCGCGATGGCGATTGCACTTAGGGCGAGAAGTGTTGAACTCACAACGACCGGCAGGGTCCATGGTCCAAGCCCCAAATCAAGACTCACACGCATCTCGTCGTTTGGATTGTTCAGGCTGACAATTGTTGCGAGTGCGCGGTGAGCAAAAGCGACAAGGAGTATGTTGAGCCCCAACAGAGAGGACCTGCTCACCGCCCAGACGAACCCAATACACCCAAGGAATATCGTCAGTGCTGGTCCTGCCGCGGTGATCAGTGTCGCGGCGCCGGTGCTGCTCCATGCGCCGTTCGCGGGAACCACATGGTTGATAGACATCGTGGCGGTGTTTCCCAGGAGTTTCGCAGTGATAAGATGCGCGGACTCATGGGTAAGGAATGCGAAAACCATAAAGATGAAGGCCGTCACGGCCTGGGTGGTCGCATGCTTCATCGCTGTCCCGGCGGCTGCCTCAAACCGCAAGCGTAGGCATACCTTCACCGCAAGTTCAATTCGGTGAGTTCAAGCTTTCGTTCGCGTGCGTCCAGCGCGGGAGATCGGAACGGTGCGGGGAGTCTGATTCCGGCGAACGTCATTGATCCAACGATCGAGATCTCGGCGTCGATGTTGTGGGCCCCCTAACAATCCAAATCACCGACGCTCTCACGGTTCATGCGGATACTCTTGTTCGTAACTTCGGAGGACCGAAGGGCACGATTGGCGTAGAGGACGACACGCCGCTACGGCCGTTTATCAAGGAGATTTGGGAAGCAGGCTACGGCATCTCAGAGTTTGGACCTCCTAATGAGAAGCTATCGTATGATCGCGCAGCGACAGTGACATGCTTGCAAGATTGGGGATGGTCCGGCCCGCCCGAGCATGCGCCAAGCTGGCTGGAAGAAAAACACGATTGGGGTCCGAATTGGGACGAGCCTGATCGGTATTGATTGTCTCAATCCGGCGATCGTAGGCCGCTTCGCGGAGTAGGGGGTGGCCGGCGGCTTTCGAGCAGGTAGGCCGGTCGTGGAAACGGGCCCGGTGGCCTAGGATGGCCCTTAGCGGCCACCGGTGACATATGCTAGGTCACTCAGAGCAATGCGTGCGAGGGCGAACTTGAGCGCTCGGCCATTGAACTCGTGCGTATTGGCCGTCACCGTTGCCGAGAAACTTCAAGCGGACTGACGTTGTGGGGCCCACGACCGTGGTGGGGGCGTCTAGTCGATCTCCTTGAACTCAATGCTGAAAAATGGTGGCGGGCAGCGCCGCGACGATTGCCGCTGTCATCAAGGTCGCGAGGAAGCCGGGCAGCAGCGCGCGCCAAGCCAAGCCAAGTATCTCCGATCTCCGCTCTGGCATTAACACGGTCATACCACCGGTCATGATGCCGACCGACGCGACATTCGCGAAGCCGCAAATTGCGTAGGTCATGATCATTCGAGTGCGCTCGGACATGGCATCGGTCGGGATCGTGCCCAAATCGATGAACGCAATGAACTCCGTCAGAAAAAGTTTGGTGCCGAGTATGTTGCCCGCGGTATGCGCCTCTGACCAAGGAATGCCGATGAGGTAGGCCACGGGCGCAAACAAATATCCGAATGAGGATTGCAGCGTCACCGGCTCGCCGTAGAGGGGTGGCGCGAGGGCCAGGAGGTTATTGGCAATTCCCACAAAGGCCACGAATACTATGATGAACGCGGCGACGTTCACCGCGACCATCACACCGTCCTGAACGCCGCGCGTGATCGCGTCCATCGAGCTCTCGTACTTTGAGGTCACGTTGTAGTTGATCTTTTGTACCGGCAATTCCTCGGGAATCATGATCCGCGCGAGCAACACGCCCGCCGGCGCAGAGATGATTGAAGCGACGAGCACATGTCCGGCTGCGTTTGGAAGAACGGCGCCCAATATTACCGCGTATGCGACCATGGTAGAGCCGGCAACCGTGGCTAAGCCGACGACCATCATCAAAAATAATTCTGAGCGCGACAGCCGATCAAGATAAGCCCGGATCACGATCGGACTTTCGACCATGCCCATGAAGATGTTTGCTGCCACCGCCAATGCAGAGGCTCCGCCAAGACCCATGGTTTTCTCGAACAAAAAACCGAAGAGCCGCGTCAGCCATTCCAAGACGCGCCAGTGCCAGAGCAGCGCCGACAGCGCCGATATCACCAGAATCAGCGGCAGTACTCGAAAACCGAAGATAAATGGGAGCGCGGCGTTTTCAGCACCCATCACAAATGGCGAGTCACCGCCGCCCAAATAGCCAAACACAAATTGGGCGCCGCGATCGCTGGCGGTCGCAAGTCCATCTACCGCCGCAGTTACGCTGGTTAGCAGTGCCTGCGAATTTGGGATGGCGAAGAGTGCAAGGATGAGGGCGGCCTGGGCGGTTAGCGCACCGGCGGTCATCAAGAATGGAAAGCGCTTCTTGTTCTCCGAGAAGAGCCAGCAGACGAGAATTATGAGAAGAACCGCGATCAAACTGCGGGCGTTTTCTATTGGGTAAGTCATGCACACACCTTTGCAGTGGTCTCGATGCTGCGGGACCCGAAGCCTTCACTCAAGCAATGCGCGATAGTGACCCCAACTTAGCCGACATGTCGTCTACGCGGTTGAGACGACCGTCTGCTGCGATTTTGGGGTGGAGTTTCACTGCGGCGAGATCAACGCTGACACGGTGTCGCTCAGCGCGCCGTCATTATCTTCGGGCTCGACCCCGATGAGGCGCGCGAGGAGCGGATACACGGAGACGTTGTCGAACGGCTCAATCCGCATACCGCTCCGAAACGCAGGTCCATATCCGATGAACAGGCCCGCCATTTCGGGGGCTTCCGGATCGTAACCGTGTGCGCCGCGGGTCGGTCCAGGGTAGGCGCGCATTTGCGCGCTACGATAGCGCCAGCCGACTTCAGCGAGGCACACGATTGCCGGAATGCGTCGGTGCGTGCCGAAATTGAAGTGCGCTGGAATCTCGTTCTTGCGCCAACAAGCGCCATGCGGATGCGCGCCGAGCAGCGCCTCTTCAACTTCAACCTCGCGTCCTGGCGTCGGCGCGACGCCGGCCAAAGGTCCATCCCAAACCACACGCGCTTCATCTGAGCTGATCATTGCGTCCAGGTCAATGAAGCGATCGTCAGCCACCTCAGCCATGCCGTGATCCGCAACGATGACGAAATTGACCTGGTTATCGAGCCCGCGTGCCGCTAGGCCTGCAAGCAGTCGGGCGATGGCGGCATCGACTTGCGCTGCCGCGCTTGTCGTTTCCGGCGCGTCTGGGCCGTGTCGATGGCCAGCTGTGTCCACGATGTCGAAGTAGAGCGTGTAAAATGATGCGGCCTCCGGCTCGTCGAGCCACGCCACCAAGAGGTCCACGCGGGCGAAGTCCGGCAGCGACTGATCGAAAGCGCGCCAGCGATACGGGCGCGTACCATGCAGTTCGTATTCGGAGCCGGGCCAGAACATGGTGGCGCTCCGCACGCCTTGCCGCTCAGCCGTGACCCAAATCGGCGTGCCGCTTTCCCACCAAATCGGATCGGCGGCGACGACTCGATCGGAGAGGGTGAACACCACGCCGGGCCGCACTGGATCTTCCATACGGTTGTTTACGACGCCGTGCCGATCGGGGCGCAGACCAGTGATTATGCTGTAGTGGTTGGGAAACGTCAGCGACGGAAAACTGGGACGAACGTCCGTCAGAACGCCGTTTTCAGCTAGCCGCAAAAGTGTCGGAGTGGCGCCTCGTTGAAGATAGTCCGGCCGAAATCCGTCGATTGATATGAGAATGGTCAGCGGCGCAGTTGATGCGGCGTCGTTTTCAGCGCGATGCGCGCAAGCGGCAAACAACACACACGCGCCCAGTGCCAATCCGCGCAACCAAATTAAACCCATGTCGATGCCCCAAGTTTGTGAACTGTCTGACACTTCATGGCGACAAGCTCATGACGGCGGCGCCAAAGAAAAAGGAGCGGTCCTGGGGAACCGCTCCTTACAAAGACGCCTCGGGGGGAGGGATTAGAGCTTAGAACTCAGCACGTAGCGTCAACGTCACGGTTTGCGGCGCGCCAAGGCTGTAGAAGCCTGTGCCGCCGTTCGTGCCGGTGCTGATGGTGCTGAGATATTCTTCATCGAACAGGTTGATAACGTTGAGCTGGAGATAGGTGTTCTGATTCCGCAGCGCATCGCCGAGATCCCAACGCGCGTCGAGATCGAACGTGACATATTCCGGCGCGGTTTCGGTGTTGAAGTCGTTGGCGAAACGCTCGCCGACGAATTTGCCCTGCAGACCGAATGTGAACGGACCGATCTCGTATTCGGCGCGCGCCGCGTAAGTCCATTCGGCCACACCCGGAAGACGGTTGCCTGCACCTTGGACTTGGCCCGGCAGATTGTTCTGCAATTCGCTATCGGTGTAGCTGATTGACCCGAACAACGAGAAGTCGTCCGAGAGCTCGAAGCCCGCTTGGCCTTCAACGCCCCACATGTCGACATCACCCACGTTGCGGGCGATGGCGAATGTCGGATCGTTGGGATCGACCGAACGAATGATCCGATTCTGGAACTGCGTGTACCAGCCCGTGACACCAACGATTGCGCGGTCGGTGTTGTAGCGCCAGCCGAGGTCATAGGTTTGCGTGGTTTCGGGTTGCACGCGCTGCAGTTCCTCAACGGTGTTGCCGCCGTAGAGATCATCGGTGCGCGGAGCCGAGAGGCTTTCGGCGTAAGCGGCGAAAATCTGATGGTTCTCGGCAGGACGCCAAGTGGCGCCGACGTTCGGGAGGATGTCGTCGTATTCGACGCTGGCCTCGAACGGCTGTGAGTATTGCGTGGCGGCGCCGAAGGTGACGAAACCGTCTGGCTCAAGCGCGTCGACCAAAGTCGGCGTCTGAGCTGTGCAATATTGAGTTGAGGAGGTGCTGCCGGCCACGGCGAAGCACCGCTGGTTGAGATTGCGCTCGAACTGCGGCGCGCGAACGCCGAGGACAAGCGTCAGTGCGTCATCCATGAAGTCGCCACGATACTCGGCGCTCCATTGGCTGAGGCTGGCCTCTGAACTGCGGTCGCGCTTCTGGAAAATGCGGCCGTCAGACGTCAGGATCGGCGTGCCGAAGCCGTCACGTCCGCCGAACACGTCTCGCGGATCTCCGTTGCTATCGAGGCGCGCATACTCACCGGTCTGCCGGTGATTGCCGAAATCATAGGTGTAAGCGACGCGCACGCGACTGTTGGGGTTCACATCCCAAATCAGCGACGACGTGACGCCATAGCGGTTTGTCGTCGTGTTGGACGGGGAGTAGATGCGAACCGTGTCGAGTGTGTCGCCGTCCTGGTTTAGATCGACGCCACCCGGTCCAAGACGTCCGTTGGTTTCAGACACGGTTTCCGCGCCGCCGCCGTTTGCACGTACAAACTGGTAGTTTGGATCGACGGTGAGTGTTAGCGCTTCCGTTAGAGAGAAGCGCGACTGACCGCGGATGTTGCCAGTATTCGATGGGTTGATCCGTGTGCCTACATAGTTGCCACACGTGTCCGCGCCTTGTGCGCCAGGCCCGCCCGGATTGGTGACGCAGGTGGCGTCGAACACAGGCGTGACGCCCGCATTGAAGTTCGCCAACGTCAAGCCGCGATAGAAGTTATTGCGGTTTTCGTTGTAGTGGAAGGCAACGCTGACGAAGTCGCCGCTTTCGCCGAGAGGCTGATAAATGCGGCCGTTATATTGTTCTTTTTGTATCTCGCCGGGGCCGACAAAATGGTCGTACTCGGTGAAAGACGCAGCAGCATAGGCGCGCGTGCCCAGCGGGCCGATCTCGCCAGTATCACCGCGAAGGAAGATGCGGCCGTAATTTTCAGATCCACCGGAAACTTGTGCCTGGATGCCGAAATCGGTGTCCGGAATAGCGGTCACGTAGTTGACGGTGCCGCCCGTCGCGGCCGCCGTCGGGCTATCGACGTCTGTGGTGCCCAAGCTGACGCTGGCGCGCGTGATTAGTTCGGGATCAAGCTGCTGGTTGGAATAGATGGCGTAGTTGCCGGTGTCATTCAGCGGCACGCCGTCAAAGGTGAGCGAAACACGCGCGCCGTCGAAGCCGCGCATGGTGAGATTGCCGCCTGAGGACCCGTAGGCGTCATTATTGTCGAACTGCACCCCCGGGATCAAATTGATCGAGTTGAGAATCGTTTGGCCCGGCTGCTGCCGCTCAATAAACTCTTCGGTTATCGTGGCCCGCGCTTTTGGCGCCGTCTCTGCGACGATCGCTCCATCGATGGAGCGGCGCATGCCAGTGACGATGACCGTATCTTCTTCCTGAACCTGGGAACCAGTCGATTGTGCGTGCGCGACACCGCCCATTGTCATCGAAAGCGCAGTGAGCGCTACACCGGACAAAAATTTCTTGGACAACATTTTGAGACACCCCTCGAGTTTGGGTGCGGCCTCTTCCGCTCCCACTCGTGGTGCGGCTGCTAACGGCGTCTATTGAAGTTGATGCGACATGGCATTGAAGTTTATGTGTCACTGACGCCAAGTCGTCGCACATGCCGTAGGGGCTCGGTATACTTTCAGCAATTTGCCGATTGAGATGCTCTTGTATGATGTCATTGGTTGCTGCTCTGTGGCCTCTCGGACACTAGTGCGAGTGATGAAACTGCGGACGGCGATCTTAGCTTTTGTGCTTCTGGCCGCCGCGAGCTGTACGCCTGCTCCAGATTCGGGTCAGGCGCTGGCGCCGCTTGAAGGATTTGATTGGCTTGCAGGCTGTTGGCTCAGTCGCGACGGCGTGGTGGAGCGCTGGGAGCTGACGATCGGCTCGGCGATTAGCGGCTCGACCCTTATCCCCGATGTGGACGGCGCGCAGGTTGGGCAGTCACTCCGTATCACAACGACAGAAAGTGGGGGCGTTTCGTTTTTGGCGCAGATTGCCGATCAGCCCGTGCGCGTGTTTTCGTTGGTGAGCAAAAGCGAGTTTCAGGTGGTTTTCGAGACTGAGCGCGGTGCGGACGTTCGGAAAATTACCTATCGTCGCGAAGGCGATAGCTTGTTTGTTGTCCTTCAGGCAGGCGAGGAACAGGTGTGGGAAACCCGCTATGTGCCGTGTGCGAGCGGTGGCTCTGAGCAGGCGTATTGACAAAGCCGTACGCCACGGATGCTAAGGGGTCTCAACACCGAGAACGATGCTGGCTGAGCCGCAATCGGCGCACACCAACGATTTTGCAATGACGTGCATGCGCGCATCCATACCATAGCGGCGGGCGAAAAAACTCGCCTCCAGCGACGTTCGTGTCGTGCACTGCAAGCAACAGACCTGCAGCCGTCCGCTGCTCATCAGCACTTGATATAGGGTCATTTGTGATCGGCCTTCTGCGTAGTGCAGAGCCGATATTATTCCGCAGCACTTATATCTGCCAACTGAGTGAGCGCCAATCTTCGGCCTTTGAAGCCTAAGCAAACGCAGAAAATTGTTCGTGACAGGATCGTAACGGGTTTGTGACGTTGCGCTTGCGCCATGCGTGCATGGCTGTCGGCGCGTTTGCGAATGCAATGTCGCTCATCGGCCGACTTTCATCAAAGTGTAAAGCAAACGCCATCAAATCATTAATGCGTCGCTCTACGTCCCGCGCCGGGGCGCAATGAGATGGATTGGTGCGTCCCACTGGCTTTTAAAAAGGTGGGGACGCGAAATGGCCTCTCGAAATACAATGCGTGCGCTGATTTTAGCGCTCGCAATGGGCGTCGCAGCGTGCGGCGGATCAAGCGTTTCTTCGCCAGGCGCGACAAGCCCCGGCACCGGTCCCGGTGGCGGTAGCGGTGGCGGCGGCGGCACAGGCGGTGGCGTTTGCCCAACTGGCTTCAACACATTACCCGCGGTCGCGGGCGTCACGGTTTGCGAGCTGTCTGGCGCGATCCTCAATAATCGCACAATTCCGAACGTGCCGGGCGTTGCGTATCGCCTCAATGGCCGCGTCGATGTAGGTGCGGATATTGGCGGCGACGGTAACCGCTCTGGCGGCCAACGCGCGACGCTGACCGTTGAGCCGGGCGTCACCATTTTTGGCGCTTCGGGCGCTGACTATCTGGTCATCAACCGCGGTTCGCAAATCGTCGCGGAGGGCACTTCGACCAATCCGATCACGTTCACGAGCCAAACGCACATCGCCGGCACGGTCGATGAAGTGAACGACATTGGTCAGTGGGGTGGTCTTGTCATCCTCGGCCGTGCGCCGACCGGCAATTGCAACACCGCGGTTGCGGCCGGAAGCGTGACCTGCGAGGCGGAAGTCGAAGGTATTTCTGGCACGCCGGCGCTTTACGGCGGCGCTCTCTCCAATGATCGCAGCGGCTCGCTCCGTTATGTGCGCGTTCTTTTCGCCGGCTTCCCGCTTCCGGGCACCGCTGGCAACGAACTGAACGGCATCACCTTTGCCGGCGTCGGTAGCGAAACCGACGTGGAATACATCCAGGTTCACAACAATGCCGACGATGGCGTCGAGTTCTTCGGCGGCACGGTGGATGCAAAGTATGTTGTGCTGACCGGCAACGACGATGACTCGCTCGATTACGATACCGGTTGGGTCGGCAACATGCAGTTCGTGCTCGTCCGCCAGCGCCCTGGCGCAGGCGACCGGGTCGTTGAGGCCTCTAACGCAACAGGTTCGTCGACCGCGCCGCAGTTGCGCTCGCGCCCGACAATCTCGAACTTCACCTTTATCGGCACGCGCACGACTAACATCATCCAAAACTCGGGCGCTTCCGGCATCCTGGTGAACGGCGTGGTTGTTGGTTCGGCCCAGTGCTTGAACAACGCCGCCGCCGCTACTTCGCCGGCGCCGACTTTTAACTCGGTTCTCTTCGATTGCGCCGATCCAGCGGACGCTGCTGGCGACGCCAACATCGCCGCTGGCGCCAACAACTCGACTTCGACTCCGAACACGCTCGCTGGCGTCTTTCCGGGTCCGAACGAAATCGCCCGTACCGCCGTCAATCCGACGACGCTCGGCGCTTTCTTTAGCGCCGGCACTTATATCGGCGCCTTCTCGCCGACGGAGACCGAAGCGAGCAATTGGGCGGCCGGCTGGACCTTCCGCTTGTTCGACGCGCCGCCGTGCCCGACTGGCACTGTGGAGGGCTCGTTCGGCGGCCAGCGTCAGTGCACGCTATCTGGCACCTACACATCCGACCTGCGCCTCTCGCGCGGCAACATCTATCGCCTGAGCGGGCGCGTGAACATCGGCACCGATGTTGGCGGCGCAGGCACGGGCGGCGACCCGGCAGTTCTCACGATTGATGCTGGCGTCACCCTCTACGGCGCTTCCGGCGCTGACTATCTGGTCGTCAACCGCGGCTCGCAAATCTTCGCGAACGGCACGCGCAGTGCGCCGATCACGATGACGTCGCTCAACGACCTGACCAATTCGCAAGCTGATCCGATCAACGCGATCGGGGAGTGGGGCGGTCTGGTCATCCTGGGCCGTGCTCCGATCGGCAACTGCAACACCGCCGTTCAAGCCGGCACAGTTGGTTGCCAGCAGGAGGTCGAGGGCATTTCCGGCACGCCGGCGCTCTACGGCGGCAACGTCGCTAACGACAATAGCGGGCGCTTGAACTACCTGCGCGTTCTGTTCGCTGGCTTCCCGCTCCCGGGCACCGCTGGCAATGAGTTGAACGGCATCACCTTCGGTGGCGTCGGCTCAGGGACGGATGTCTCGTACATCCAGGTCCACAACAACGCGGACGATGGGGTTGAGTACTTTGGCGGCACCGTCAACTCACGTTACGTGGTTCTGACCGGCAACGACGACGACTCACTCGACTATGACGCGGGCTGGGTCGGCAACATGCAGTTCGTCATCGTCGTGCAACGCGCGGCCGGCGGCGACCGCGTTATCGAAGCCTCAAACGCCACCGCATCGGCTACGGCGCCGCTGCTCCGCTCGCGTCCCACGATTTCGAACTTCACCTTCGTGGGCCGTCGTGCGCTCAACATTATCCAAAACACCGGCGCTTCGGGCCAATTGGTCAACGGCGTCGTGGTTGGATCAACAACCTGCTTGGACAACGCGACAGCCGCCACCGGTGGTGATGCGCCGACGTTCAATTCGATATTGTTCGATTGCGCTGGCGCCTATGGCGCTCCTGCGACGACCAACATCAACGCAGGTGCCAATAACTCGACCGCAGTCCCGAACACGCTGGTGAGTACGTTCATCAACGGTCCGACTGAGAGTGGCCGCGCCGCCGTCAACCCGACGACGCTCGGCCCGTACTTCACCGCCGCCAACTATATCGGCGCGGTGCAGAACTCCAGCGACCGCTGGTGGGCTGATTGGTCCTGCGGGCTCGAACCTTCGACCCCTTGCTAACCAACCCCGCACTTGCCGGGCGGCGGTGATCCCGCCGCCCGGCTCTTTCCAGCTTAGTTAGGGTAGTCCGATGAAACTGTTTTCGATGTCGTTGCAGAAGTTTCTGCTGCTAACGACCTTCTTGTTCTCGCCGACGTTTGCGCTCGCGCAGACCGACCCGGCGGAAGACTCCACCGAAGACGACGAGATCGTTGTCCTTGGCCGCCACATCCCCGAGCCCATGCGCGAAACGTCGGAAGTCACCACCTTCCTGTCTGAGCAGGATTTGGCGCGGACCGGTGACTCGACCGCGTCCGAGGCGCTCACGCGGCTGACCGGTCTCAGCGTCGTTTCCAATCGGTTCGTTTTCGTGCGTGGCCTCGGCGACCGTTACTCATCGGCTTTGCTGAATGGCTCACCGTTGCCGAGCCCAGAGCCGCTGCGCCGCACGGTTCCGCTCGATTTGTTTCCCTCAAACATCCTCGCCGGCGCCGCGGTGCAAAAGACCTTCTCGCCAAATTATCCGGGCGAGTTCGGCGGCGGGATCATCGACCTGCGCACGGTTCGTATTCCCAACGAGGCGTTTCTGAGTTTGCAGGTTGGCGCGAGCGTGAACGACGCCAGCACGCTTCGCCCGGGCCTGATCTACAACGGCAGCGATACCGATTGGACGGGCTTCGACGACGGCTTGCGTGACATTCCTGGTCCGTTGGCTGCAGCGATCGGGCAAAATGAGCTGATCTCGGACGTCAATTTTTCGGTCGCAGAGCTTGAGACGATCGGTGAGAGCTTCGTCAACTCGCCGCTGAGTGTCATTCAGACTCAGGACGAGTTGTGGCCCAGCGCGAACACCGAAATTAGCGGCGGCCGCGCCTTTGACATTGGACGCTTCAATCTCGGCTTGATTGGGGTCGCTGGTTACGACAGCTCTTGGTCGAGTCAGCGCGCTCAGCGTGGTATTGGCTCGTTCGCGGGCGGCGTGTTTACCGTCGGCGAGGACAAAGAGAGCTTCACGACCACGTGGGACATCACTACCAATGCGCTTGGTAGCGCATCGCTTGGTTGGGGCCAGAACGAGCTCTCGCTAACGGGTTTGTACATTCACACGGCGTCCAAAGAAGCGCAGCAAATTGAAGGCTACGACTTCAACTTGCCTGGTACGCAGCAGGGCTATCGAGAGTCGACCGGCTGGTATGAGCGTCAGCTCGCGATGTTGCAGCTGGCTGGCGAGCATCGCTTCGGCGATCTCGATATCGACTGGCGTTTAGCGCAAGCAGAATCGAGACGTGATGCGCCCTATGAGCGATCGGTCAACTTCCTAGTTGACGCTATCGGCCCGTATTATGGTCGCGCGAACGATAACAGCACGCGGTTCTCCTATCTGACCGATCTGGTCACCAGTGGTGGGATTGGGCTGTCTTATGCGCTCCCAGTCTCTACTACGCGCACCATCACACTTTCAGCTGGATATGATTTCTCGAACACTGAGCGCGATTATGAATCATACACGTTTGTGTTCGGCGGCGGCGGCACGCTGCCGGACGACGTTGCGCGCGCGCGCGTCGACTATCTTTTCTCACCTGATAACATCGACCCGGCCCGGTTCGAGCTCTTCGAGCTGACTGGACCTGACGACTCATATCGGGGCGAGTTGGATGTTCGCGCGGCCTACACTGCCGCTGATATCGAGATCACGCCTCGGCTGCGCGCCGCGGTTGGCGTGCGCTACGAGGAGGCCGAACAGAGCGTAGTTACGTTCAACCGCTACGGCGCCGCTTCCACACCGGCGCCAGCACCGCTGGAGAACGAATATTACTTGCCGGCAGCCACGCTTACCTGGAATTTCGCCGAGGACATGCAACTTCGGCTCGGGTACTCGGAAACGATCGCCCGCCCGCAATTCCGCGAACTTGCGATCTCGCCGTACACCGATCCGGAAAATGACCGCAACTATCGCGGCAATCCGTTCCTCGTGGACAGCGAGCTCGTAAATTACGATGCGCGGATAGAGTACTATTTCGGGCCGGCCAGCTTCGTCACGGGTGGCATCTTCTACAAAGAGATTGAGAACCCGATCGAAGAAGTCGTTACCGAGCCGAGTACGTTCAACTACCTGGTTCGCTTCATCAATGCGCCGCGGGCAACAGTTCAGGGTGCCGAGCTCGAGTATCGCAATACATTCGACTCGCCGATTCCGGTTCCTGGTTTCACGGCGCCGTCGCTCTTCTTTGCGGCTAACTACACCTACACCGAATCTGAATTGGAATCGGGCGCGGGTGACACCGTGATCAATCCGCTTACCGGGGTCGCTACGCCCGCTTCGGTATTCGGTCTTGATGGCGCCGCCATGCAAGGCACGCCGGAGAACATCTTGAACTTGCAGTTCGGCGTGGAAGACGACGATGTGCAGCTCACCATGCTTATTGGCTGGGTCGATGAGCGCATTCTCCAGCGCGGTTTCGGCGTTGGCGGTGGTTTGCCCGACATCGTCGAGGATCCGGGAGTCAATCTTGATCTCGTGTATCGCCAAACTTTCGAACTCGCCGGGCGCGCGTTCACGCTGGGTCTAAGTGGTCGCAATCTGCTGGACGAACAGAATCGCGAGTACCAAGACACTGGTGCGGGCGATTTCGATGTCAACACGTATGATCGCGGTCGCTCGTTCTCAGCGAGCCTGACCGCGCGCTTCTAAAAGCATCGCGCGCGCTGAGTGAGCTCTCGGCGCGCGCGACACTTTTGCGACAACACGCTGACGCTTTTGCGAAGGAATGTTGTCGGCGCGCGACGCTGAGAAGATTGCTGATAACAGAATGTTAAAAGCCTTTGGTGGCGCGCGTTCTGAACCTTATAAGCGCGTGCGAAACGCCGGCAAAAGGTGGGGTATGACGAAGTTCAGATTAGCTGATCGGCGCAATCAGCCGATAGGCGAACGTCTCAATGCCGCCATGCGTCCCGGCGTCGAAGCGCTTTTGTTGGCTGCTGTCGCGCTTGGGTGTGCGCAAGCGGGTTGGACGTTGCTATCGCCCGGCCAAGCGAACGCTACCGTAAGTTCAGGCGCCGAGCGCCCAACGGATACAGTTTTGGAAGTGACGGAGGTGCGCTCGCCGTTCTCTCCCGACGCCAGCGACATTGCAGCGCACGCCATCACGGCGACTCTCTCTGGCCTTCAACTGAACGGCCTGCGCATGGCCAGCGATCCGGTGCGCAGCGGCGCAATGTTTACACTCCCCGACGGCGGCCAGCGCGCATTTCTAATCGGCCAGGAAGTGGTTGATGGAGTCGTTCTGAGTGAAGTCGGCGTTGATTACGTTTCCTTGTCCTATGTCGGCGGTGAACGCCGTCTCGAGATGACAGCCGCCCCCGCATTTTCATTCGCGCGCGCCATGATGGGTCTCGAGCCTGCGCCCGGTGCGCCGCCGGCCCTGGCTGTCACCGAAGCGGTGGCGGAGACCGTACCAGGCATGGCGACGAGCATTAGTGACGCCGATCGAGTTTGGCTGGCTCAAACGCTCGCCCGCGCTGAGATCAGCGCCGACGGAACGCGCGGTTTGCGTCTTGCGGGAGACTTGCCTGGCGCCATCAGCCACGCGGGTCTACGGACGGGTGATCTCGTCGTGAGCGTAAACGGGCGCAGCGTTGACGATTTGACTGCGGTTGCAAGTGCCGCCGCAGCGCCGCAGGTGGTGCTCGAAGTCGAGCGTGGTGGTGCGCTTTATACCTTCACGTTGGACGTCGGCGGCTCGCTATGAAATCGATAAAGCGTTCGGCGCTGGCGCTCTTCGCGGGGCTCGCCAGTGCTGCGCTTCTCGCGCCAATAGCGAGGGCGCAGCAAGCACAGCCGCAGTCGACGCCGAATGGCGCCGTTGCGATGCGCGAAGTCGAAATTCGCGCGTTCATCGAGGACGTTTCTAACGCCACTGGCCGCACCTTCATCATCGATCCCCGCGTCAGCGGTCGCGTGACAGTGCTTTCGCAGCAGTCGATGTCCGAGCGCGAGCTGATGGACGTGTTCATGTCCACGCTGCGGGTCAATGGCTTTGTCGCTGTCCCGACGTCCGGGGGCGCTTATCGAATTGTGCCGGCCGAGGTCGCCGCACGGGAGCCCTATGCGGCGGACGGGGCGAGGGCGTCAGAGAACACCTACGTATCGCAAGTCTTCACTCTGCGTTTTGCTGACGCGGAATCGGTAGCAGCGGCGATCCGACCGGTTCTGTCAGAGCGCGGTCAAGCGACCGTAAACCGGCGCGGCAATTCTTTGGTCGTGGTCGATTTTGGCGGCACGATCGATCGGGTGCGCGAGATCGTGGCGCGGCTCGACCGAGACAGCGCAACGATGCGTTCAATCCAGCTGCGTAACACATCAGCAGACGAAATGGCGCGGGTTGCGCGCAATTTGGCGACCGCAGTGGGCGAGGAAGGCCGCTCGATGGTGCAGGCTGTCCCTGTAGCCAGCAGCAACATGATCGTGCTCCGCGGCGATGAGCGCACGCTTGAGCAATTGACTCCGCTCATTGAGGAGCTTGACCGGCGCGCGGACTTTCAGTCCGCCGTTCAAGTTATTCCGCTTCGCTATGCGGTTGCCGCCGAAGTGGTCCCAATTCTTCAGCAATTGTCTGCTTCGCTTACCGCGGCGCCTGGCGATGATGCTGGCGCTGCCGCCAATCGGCGCGCCAATATTGCTCATCACGCAGCCACGAATTCTCTCATCATCAGCGCTGATCCGGAAACTCAAGAGGCTCTGGCGGGCGTGGTTCGCTCGCTCGATGTGCGGCGGCAGCAGGTTCTGGTCGAGGCGATCATCGTCGAGGTGTCCGATGATTTGGCGCGTGAGCTTGGGCTTCAGTACGTAGCCAGCGGGCGGAGTGGACAAGACGCGTTGCCGTTCTTGTCCAATTCATATGGCGGGTCAGCACCAAACTTGCTCGCCCTTACAGGCGCCGCGCTCATTCGAGACGACGATGGTGACGATGATGGTGATACTGATGCAATCGCCGATCTGCGGCGCGCCGCCATCAACTCGCTGATTGGGACCAGTGGCCTGTTGGTTGGCGGCGGCCAAGTGAATGATGATGGATCAATCTTTGGCGTTTTGCTCAACGCGCTCGCCGAGGACAGAGAGTCCAACGTGCTCTCCACACCATCGGTTCTTACTCTCGATAATGAGCAGGCGTCGATACTCGTCGGTCAGCAGATCCCGATTACCACCGGTGAAGCGGTTGGTAATAATCTTGAAAACCAATTCCGAACCATCGAGCGTGCTGACGTCGGCGTGCAATTGGAGGTGCGGCCGCAGATCAGCGAAGGCGGCGCCATTCGCCTCGAAATCCGGCAGGAAGTTTCGAGCATCTTTGGACAGATTGTTTCCAGCTCGACGGACCTGATTACAAACCGTCGCGAGATCAGAACCGTCGTTCAGGTGGATGCCGGTCAGATCATCGTCCTCGGCGGCCTCATCCAGGATGATATCCAGCGCACGGACGCAGGCATTCCGGGGCTTCGACGCATTCCGCTGGCAGGGCGCCTGTTCCGTAGCGAAGGGCAATCCCGGCGACGCACGAACCTGATGGTTTTCTTGCGGCCGACGATCGTGAATACGCCGAGTCAGGCTGAAGAGATTACGCGCGAACGGTATCTTCGCCTGAATAGTTCTCATCTTGACCCGATCGTGGCGCGCCAGCTTGCCGAGGAGATGAATCGGCAAGCCGTAGCTCCGCCTGTCTTCACGGCGCCGTCGACCTCGGCGCCGGAGGCGCCCCATGGGCGCCAGTAAAACTGACCCCGAAGCCACTGCGGCAGGATCTTCCCCGCGGTTGGATTACGCCTTCGCTAAAGCCTCTGGGCTCGTGCTTCTAACGAATGAGCGTCCGTGGCGCGTGGGGGTGCGCGCCGGAGCAGATCCGACCGCGCTTATCGAGGCGCGCCGTGTGTTGGGCGCTCCCTTCGAAGTGGTGGATATGAGCACCCAGGCGTTCGATGAAGCGCTCTCTAAGCACTACGCGGTGTCAAGCGAGGCGGCGCGTTCGATTGCCGAATCTTTCGACGACCTTGACTCGCTTGCGGACAGCGTTGGCGCCGCGGCCGATTTGCTCGATAGCCAGGACGACGCGCCGATCATCAGGCTAATCAACGGCCTGATATCCGAGGCGATCAGTCAGAGCGCATCAGACATCCACATCGAACCCGGCGAGCAAGCTGTGGTCGTGCGCTTGCGCATAGACGGCATGCTGCGCGAAGTGCTGCGCGCTCCGGTGCAACTGCGCGCACGCCTGGTTTCGCGTATAAAAGTCATGTCGCGTCTCGACATTGCCGAAAAGCGATTGCCTCAGGACGGTCGCATCTCGCTGACCTTGGGTGGGCGCAGCGTCGATGTGCGCGTATCGACACTCCCGTCGCGCTATGGCGAGCGTGTCGTCATGCGTCTTCTGGACAAGGATCAAGGCTTACGTAGCCTCGACGCGCTCGGTATGAGCAATGACACCCTTGCTAAGTTCAAGGCAGCTTTGGAGACGCCGAACGGAATCGTTCTTGTCACGGGGCCGACGGGGTCAGGCAAAACGACGACGCTCTACGCTGCGCTGAATCTTCTCAACGATCGCGCACGCAACATCCTGACTGTTGAAGACCCGATTGAGTACGCCGTAGACGGCGTTGGACAAACGCAGGTCAATGCCAAGATCGGTATGACGTTTGCGGCTGGGTTGCGCGCTATTCTGCGCC
>SXGT01797705.1_pt1 | contig 19791 bp, 14 predicted proteins | sample 3176221 | NCBI WGS metagenome assembly SXGT01 (sample SAMN11356862, study PRJNA531348) | freshwater metagenome | isolation source: freshwater sample F1-120 | place: China: Fuxian Lake, Yuxi | collected 2017-12-25
CGGATTGGCAAGCCGGATGCCCGTCGCGATCGGGAGCGCGCGACCGTGAATGGTGTGGAACCCGAACGTGTTCATGTAATACGGGAACCGGCTGGAACAGCCGATGCCCGAGATGAATACCATCCTCTCCGGCGGCACGCCCAGGCCGGGCAGGATCTTCTTCATCTGGGCCAGAATAGAATAATCGCCGCAACCAGGACACCAGCGCACGTCCTGGTCGCTGGCAAAGCTCTGAGCAGTTAAAACGGGCAATGCGGAATCAGTAGTCATAGTCGTCTCGGTTTTAAGCAGGGGCGCTTGCGGCCCGTGATTTGCTTTAGCTGAACTTTAGCTGAACTTTAGCTGAACTTTAGCTGAACTTTAGCTGGACTTTAGTTGGACTTTAGTTGGACTTTAGTTGGACTTTAGCTGGCCAACTCTGCAATCTTCTCCATCACTTCGAACACGGTGAACGGCTTTCCTTGGACCTTGTTCAGGCCCACGGCGTCGATCAAGAATTCGCCGCGAACAATCAGACGCAGCTGACCCAGGTTCAGCTCGGGAATCAGCACCTGATCATATGCCTTGAGCACGTCACCCAAATTGGCCGGGAATGGATTCAGGTGGCGCAAATGCGCGTGTGCTACATCCAGTCCGCGCTCGGCCGACTCGCGTACCGCGGTTGCGCAGGCGCCGTAGGTGCCTCCCCACGAGAGCACCAGCAAGCGGCCCGTCGCAGGTCCATCAACCTTCAGCGACGGAATGTCGCGCGCAATGAGAGCCACTTTGCGGGCACGCAATCGCACCATGTGCTCGTGATTCGCGGGCTCGTAATTGACATTGCCCGTGACGTCTTGCTTTTCCAGTCCACCGATGCGGTGCATCAATCCGGGCGTTCCCGGCAGCGCCCAGGGGCGGGCCAATCGGTGGTCGCGATCGTACGGCAAGAACGGCCGGGCGTCACCGTTTGTGCGCGCCACGGGATGTTTGATCTCAATCGGCTTCATCAGCGACACATCGGGAATCTGCCAGGGCTCGGAGCCGTTCGCCAGATAACCGTCCGAGAGGATGATGACCGGCGTCATGTACCGCACGGCGATCTCCCAAGCTTCCTGGGCGATCACAAAGCAGTCCGCCGGGCTGCAAGCGGCGAGCACGGGAATCGGGCATTCGCCGTTGCGGCCGAACAAAGCCTGCAGCAAGTCCGCCTGCTCGGTCTTCGTGGGCAAGCCGGTGCTCGGTCCGCCGCGCTGCACGTTGATGATCAGCAGCGGCAACTCCGTCATCACGGCCAGTCCCATGCCTTCCTGCTTGAGCGCGATGCCAGGACCGCTCGACGCGGTCACGCCCATCGCTCCGGCGAAGCTTGCGCCAATGACGGACGTGACGGCCGCAATCTCATCCTCGGCCTGAAACGACCGGACGCCGAAACTCTTGAACCGCGTCAGTTCGTGCAGAATGTCGCTTGCCGGCGTGATTGGGTACGAGCCGTAGAACAATTCGCAGCCGCTGCGATGGGCGGCTGCCATCAGGCCCCACGCCAGTGCCTGATTGCCCGTCATATTGCGATAGGTGCCGGCCGGCAATTGGGCCTTATTGACCACGAATTTACTGACAAACGCTTCGGTCGTTTCGCCATAGTTGAAGCCGGCCTTGAGCGCGCGGCGGTTCGCCTCGGCAACCGCGGGATTCTTGCCGAACTTCTCATCGATGTAACGCAGCGTCGAGTCGAGCGCTCGGTCGTACAACCAGAAGACCAACCCCATCGAGAAAAAATTGCGGCAGCGATCGCTTTCCTTCACGCCCAGCCCCAACTCCTCAACCGCCAATCGCGTGAGCCTGGTCATCTCGATGGAGAAAAGTCGGTAATTGTCCAGGCTCCCGTCCTCCAGCGGATTCTTGGCGTAGCCTGCCTGTTTGAGATCCTTCTCATCAAAAGAATCTCGGTTGACGATTAAGATTCCCCCCTTTTCCAAATCCGATAAATTGGTGGCCAGCGCCGCCGGGTTCATGGCCACCAGTGCATCGACGCGGTCGCCCGGCGTATAGATGTCTTTGCTGGCGAAGTGAATCTGAAAGCCGCTGACGCCGGCCAGCGTGCCGCGCGGGGCGCGGATCTCAGCCGGGAAATCGGGAAACGTCGCCACGTCATTGCCCATCAGGGCCGACGTGTTGGTCATCTGCGTGCCGGCCAATTGCATGCCGTCCCCCGAGTCGCCGCAAAAGCGGACGGTTGCGTCCTCCAACTCGACGATCGATTTTACGGAGCGATTACTCGGCGTTACTTCGGTGGTGGTGCTCATTTTGTGATCAATTCTCGTCCGTGAATAAACGGCTTCGATACGTTGGTGGGAAGGTGGAAAGGTGGGAAATTGGGAAGGCTGTCGGGAGCCATCGTTACCGCTCGCCCCATCATAACCATCATACCATCAAACCACGGCCAACTACGCTCCTTCGCGCTCGTGTGTCATCGCATGAGGTTGTGGGGGAAGTGTGTATACCGTTTTCGGAAAGTACTCAACCAGGTAGTGAATGATCTGCGATGCGCGGATGAGACCCACAACACGACCTGCGCTGTCGATAACAGGTACTCGCCGAAAGCCGCCGAAAGACATTTTGCGAATCGCCGTTCCCACCACGTCATCGGCGCGAAGCGTGGTTGGATTGCGGCTCATGACTTCCTCGACGCGCCCCTCAAGCGAATCCCCCGCGGCCAAGAGCTTGAGCGCGTCCCGCTCGGTGAAAATGCCAAGCAGGTGTTTGTCGCGGCAGATCAGCACGCTGCCCACACACTTGTCGCGCATCATTCGCAGCGTCTGGCGAATGGTCGTGCCCGGCTCGATCACCACCGGCACGGCGGGATACACGTGCTCGATCGATTCCGTGTGCAAATTTAGCTTAAAGTCCACGATTCATCTCACGAGTCGAATCGCCAATGATCTGTCGAAGTCAAGTACAAGTCTACCGCGAAAAGCCTTGGGGAGCAACCTTGACCCGGTCTCGTTAAGGCTCGGCGGACATGCCCATCCACGGCCAATCAGTTATCCGCTGTAGGGCCGGCTGTGCCGGCCGGATTTGCTGTAGGGCCGGCTGTACCGGCCAGATTCGCTGTGGGGCCGGCTGTGCCGGCCGGATTCGCGTGACTTTCCCATCCACGGCCGGCCAAGCCGGCCCTACCAGGTTGCCGAATGTAAAACACTGAATGGCCCTGCATGCCCATCGCCGGGACTTGCCGATTACGACCATTGAGAGGAACTTTAACGTGGCGGGCAAATCGGGCGAATGATGGTGGTGGATGGCGAGAGGATCCGACGTGCGATTTCGAATTGCGGATTTGAAATCGCAGATTCCAGAAACTCGATCGGCGTCGATCCGAAATCCGCAATTACCTCAGCCCGGCCAGTTCTTGCAGCAGATGCCAGTTTTCCAGGCGGTCCTGTTTGGCGGCCAGCAGTGTTTCGGACGGGTTTCCGTCCCTGTCAAACTGTTTGGCGAAGCGGCCTTCGCTTCGGGCGAAGTCGATGAACGTGATCTCTTCGCTGGTCTTGGGGTTCACGTACCAATCGCCTTTGAGATTGGGATTGCCTTGCAGCGACAGTCGTTTCTTGACCGTGTCGCCGGCACGCGGATCATAGACCAACAGCGGGAACGCGCGGGTGTCGACCGCCAGCCGTGCCTGTTCGCCGGCCATGTTGTCCGCCACGCCGTGCTCGGGCTGACAGGTGGTGTAGCAGACGACGATTGCCGGGCCGTCGAACTCAAGCGCCCCAAAGACCGACTTGTAGAAGTGGTTGATGTGGGCGCACGTGGTCTGTGCGACAAAAGTGCGCGGATGCATCATGGCGATTTGAGCGATCTCCTTGCGACGTTCCTGCTTGCCGGCAATCGCCTTGCCATGCACGCTCATCTTGGTGTTCTGACCGGTGAAGCTCGAAGTCGAAGCCTGACCGCCGGTATTGGAGTAGACCTGCGTGTCCAGCACGAACACCTTGACGTTCATGCCGCTGGCAAACAAACGGGACAGAGCCTGGAAGCCGATATCGAACATCGCTCCGTCACCGCCAAGGCACCACAGGGGCTTGTGTTGCCAGCCCAGCTGATCCCACTTCATCCGCACGCCGATGGCGTAGGTTGGGGCGTCCTCGAAGAGCGAATTGGTCCATGGCACCAGATACGGATTGTAGGGATACGTCGAGGTGTAAACGGTATTGCAACCCGTCGCCGCGACGATGCCCCACTGCTCGCCGTATCTGGCGCCGGTCGCCGCGCACATCATCCGCAGGGCGGTTCCCTCGCCGCAGCCGGCGCAAGAACCGGCTCCCCCCGTATATATGTGCGTCTGCTCTTTGAGCATCATGTCGATCAGAAGATTGTCGCTGATGTAGCGGTCGTCGGACGGGCCGAAATTCTTGAAATAGCGGTGGCTCTTGCGAGCGGTCGTCATGATCTCGTCAGTCTTGCCGATCATCTTGAGCGCGTTGTCGTCGCACACGGTGACGCACTCGGCGCAGCCCTTGCACTTCGACGGGTCGATGACGATCTGAAACATGCCACCGTCGCCCACCTTCTTCTTGCCTCCGTCGTAGTACTTCTTGGTTCGCGACCATTGGCTGCGATACATCGGGCGGTCCGATTCCGGCATCGCCGCAAGCCTGGCCTCCCAGGCCGACTCGGAGACGACTTTGCCCAGGATCGCCGTATCCGGGCACTCGGTCACGCAATCCATGCAGCCGGTGCAGTTCTCGGCAATGTATTCAGGAATCTCCGGCGCGATGTAGCTAAAGTCGCGTAGCGAGGCCGTGCCCGCCGGCACCAGCGAACGAGCCACGGCATAGTCGGCCGGCAGCCCGTCGTCCGCGTCGCCCGCCTCGTACCCACGCACGACGCACTCGTTGAATTCGCTGACATTGAGCACCGGCAACTGGACCAGTGTGTAGGGCCGATCCACCAACGTGCCGTAGCTATTGTTATTGAACGGGTCATGCGCCGTGGCTTCGTTCATCGACGGCGGCCTGGTCACTGCGGTGATCATGTTTTCCTCCAACTCATGCGGATTGCCGTCGCGGAATTCGCCGGAATTCAGACGTTCTGCACTCGGGCGAACTCAGCGACAACAACCGTTGGCAGCCTGAATCATTTCTCGGGGTACTTCTTTGAGGTCACGGTAGCCACGCTGCACACAGGTGAGGTTCTCTTGGACCACCTGATCGCCGCGTTTACCGAAATACTTGCGAAGCGCTTTCTCCACGCCGATGTATACCTGCTGATCCGACATCTGATTCTCTTCCGTATACGGCGTGAGGCGCAGAAACGCGCCCAACAGCACAATCCCCTGCATGCGCATCTGCAAGTCTGGTTCGGAGGCCACTTCGCGGGCGATCTGCACCATGTCGCAATAGAACAAGCGCGCGTTTTTCTCGCGGATCTTCTGCCGCACTTCTTCCGGTATTCGCTTCCACAACTCGGCCGGCTCGGCATGCGGAGACTGCATGACAATCGCGCCGCCCGTCACCAGACCTTTGAGCGTGCCATGGTGCATAATCGCCGTGGGGTCATTGATGCACAGCAGATCCACGCGTTCCAACTCGCAATGCGTGTTGACGTGCGTATCGGCAACGGTCAGGTAATAGGTGGTGGGCAGCCCCTTCTTCTCCGAGCCATACTTAGGGTACGCCTGCACGTCTTTGCCAAACACATCGCCAGCGATTGTGGCGATCACTTTATTCGTCGTCACCGAGCCGAAACCACCGACCGAGTGGCCGCGCATTGAGAATCCGCCGCGCGGCCGCAGGTCCGGATCATCGGTGCGTTGGAGCGCCAGCGGATGGTCAATGCCCACGCAGAAGAAATCGGGGCCACGGTCGCGCATGTTATCGAAGGCCGCCACGATGTCGGCCGGACGCACGTCGCGGCTGCCCAGCCCGGCCGCCGCGGAATAGATACGCGGTACGCCGCCGATCTTCGTGTGGCCATTCTGCCCGGTGAACGCGTCGCAAAACGCTGCCTTGATTTCCCGCGTCAGATGGTTGCCGGTGGTCGACAACGGATCGTCCATCCGCTCGAAAACGGTAAAGGCAAGGCAATTCTTCAGGGCTGAGACAATCTCAAGGCCGGGAAACGGGCGGAAGACAAACACCGTCAAGCAGCCGGCCGCGATCCCCTTCTTGTCGCGCAAGTAATCGACCGTCGCCTTGGCCGTCTCCAGGTAACAGCCCATGCCGACCAAAATGAACTCGGCGTCTTCACAGCGATAAGGCTCGACGAAGTCATACTGCCGGCCGGTCTGCCTTGCAAATTCGGCGAACGAATCGGCCAGCGCGGGGTGAACCCGGTCGTAGTACCATCGCTGGGCCAGCTTGCCCTTCATGTACGAATCCTGATTTTGCACCACGCCCGACATCATGGGATTCTCCGGATCCATCAGGTTCATCAACTTTTCGCGCGGGTCGCCGATAAAGCCCTTCATGAACTCCAACTCGGGAAGTCGCGCCGACTCGACCGTGTGCGTCGTCAGGAACCCGTCTTGAACGCTGAAGAACGGGCAACAACTGGCCTCGGCGCTGCGACGCGCGATCAGGCAAAAGTCGCCAGCCTCCTGTGCGTTGCGGGCGAAGATCATGCCCCAGCCGCAATCGGCGACCGACATCACATCGTCGTGCCCGGCATGAACGTTGAGGGCCTGGCTCGTTAGCGCCCGGGCGCCGATATTCATCACCACCGGCAAACGCTTGCCGGCGATCGTGTAGAGCACTTCCTTCATCAGCACGAGGCCCTGACCCGATGTGAAGTTCGTTACCCGACCGCCCGCCACGGCGAATCCCTCGCAGATCGCCGCGGCGGAGTGCTCGCTTTCGGGCTCGAAGAACATCAACGGGTCGCCCCACAGATTCTTCTCGCCATTCATGACGGCGCTATTGAAACCACTCCCCATCGTGGTTGAGCTGGTGATGGGATAAGCGCCGGCAGCTTGTGCGACTCGCGTCTCGACGTGAACGACTGCCTCGGCGCCGTCGCAGGTGGTCGCGATGCCCGGGTAGGGTGCCAGCGAATGACCGTTCGATTCGAACGGCTGAGTGCCCGAGTCATGTTCGGCAACCGCAATGCGCATGACGAACTCCTTGGATGAAGTCGTCCGTACGATCGGCCGGAAAAAATGAGGGCCGTCGGAGATACCCCCGTTTGTGGCGGGAAAGTAGACACCTCCGGTTCAAAACTAAATTGTACCGCGGCTGCCGAGGGTTGCAACCAAAGGCGGGGGTGAGCACGACCAATCCGTGTTTTACGGTCGGCAACCTGGTAGGACCGGCTTTGCCGGCCGTGGATGGGAAAGTCGCGCGAATCCGGCCGGCACAGCCGGCCCTACGGCGGACAACTGATCGGCCCTGCGGGGGTGAGGGAGGACGATTGCGTCGTCGGCAAGTCACTCAAGTCCGGCCGGCACAGCCGGCCCTACGGCGGACAACTGATCGGCCCGGCGGGGGTGAGGGAGGACGATTGCGTCGTCGGCAAGTCACTCAATTCCGGCCGGCACAGCCGGCCCTACGGCGGATGCCACCGCGAAAGCAGCTACTCTTGTAACTTCACCTTCCACGCCTGGATGCGGTTTTTCGAGCTCACGATCAAGGCCGGCGCGCCGTCGAGCGTGGCAGTGGCTATGCCCGTTAGTTCTTCGCCATAGTTGAATCGGTCGATCAACGAGCCGTCCGCGGCGAGGACCTGAATCGAGCTGTCGGGGCCGGCCAGGAGCCAGACACCCTGCGTGCTGTCGTCGGTGGTGGGCAAGCGGCCGGGCGTGACTAACTCCACGGGTTGATTGTGGAGGCCGTGTGGCAACGGATTGTTCCACAGCGAGTCCCCCATTGCGTTCAGCCCGATGGCCGTGACCACGCCGACTTCGCTGGAACTGAGCGCACACAATTCCACTGGAGGGGCGCCGTCAAGATCGGCCGCGTACAGCGCAAAGAGCGTCTGGCCGGCGACCGCGATTTCCTTTTGGGCTTTGCCAGCGTGGTCGAGGGGCGTGATGAAATCGCGATTATTGGCGCACAGCGCAAAACGTGTGCCGTCATCCGCCGGATCGGAGATCGCCAGCCGTGTCACGTTTTCCAATTGGCGGTTCGACCATTTCCGTTCTCCCGAAAGCGACACGGACTGCACGCCGACGACGCCCCAATAGCCCACGAGAATCTCGGGCTGGCCGTCACCGTCCAGATCGGCGAGTTGCACGTCGGAGAGACCGGAATGGCGGCTTTCAGGGTATGCCAGCAGAGGCTTCCAGGACTTATCGAAGAGGAACAACTGCTGCTGCGTGCTGGCAAAAGCTACGAAAAACCGCTCGCCGCTCGCGTTCGTCGCGGTTCGCAGTGAGCTGACGCCGACTTCCTCGGGCAGTTTGAGGTCGATCTTGTCGACGACTTTCCCCGACGAATTTAGCCGCGCGATCTTTTTTGATTCGCTGAGCAGGTAAATCGTCGGCTCTTCCCTCGGCTCTTCGAAAACCAGCAGATTGCCCGGAGCGCCGACGTCTTCGGCCGTCCAAAGAGGTTCGAGCTTGAGTTTGCTCGGCTCGCTGCGGTCAGCGATTTTGGATTGCGGCACTTCGACGGTCGATGTTGTTCCGATCAACGCCTCGTTGAGGTCTGCTTCGTATTTGCTGCGCTGGGCCTCGTGGGCTTCGAGCGTTTCCTTGGCCAGATCTTTACCGTCGAGCAGTTCGTCGATGACCTTTGTCAGCTTGGGTTCCAACTCCGGATCGTAACCAACGTGGACATGCTGGATGATGCCCTTGCCGTCGATGACGACCAAGGTGGGCAACCCTCGCACGTCGAATGCCTGCTTGTTGAACTCTTCGCGGTCGCGGACGATCGGCAGTCGCAGTTTGGCGGCCGAAAACGATTTCTTCACGTCATCATCGTTCACGCTCGCTTCGTCGGTATCGACGGCGTAGACCGCGACCTTGTCGTTGTCCGCAAACTTGTCGAAGACCTTTTGCAGGTTGGGGAAGCCTTGAAAACAATACCCGCACCAGGTGGCCCAAAAGTCGAATACCGCCACTTTGCCCAAGACGGCCGCGCCATCGATCATGCCCTCGCTTTGCAAATGGTCGAATGCGAACTGGCCCACTTCTTGTCCCACCAGCGGAGACGGAGGGGGCGGTGGTGGCGGCAGCAAGCGTTTGACCAACGGGGCGTTCGGCGGCGCCTCGAACTCAAAGGCCTTGGCGGCAATCACATCGTCGAAGCGGGCACCTTTGAAGTCGGCCCAGATTTTCAGACTGTCCGCCTGGCCCGGCTGCTGTTTGAGGATTGCCTCAATCGGAAACTCGACGCGGCCTAACAGGTTGGTTTTCGGGTCGACCCAGTAAACTGTTTTTCCCTCCTCGCCGGCTGCTTCCACGCGGTGATAGGTCTTGTCGTCAATCTTGGCGTCACTGAGTTGGATCAGTCGGGCCTTAGGACCAAACCCCGGCAACTGTTTGTCGCCGGTCAGCAGCCTTAGCGGCGGCAAGGTGACGGAGAGGCCGCTGCTCAGACCTTCGGCCAGAATTCGGTCGCTCAGCAGGTCGTCCATTTCCACCTTCGAGGAAACCGGCAGCGTGAGGATCTGCTCGATTCCAGGAACCACTGCCCGTAGCAGTTCTCCGTCGCTCATGGCGATCACACCGAACGCGTGCACGCGAAACCGATTGGGTCGTTCGAATGTTGTCGTGTATTCGTTCGGCCCAGACGTCTGCTTCTGCCCCTGACTTTCGGCCTCGACGTACAGCTCGCCCACGTCTTCGTAGCTCTTGGCCGAGGAGTAGGCTTCGGCAACGGCGCCGAGAATCCTGCGGGCGGAATCTGCGATGGGGTCCTCTGTGCGGGGCGCGGATACGTCTCGAGCAGGCTTTGGCTCGCATCCGCTGGTGAGCAGCACTCCAAGCAGGAATGCCCATGACAGGTTCACTTGCAAAACGCGATTCGAGACGGAAAATTGCGACATGGTCGGGTCATCCTGAAAAAACGACGTTGGCTCCTTGCGCGATCATTATGGCGAAGCAAGTCGCAATGCGTAAAGCTTGCTTATTGACCTGTTGCGAAAGGGAATCGTAAGATCAAGGTATCAGGCACGCACCGCGTGCCGCCGCCGAAGCGCGCATTGGGGGAATTTCCCGCCGAAATCTCTGGAACTGCGTTTGCGGTGGCATTCGAAGGAGGGCAACGGCCGACGGAGTGTGCCTGCTAAGATGCTTGCGAAATTACGCTATGGTATCGATTCGGAATTGACGCTCGACTTGAAGGCCGATGCCCTGGTCGCGCATTGCGATGCTCCGCGCGGTGAACCGCTTGACGATCTTGCCGCGGCGTTGCGTGCGGCGCTCGAGCAGCCGCTCGATTTTCCGCCGCTTGCCAGGTCGGTGGTGCCTGGCGATAAAGTGGCCATCGCGCTCGATCATGCGGTCCCTCAGGGGGCACTGCTGATTGCCGGCATCGTGGACGTGCTGCAGGCGGCAGGCATCGAGCCGTGCGACATAACCATCGTGAGAACGCCGGCCGATGAAACCGACGGCGCGGGCGATCCCCGCGCGCTGCTTGCGGCAGATATTCGTTCGCAGGTGCACTTGCGGTCGCACGATCCCGCCAATCGAGACGAATTGTCGTATCTGGCGGCCTCCGCCAGCGGCAAACCCATCTACCTGGATCGGGCCATTTGCGAGGCAGACGTGGTCATTCCTGTGGTTGTGGCCAGGCTGAGCGCGTCGCTTGGCGATACGGGTCCCGCGGCACGCGTGTTGTCAGCATTTTCCGACGAACATTTCACGCAGCGCTATCGAGCGCCGCGGCTGCTCGACTCGGCCCGGCGCCGCGAGAAGCTGCGTGCCTTGGCCGACGAAGTGAACTGGCTGCTCGGCGTGCTGTTCGCCGTTGAGGTGGTGCCCGGGGGTGGCCAGGATCTTTTGCACATTGTCGCCGGTCGGTCGGACCTGGTATTTGCCCGCAGCCAGCAATTGTGCGAAGCGGCCTGGAGCTTCAGGGTGCCGCACCGCGCGAGCGTGGTGGTGGCGGCGGTGGAAGGGGACGCGGGTTCACAGACTTGGGAGAACCTAGCGCGGGCCCTCTGGGCGGCGTCGCAAGCCGTGACGTCCGACGGCGCGATCGCGGTGTGCACTGACCTGGCCGCCGAACTTGGGCCCGGCACGCAACAACTCTGCAATGCGGACGACGTGGAACACGTGCTGCGCGAAATTGGCCGCGAGCGGCCGGTCGATTCGCTGGTTGCCGCCGAGTTGGCGCAGGCGATTGAGCGAGGTCCACTGTACCTGATCAGCCGGCTCGACGATGCCTTGCTGGAAGACCTGGGGATCGCCCACGTGGGGAGCGACGCTGAGTTGGCTCGATTGGTGTCGCGGCATGATTCGTGCATTTTGCTTGCCAATGCGCAGCACGCGGTGGCCAGGCCGCAAAAGGAAACCGATACGAACTCAAATCCGAAATCCGAATCGCGAAGTTCGGATTTCCTGTTGAACGCGGAGACACGACCATGACCGATCTGCCTTGGCTCGCCGAATACGAAGCACTGACTCAGGGAGCAGGACTGGTCGATCTCGCCGAACGCACGAAGATCGAACTCCAAGGAGCGGACCGAGCCGCTTTTCTGCACAATCTTTGCACCAACGACATCCGCAAGCTCGAGCCATCGGCGGGCTGCGAGGCGTTCATGACCACCATCCAAGGCAAGATACTCGCATTTGTGTTCGTGTTTAGCGGTTCGGACCCCGAGGGTGCCTCGCTGGTGATCGAAACCGTTGCGGCGCAGGGCGAAAAGTTGCGCAGACACTTCGACAAATACCTGGTTCGTGAAAAGGTGGAGATCATCGACCGCTCAAACGATTGGGCCGGTTGGCTACTGGCAGGGTCTCGCGCTGAGCAAGTGCTGCAATCCGCGCTTTCGCACGGCGAGATTCCGACCAAACTCTTGTCGAGCAGCATCGCCACGATTTCGCACACCACCGTGTGGATTCGGCGCGTCGACCTGGCCGGGCCCGTCGGGTTTCTCGTCGACAGCCAGCGCGGCGATTACATGCAGGTCGGCTCGCTCTTGCAGAAAGCGGGAGCCCACCGCTGCGGGCACGAAGCTTTTGAGGCGGCGCGTATTGAGGCCGGCTTTCCACGGTTTGGTCACGACATCACCGAGAACAACCTGCCGCAAGAGGTGGCCCGTGACCACCGCGCGATCAGCTTCACGAAAGGCTGTTACTTGGGGCAGGAGACGGTTGCGAGGATCAATGCGCTGGGGCACGTGAACAAAACGCTGGTGGGTCTGCGCTTTTTGCAGTCGACCATTCCCAAAGTCGGCGCTGCGGTGCTTGCGGGGGACGAATCGGTGGGTACGGTGAGCAGTTCCACCTGGTCGCCGAAGTTCAATTCGCCCTTGGCGCTGGGATACGTCCGTCGGGGCTTCAATGCGCCCGGCGCGCGACTGGCTTCCAACATCGGTCCGGCGGAGGTCGAAGTCACCGAGTTGCCAGTCTAAGTAGCAGGCACACTGGGTGCCCTTTGGGTCGTGCCGTAGCGGGAGTGCAAGCGAAAATCGTAACCGTTCACGGGCCAAGAGAGGGGGCACATTTTCCGGGAACCACGTTGGGCAACCACCCAACAGCACGAGACACCCTTCTTGAATTCGCCGGTAAAATGAGCCAGTCCCCCGGCCCGTGACGGCCGCTCCTATTCGATGGAAATGGGAACCTGACGTTCAACCAACAATCCTCACTTTTGCAGCTTGGCGGCCAAAGTTCCTTCGTACACCGTCTCCGGCAGTCCCGGTCCCAGATCCTGATGCAAGTGCATCGCGCTGTCGACGATCAACGTTCCAATCTCGTTCTCATGCATCTGAGTGTCTCTGTGGCTCCGTGAGATAATCTGTTTGGGATCGCTCTTTCTTGGTTCTCACAGAGGCACGGAGCCACGGAGGGGGACTCCCAATTCGCCGCAGACGATTCGGGTAATGACATCCTTCATCGAACCTTTGACCCTCGTATTCGATAGAAATGGGAAGGTCAGCTACGGCATACGGAGTATGCCTGCTACGTAGCAGGCACACTCCGTGTGCCGTCGCAGAAGTGCGAGCGGACGCGACAAGTGGACAGTGATCGGAATTGGCAGAGTGTTGCCGTGTAAATTGGTGCCCGGCGTTATTGGCGATTCGGTTGCGGCGCACGGCGAGTGCCTACTACATTACGCGCGGTGAATTGGCGACCTTAATGGGAAACTTAAGTGCGCCAAGCCACGCGGATAATCGCCCGACAACATCCGCTTTCGGCGGAACCTGGTCCACGACTTGAAACGCATTCTTGGCCAGCGCGTCGCGAAGCGAACCGAGTCTTGCGCCGGCCGCGGACAGACACGCCGTCTGTTCGGCGTCTGAAAGATCGTGGCGAGCGAGAACAACCTCGCTGGCGGATCGCCGACGGTCGAGACTGGCGAGTCGGCCAGACTCGGCCTTATAAAGCAGCCCGTTGACAAACGCCCTCCGGAGAGCTTTTTCCGAGTTGAACTGGAACACCGGATCGGAGGCAAAAAAGACGCTCAAGGCGCCCTCCCGCCTGAATCCGGCCACGACCGGTTCCCTTTCTCCAGCGACGGAAAGCTCAACCCGCTCGACGAGCGATTTGGCCTCCAGCAGCAGATTTTCACGGTTTTCTTGGTGTTTTGCCATTGGGGAAACCGGTTCGCGGCACCCTATCGTGCATGCCAACAAAAATTTTTGACATTAGAGTCGCGTGCTAGCTAGCATCGCTTTAACGTCCTTCTTGGTCAGTTGAGGGGCAACTCCGGCCGCACCACCGTGCCACGACACTTGGATTACGACAACGAGATTCGGTTGACGGATGCGCACGACCTGAGCATGCCTGTTCTATGTTACGTTTCATCTTTTGTCGTTGAATAGTGGTCTAATGAAGACATCCTTTGCTCGCCATTTGCTTACGATGACATTCTTGTTGCGCGCTTCCACCCTCTCCGCCCTGGAGATCAGCTCCCTGCTATCGGAGAGGGGTATTGAATCTGACTCGGTCGTGCTCGGTATGCGGGTCACATCGAATACGGGGCTCCATCTCGCCTCGGTGCAGGAAAGTATTTTCCACTCAGGTTCCGGCAGTGGTTTAGATTCAGGTTCCGGCGCTGGACTGACTTCTGCGTCGGGGCCCACGCTGAATCTGGGAACCTTTGACATCCAGATTAACGCAGGCGCAACGCTGGCTGGCAATGCGCCCGCACTGGCCGCCTTCAATCGCGCGGCCCTGCAGTGGGAAAACCGCATTGCCGATCCGATCACCGTCAAAATCAATGCGGATTTGGCATCGCTTGGCGCGGGAATCCTCGGTTCCACGGTACCCGTGTTAATCACCGGTTCTTACGATTCCCTTCGAGGTCCCATGGTGGCGGACGCCGCGGACGAAGCGGACGATGCGATTGTTGCGTCGGTTCCCACCGCGGCAGGGTTTTCGGGATTATTGCCAGTCGGGTTCAGCTTTACTGGCGATATTGTGGCCACCAAAGCTAACCTCAAAGCCATGGGGTTCTCGACGGCACTTCTCGACGGAATTGCGTTTACGACGAATGACGCCACCATTAGGTTCAGCACCAATTTCACTTTCGATTTTGATAACTCGGATGGCGTCACGGCCGGCCAAACTGATTTTGAGACCGTCGCCGCGCACGAAATCGGCCATGCACTTGGCTTTTTCTCCTTCGTTGATGTGATTGATCCCCTTGTCAACGCTGGCACTCCGGACGCAGTTGACGTTTCTCCGCTGGACTTGTTCCGCTTTGAAGAGGGCACAGCGAACGATCCCGCGACGGTGGCTGAATTCGCCACGTTTCCGCGAAGTATTCAGCCCAACGTTGCCGCCAACACCGACGAAATTGCCAACGAATGGCGAATGTCGACGGGGCGCCTCACCGGCGATGCTCGTCAGGCAAGCCACTGGCGCGATGACGCCCTCAGCGGTACGCTGATCGGCGTCATGGACCCCTCCTTGAGCACGGGTCTCGTGGAACTGGTCGATTTCCCGGATTTCCGCGCTTTGGATCTGATCGGGTACGAGATCATCCCTGAACCCGGTTCCTTTCTGCTGTTGGCGATAGGTGTGGTCGGCATCGCCGCCGCTCGGCGGCATCGTACTCGCTGATCTTTGCTCCCGACCTCCTGCTTCACAGCAGCCCATAGGCGGCCAGTGTTTGACGGAGCTTGTATTCGCCATCCCCGTCGAGCGGCGTCATGGGCATGCGCAACTCGCCGGGGTCGCGGCCGAGCAGTTTCATCGCGGCTTTGATGGGGATTGGATTGGTTGACAGTCCGAGCATGTCACGGCAGAGCGGGAATAGTTTTCGGTGCCACTTGCGCGCCCCCGCCCAATCGCCAGCGTCGAACGCCTTGATCAGCGCGATCACGTCCTTCGGCACGATATTACCCACCACGGAGATTACGCCGCGACCACCCAGTGCCAACAGCGGCAGCGTCAGGCTATCGTCGCCGCTGAGCACGGTCAGATTCGTGCTCTGCAAAATTTGCGAGGCCTGATCCATCGAGCCGGTGGCTTCCTTGAGCATGGCGATGTTCGGCAACTCAGCCATGCGGATGATCGTCTCCGGCTCGATGTTCTTCGCCGTGCGGCCGGGAATGTTGTAGATACAGATCGGAATTCCCACCGCCTCAGCCAACGCCTTGAAGTGCTGATAGAATCCTTCCTGCGTGGGTTTGTTGTAGTAGGGTCCGACGACGAGTGCCGCGTCTGCCCCTGCCTTCTGAGCGAACTTACTGAGCCGCAACGCTTCGGAGGTGCTGTTCGACCCCGTACCGGCCATGACTTTAACTCTGCCGGCGGCGATTTCGACGACCGACGCAATCACGCGCTCGTGTTCGTCGTGGCTCAAGGTCGGCGATTCGCCCGTCGTGCCCACCGGAACCAGGCAGGTCGTGCCAGCCGCTATTTGAAACTCAATTTGCGCGCGAAGCAGTTGAGTATCGATCTGGCCATCGCGAAACGGAGTGGTAATGGCTACGGAAAGACCGGCGAACGCTTCGGCTCGGGTGGGCATGATGGATCGGCTCCGCGACAGATGGATTGGAAAAAAATAATAGCGCGCCTGCCGCGAAGTGTAAACCCAATCGCGCTGAAGTTCCGCCTTCAGGCGGTGCCGAATTGCCGCCTCAAGGCGAAACTCCTACAGACTCACTCCACGAGCTTCTTCATCTCGCGCACAGCTTGCTCGAAGCCGACCATGATCGCTCGGGCCACAATGCTATGCCCGATGTTAAGTTCCGATATTCCGGCGATCGCGGCGACCGGCCGCACATTGCGATACGTCAGGCCATGGCCGGCGTGCAGCGTCAGGCCCAGATCGAGCACTTGCTGCGCAGCGCGGCGAAGCTTTGCTAACTCCAGCGCTTGTTTGCCTTCCTCGCCGGTCGCCTCGGCGTAGGCACCGGTATGCAATTCGATGGCTTGCGCGCCCAAGCCCGCCGCTGCCGCGATCTGCTTTTCTTCCGGGTCGAGAAACAGGCTCACGATGATTCCCGCATCGCGCAACCGTTTAATCGTATCCGCCACGCGCTGGCGGTGGGTGACAATTTCGAGCCCCCCTTCGGTGGTCAGCTCCTGGCGCTTCTCGGGAACCAGGGTCGCCTGGTCGGGACGGGTCTGGCAGGCGATGGTCACGATATCCGGATTGCAGGCAAGTTCCAGGTTGAGCTTGACGGTCACCGTCTCGCGGAGGACTCGCAAATCGCGGTCCTGAATGTGCCGGCGGTCTTCGCGCAAATGCAGGGTAATGCCGTCGGCGCCCCCCAGTTGCGCGAGTGTTGCCGCCCAAACCGGGTCGGGCTCGTTCGTGCGCCGCGCCTGTCGCACGGTAGCCACATGATCAATGTTGACGCCAAGTTCAGCCATTGCGGAGTCAGGAATCAAAAACCAGGAATCAGGAGTCTGCGGGGCCCGACCGTGAGATTATCAGCATCCACGGTTGTTGTCGCCAGAGGTGATTTTGTTCTGTTGAGCGGTCGTGGAACCTCAAGGGGGATGCCCGTCGTTTCCAGATCATCCGTTAGGACGGAATGAACCTGAGCAACTCCCTTCATGATACCTGCAAGGTTTGGGGTAAGTGGCAGCGTTGGCTGCGGTTGCTGGGCCCTTGCAGTGTTCTACATTCGGCAACCTGGTAGGGCCGGCTTTGCCGGCCGTGGATGGGAAAGTCACGCGAATCCGGCCCGCACAGCCGGCCCTACAGCGGATAACTGAATGGCCGTGGCTGCGGTTGTCGGGCCCTTGCAAGCCCGTGCGGTTTTGCTAAGTTGTGATGCTTCCGTCGGCTGCCGCGCGTTGCAACGATTCGCCAGGGTTTGGCGGGCCTCCGGCACGCCACTTGCGTTAGCCCCCCCACGGATTGTCCTGCGCGATCGCGCCACCAGGGTGTCCTTTTTGTCCTTCTGATTCGCTTAGGAGAAATGCCTTGAAGAACGCACGACAAGATGCGATTGCCGCCGTGACCAATTATCACTCGAATGGCGCGGCCTTGGACTTTCGCAAGACTCCCTCGGGAGAGGTTTTCGCCGCGAATGTTTTTAGCGATCAGGTCATGAAGGATCGCCTTCCCAAGCCCGTTTACAAAGCCTTGCAAAAGACGATCAAGCACGGGGCCAGGCTTGAGCCGAATATTGCCGATGCCGTGGCCTTGGCCATGAAGGATTGGGCCATCGAAAAGGGGGCCACGCACTACGCCCACGTGTTCTATCCACTGACGGGCATCACCGCGGAAAAGCACGACAGTTTTCTGAATCCGACCGACGACGGCAGCGCCGTCGCCGAATTCGGCGGCAAGGAGCTCATTCAGGGCGAGCCGGACGCATCCAGCTTTCCCTCGGGCGGCATTCGGGCCACGTTTGAAGCCCGCGGCTACACGGCCTGGGACCCGACCAGCCCCGCGTACATTCTGGAGAATCCGAACGGCACCACGCTCTGCATTCCCACGGCGTTCTGCTCCTGGACGGGCGAGGCGCTGGACAAGAAAACGCCGCTCTTGCGTTCGATGCAGGCGCTGAATAAGGAAGCCACGCGAATTCTGAGGCTTTTCGGTCACAAGGACACGACGCCCGTGATGGCCTCGGCCGGTCCTGAGCAGGAATACTTTTTGATCGATCGCAACTTTTACTTCAGCCGGCCCGACCTGATCACCTGCGGCCGCACGCTGTTTGGCGCCAAGCCGCCCAAGGGTCAGGAATTTGAAGATCAATACTTCGGAGCGATTCCCGAGCGCGTGTTGGCGTGCATGCTGGAGACCGAGCGCGAGCTGTACAAGTTGGGCGTGCCGGTAAAGACCCGTCACAACGAAGTTGCCCCGTCACAGTACGAAATCGCCCCGGTGTATGAAAACGCCAACGTGGCGACCGATCACCAGCAAGCGATCATGCTGACCTTGCAAAACGTGGCCAAGAAGTACGGCATGGCCTGTCTGCTGCACGAGAAGCCGTTTGCCGGCATCAATGGCAGTGGCAAGCACGTCAATTGGTCGCTGGGCTGCAACCTGGGCAACCTGCTGGAGCCGGGTGCAACCCCGCACGACAACGCCCAGTTCCTGGTGATCTGCGCGGCGGTGATTCGTGCCGTGCATCTGCACAGCGACCTGCTCCGAGTGGCCGTGGCCTTCAGCGGCAACGACCATCGTTTGGGCGCCAACGAAGCTCCACCGGCGATCATCTCCATCTTCTTGGGCGATCAGTTGGCCGACATCTTTGAGCAACTCGAAAAGGGGGACGCAAAGTCCAGCAAGCAAGCCGGCACGCTCACCGTGGGTGTCGACACGTTGCCGCCGCTGCCCAAGCACGCCGGCGACCGCAATCGCACAAGCCCGTTCGCCTTTACCGGCAACAAATTCGAGTTCCGCGCGGTTGGTTCGAGCCAGTCGATCGCCGGTCCGCTGGTGGTGCTCAACACCATCGTCGCCGAGAGTCTTGACTACATCGCCACCAGGCTGGAGCAAGGCACGGGCGGAGACCCAGGCAAGCTCAACGCCGAAGTGCAAAAGGTGGTACAGGAGATCGCCGCCAGGCACAAAGGCATCATCTTCAACGGCAACAACTACTCGGAAGAGTGGCATCATGAAGCCGAGAATCGCGGCCTGCCGAATCTGCGAAACACGCTCGCAGCATTGCCGGCGCTGCTCGCTCCCAAGAACATCGCCGTGTTCAGCAAGTACGGCGTGCTCAGCGAGCGCGAAGTCCACAGCCGCTACGAGATCTACATGGAGCGGTACTGCAAGGACATTCATAGCGAAGCGTCGTGCGCGCTCAGCATGGCCAAGACCATGATCCTGCCGGCCGCGTATCGCTATCAGGGCGAATTGGCCGGCACGGCGGCTTCGCTCAAGGCCGTCAGCATGAACGCCCACTTGGGCACGCTGGAAAGCGTCACCGAGCTGGTGGCCGAGCTGGAAGAAACCATCGACAAGCTGGATGAAGCCCTCGAGCATCATGTCAGCGGCGATGTGGCTGCTCACGCCAGGCACTACAATGACACGGTGATTCCCGCGATGACCGCCGTCCGCACCGTGGCGGACAAACTGGAGCAAATTGTCGCCGACGACCTCTGGCCGCTGCCGACATACCGTGAAATGTTGTTCATCAAGTAGTCTTCGCAACGGGGCCCGCGGGCCGGGGACTGGCTCATTTTCCCGGCGAATTCGCGAGGGGCGCCTCGTTCTGTTGGCGGGTTGCCCAACGTGGTTCCCGGGAAAATGTGCCTGTCCCCCTCTCCTGGCCTTTCGGCCAGGATCTGAG
>SXGT01507348.1_pt1 | contig 19790 bp, 23 predicted proteins | sample 3176221 | NCBI WGS metagenome assembly SXGT01 (sample SAMN11356862, study PRJNA531348) | freshwater metagenome | isolation source: freshwater sample F1-120 | place: China: Fuxian Lake, Yuxi | collected 2017-12-25
CATTATTATTTTAATTAGGCTTTATCAGGATTCGTTAGATCTTCAAGGGTAATGGGTTTATCGATATCGTGCATTTTCTTTTCTTCTTCTCTTTGAGAATCAGTGCTTTTTCGAGCTCTTCTTTCTTCAATACGAGCTTTTCTTTTCGCCTCTTTCTTCATTGTTTTATCGCTTCTGGTAGATTTATAGTCGTAATGAATACCCATTTTAGATCCTGCATTTTTTTTTATTTTACTTTGAAGATTGAATTTATGCAAGTTCCTTATAAAATATTTATTCTAATTTTTCGAGAAGCCCATATAGCTCAGTTGGCAGAGCATTTCCATGGTAAGGAAAAGGTCGCCTGTTCGATTCAGGCTATGGGCACCATTTTTATTTCATATTTTTATTAAAATAAAAATAATAGATATAATTAGCAATATTAACCAAACAATCCAATAAAAATTTTGCTTCTTTGATTGTATTATAATTCAAATTATTTTAGTCATTTAGGCTTAAAACAAATGGCCTCTACCCCGTTGCCTGCTATCTTTAGACTAATTTGAGTTCCGCCAATTTTTTCAAGGGTCAAGCTTATCTGATTGGGGGATCTCAAATGCTTATACCAATCTGTTAATGCGTCATGTGTATCCAGAATTGACCAATCTCTCAGTAATGACTCTGGTAGATTTGGATATAATTGAAAATATGTCGTAATTGGAGAAATTCTAGAAAAAATTTTTTGTGCTAAGGGCATATTTCTAATTGCTCGATGTATTGGAAAAAAGATACTAACTAGAAGTTTAATTATTTGCATTCTACTTTGGTTTGATAAACGCTTAATAAATGGTCTAAGTAAATTGGCAGTTATTTTGGTCAACCGCTTGACTTCAGGCCTATAATGATCGATGACCAACATCCCTCCCCGTTTCAACTGACTAAATAGATTTTTAATTGTTTCTTCGGGATCTGGCGTATGTTGAACTACTCCAAGACAAAGCACCATATCGAATTGTTCCTTTTGAAATGGAGCTTGATTAATATCTGCTTGAACAATTCTGTGCCTTTCATCTTGACAAAAGTTTGATTGATTGGCCTCAACAGCATTACTAATATCAAGTGAAGTCACACGGGCACCGGAAAATTTTAAAAGGATCTCCGTAAATCGACCTGCCCCACAACCCACTTCTAGTACATGGGCGGGATTACTAATGTTAGAAAGTATTTGTATGCCTTTTTTATCTAGGCATCGATAAAGTCGATCACGTGTAATAGTAGTACCAGAAAAAGAATCTAATTGTGTAGTGCGCCACCTTAACCACTGATCACCAAATGCAGCAGCATAGTTTTCGCGCTGCAACAAAAGACGGGGAATGCCTTTGATTATTGGATATTTCTTTTTATCGTTATTTGTATCCTGGACCACATAATGCAAATCTTTCAAGCTTAAGGGTTTACCCGTTACTGGATCTACAAAAGGTGGAAAGTCTTTATGCATTGTTTCAAAAATTTTCATAATATTTATTTTATTTTTTTTATTAAAATAAAAATAATAGACAATCCTACGGCAACCATAACATCATAAAGTGGCGAAGCGTTGGGATAACCATAATTCCATAAAATTACTAATGTTAGCCAAATAGCCCAATAAGTAAGCTCTTTGATTTTTTTTTCATTTTGATTTAAATTATGCATCCTGTATCAGTACAATTTTGGTTGGCTTCTATCATTTTATAATAATCAATTGCTTTTAAACTACTGGTCATTAATGATTTATAGTTATTTAAATAACCATTTAAGCTATTAGATAATTCTTTAGCTTCATTTTTCATTCCTAATCTTGAAAAATTCATCAACATAATAGAATTACCATTTGGAATATTATGATCACTGATATCTATTGGTTTATGAAAAATATCATTCATCTTAATCACATTTTTTTGAAATATAGATTTTTCTTTTACATAAAAAAGTTCAATAGTTTTTTTACATAAATCTTTAGCTTTAAATAAATAATTAGTTTTAAGGGTTTGGTCTGAAAGATCTAATAACATTGCTATAGTGTAAGCATAATCTTCTAAAAAAACTGAACTTTTTGAATTTGTATGGAATAATTTTTCTTCTCTTAAGAATAATTTCTCTAAATTATTGTAAAAAATTTCTGCTGTTTGTAAATAATGTTTATTGGGTAATATTTTTTCAGCTGAAACTAAAGCACTAATCCAAAGAGAATTAAGGTCAAGTTGAACCTTATTGTCAAAAAATGGCTTATTCTTTTTTTGTCTTAATTCATTTAATTTAATAATTAATGACTCTGGAGGAGACTTCATTTCTCTTAGTATTATCTTATTTTCCCAATTACCTTCTGGCTTAACATCAAAATATTGCTCAATATCTCTAATCTCTTTTAATTCATTATAATTAAAAACATAATATTTTCCCTCTTCTCCGTCACTATCAGCATCGTAAGCGGAACCTAATAAATTATGTTCAACGTTTAAAAAACTTTTATTTATAAATTCTATAGTTTGAATAATTTTTTTTTCAAAATATTCGTTTTTATTTATTTTAAGAAATTTAGATATTAATAAAATAAACTGAGCATTATCATAAAGCATCTTCTCAAAATGAGGGATTAACCAATTTTCATCGACGGTATACCTTGATAGCCCACCTTCTACATGATCATATATTCCCTGAGAACAAAGCTGTTTTAAAATTAATTCTACAGGTTTTAAATAATTTGAATTTTTTGTTTTGGTAAAAAAATAAACAAGAGTGTCATAAATATTAAATATTGGAAATTTGGGAGCTCCCTTATAGCCACCCTTTTCTTTGTCCAAGTTATTAATAATATTTTGTAAAATAACTTCTAGATCTTGATCTAAAACAGATGATTTTCTTAATTCTAAACTTTTAGAAATAATTGGAGACTGTCTAATTATTTCTTCTCGTTGTTGATTATAAGTTTCTCCTACCTTTAAAATAATTTCTTTAAACGAAGGTAAACCGTGAGAAGGAACTTTGGGAAAGTAGGTTCCTGCCATAAAAGGTATGGCATTTTCATCTAGAAACATTGTTAAAGGCCATCCGCCACCTGACTGATTAAAAAGTTGAAAAGAACTTTGAAAAATATAATCAATATCTGGCCTTTCTTCTCGATCTACTTTTATATTTAAAAAATATTTATTCATAAGATCTGCTGTTTCTTTATCTTCGAAGCTTTCATGGGCCATAACATGACACCAATGGCAACTTGCATATCCAATGCTGAGAAGTATGGGAATTTTTTTTTCTTTAGCAGCGTCTAAAGATTCTTTTGACCACAACTGCCAATTTACAGGATTATTTTTGTGCTGCTGAAGATAAGGACTTTGATCTTCAAATAAATTATTTTTATTTATCTTTGACATTAAAAAATTTTTTCTTAATAAATAAAGTAATAATAACAAAAATTAAAAACATTAAGATTGGCATATAAATTTCTTTACTAGCTAATAACTTAATAAAACTAAAACTTTCTGAATTTTTTATGAACATATTAATTCCAGATCCAATGGTATTCCAGATAAAAAAACCTGGTACAAATCCTAGAATACTTGCAAAAAAATAATTAATTTTTTTAATATTAAAAATGACTGGCAGGGTGTTTTGTAAAGGGAATGGAAGACCTAAACCCCCTGTGAATCTAAAAATAAAGAAATAATAAAATTCATATTTATTAAAAAGAGTAATATATTTTAAAAATTTTTTTTTTAATAATTCATTAACTAAATCTTTAAAAAAAAAATTAGTAATTATATAAAGTATCAATGTACCAACAGATATAGCAATCAATGATATAAATGTGCCGTACCATTTGCCAAATAAAATTCCCGAGATTATTAATAAAGGAGTTGCAAATCCGAGCAGAGAGACCCAAACTACAGAAAATATAAAGAAAATTAATAAATTAATATAAATATTATCTAGAATAAAATTCTCTAAATTTAATTGAACTTCTTTATAGTATGAGAAATCATTTAGTCTACTTAGTTCAATGTGCAAAAAAGTAAAATACAAAAATATAGACAGAATAAACAAATAAGAAATTCCTAAAAATATTTTGAGCTTTTTACTCATTATTTACATGTACAATACAAATTTATTAGATTATATAACTTTAAATATCCATGAAAAGAACTTATCAGCCCAGTAACTTAGTAAGAAAAAGAAGACACGGTTTTAGAGCTCGAATGGCTACTAAGGGCGGTCGAAAGTTAATTGCTAGACGAAGAGCTAAAGGAAGAAAAACTATCTCAACTTAATTTTTCATGATTAAGCTTGAAAGTCTAAAAAAAAATATTCACTTTAAAACAGTTTTAAAAGAAAAAAAAGTTCATACCGATTTTTTTTCTATTTTTGCAGCAAAAAATTTTATACCAAGCAAAAATAAAAACTTATTACATTTAAGTTTTGTGATGAAAAAAAAAGTTGGGAACGCTGTAAAAAGAAACAGAATTAGACGTAAATTAAAAGCTATAGTGCACAATCTTTTAAAAATAAAGGGTGCAATTAATTCTAATTATACTTATATAGTTTTTGGAAAATCAAAAGCCTATGAAAAAAATCATAAAATATTATTTTCAGCAATGCAAAAAAGCTTTGAAAAATTTTAGTGTTGTTATTGAAAATTGTTTAATTTTTTTAATTTTATATTTAATTAAATTTTATAATTTTTTTATATCACCCTTGCTTGGTATCAAATGTAGATTTTTACCCACTTGCTCGGAGTACTGCCAAGAGTCACTAAAAAAACATGGTTTAATAAAAGGTGGTTTTTATACTTTAAAAAGAATTTCAAAATGTCATCCTATTAAGATTTTAGGTGCTGGAGATGGAATAGACTTAGTTCCAGAAAAAAATCTTAAATCGAAGGAATTAAATTAAATGGACAATAAGAATGTTTTTATTGCGGTGGCTTTATCTATGTCTGTATTACTTTTTTGGTCAGCTTTTGTTGATCCTCCTAAGTCTAATAAAAATCAAACTGAAATAGTTGAAAATCAAAAGCCAAATAATAAGGAATTAAATAATGGTCTTGTTCCGAATATAAATGAGTCAAAAATAGAGCAAAAAATTTCAAGAGAAGAATCAATAAAAAAAACTAATCGTATTTTATTAGAAAATAATAAAATTAAAGGATCTATCTCTCTTGATGGAGCTATAATTGATGATTTATCATTTAAAAATTACCGAGAAGATCTTAAATCTATTAAAAATGTAACATTTTTAAACCCTAAAGAAACAGATGAGGGATATTTTATTGAATCTGGTTGGGCAAGCATTGGTGATAAAATTAAAGTTCCAACAAACAAAAGTATATGGAATATAGTAGACAACAAAGTCCAATCAAATAAAAATCCAATTATTTTAGAATGGAATAATGGTTCTAATATCATTTTTAGAAAAAAAATTGCTCTTGACGATAATTATCTTTTAAAAATTATTCAAGAAGTCGAAAATAAATCATCTGAAAAAATTGAATTATATCCATATGCTCAAATAACGAGAAATAACAAACCAAAAGATTTACAAGGTTTTTTTATTCTACATGAAGGATTCATTGGAGTTTTTAATGATGAACTAAAAGAAGATGCTTATAAAGATATAGAAGAGAAAAAAATAACAAGAGAAGCTAATAAAGGTTGGATTGGAATAACTGATAAATACTGGATGACAGTACTTGTTCCTGAATCTGGAGAAAGTTTTAAATCAACTTTTTTATATCAAGATGCGTATAAGGCTAATTTTTTATTAAACAAACCAAAAACTATTGAACCTTCTTCAAAAATTAATAGTGAAGTAAAAGTATTTGTGGCAGCTAAAGAAGTTAAAACTATTGATACGTATGCAGTAAATGAAAAAATAGATAAATTAGATTTAATTATTGACTGGGGTTGGTTTTACTTTTTTACAAAACCATTATTTTTTATAGCTAATTACTTCTTCGAGTTAACTGGTAATTTTGGAATTTCTATTATTATTATTACAGTAATCATAAGATTAATCTTTTTTCCTCTTGCAAACTATTCCTTTAAATCAATGGCAAAAATGAAAGCCTTACAGCCGGAGATGACTAGACTAAAAGATCTACACAAAGAGGATAGGGTTAAGTTTCAACAAGCGATCATGGCTTTATACAAAAAAGAACAAATTAATCCTGCTTCAGGTTGTTTGCCTATCTTGATACAAATTCCATTCTTTTTTGCAATTTACAAGATGCTTTTCATTTCTTTAGAAATGCGACATCAACCATTTTTTGGATGGATAAAAGATTTATCTGCTCAAGACCCTACGTCTATATTTAATCTTTTTGGTTTAATACCGTGGGGTCCGCCAAATTTCTTAATTATTGGTATTTGGCCCATACTAATGGGTGTAACGATGTTCATTCAACAAAAATTGAATCCAGCACCAACCGATCCTTTACAAGCTAAAATCTTTATGTTCTTACCAATATTCTTAACCGTAATATTAGCTCCTTTTCCTTCAGGGTTAGTTTTGTATTGGACTATTAATAACGTGCTAACTATTGCTCAACAATGGTTCATTATGAGAAGTACAAAAGTTAAAACAATTTAGATGAGCTCTAAAGAAGAATATTTAGAAAATTTGAGATCATTTTGGCCAAAAAATGCACCAAATATTTCTTTGGTTTCTAAATATGCAAATAAATATAAAAAAGAAAAAATAGTTATAAAGTGTGGTGGAAAGGTTTTAATAGACCCAGATTTATTTGATAAATTTATAGAAGATATATCTGTACTTCATAAATTAGATCTAAAAGTTGTAATTGTTCACGGAGGTGGACCAAAAATAAAATCAGAATTAGAAAAATTAAATATAGAAAGTCAATTTATAAATGGACTAAGAGTTACTGACAAACAAACTATGGAGGTAGTTGAAAGAGCTTTAATAAATTTTAATTCTGAAATTATTGAAAAATTAGATAAAAAAAATTGCAAAGCTAAAGGTTTAAATGTCGATACAAATAACGTTATTATTGTGGAACAAGAAAACAAAGCTCTTGGTTTTGTGGGAAAACCGAAAAAAATACTTAATGAAAAAATTCAAGCTATTATCAAAAAAAATATTATACCTGTTTTATCGCCTATGGGTAAAGATGATAATGGTCAAAAATATAATATTAATGCAGATACTGCGGCGGCAGCCGTAGCAAAAAGTTTAAAATCTCGAAGACTGCTTCTTATGACCGATGTTGAAGGAGTTTATGACGAAAATAAAAAACTAATTAATGAAATTAAACCGAGTGAAGCAAAAAATTTAATTGATAAAAAAATAGTACAAGGCGGTATGATTCCAAAGCTTTTAAATTCGATTGATGCTATTGAAAATGGAGTAAGAGGTGTAGTAATTATTGATGGAAGAAAACTTCATTCTATTCTTTATGAAATATTTTCTGACGAAGGAGCTGGTACTCTTATTAGAAAATGAAAGAATTAAAAAAAATAAAATACTGGCTATTTGATTTAGATAACACACTTTATTCTGGTGATACTAAAGTATTTGACCAGGTAGATAAAAAAATGTCTTTTTTTATATCTAAAAAACTAAATGTAAATTTAAAAGAAGCAAAAAAAATTCAAAAAAATTATTTTCAAGAATATCATACAACACTTAATGGAATGATTAAAAATCATAACATTGATGCTGAAGAGTTTCTTCAATATGTCCATGACGTGGATTTAAATTTTCTTAAAAAAGATTTAAATCTGCAAAATGAATTAACTAAATTAATGGGCAAAAAGTATATATTTACCAATGGATCTAAAGCTCATGCAAGTAATGTTACTAAAAGAATAGGTATTGAAAATCTTTTTGATGGCGTATTTGATATAATTGATTCAGACTTTATACCCAAACCTTCAATCGAGCCTTACAAAAAAATTATTCAAAAATATGGAATAGAACCGGATTATTGTATATTCATAGAAGATATTGCTAGAAATTTAAAACCTGCACATGAACTAGGAATGAAAACAGTCTGGATTAAAAATGACGAACCTTGGGCGGCAGAGTTTTCTAATGAGGATTTTATTAACTATAAAACAGATAACTTGTCAGAATTTTTAAGTAAAATAAATGAAAAATAAAGAAATTGAAAAAATAATAGAAGAAGCTTGGAATAAAAAAGAGCAGATTAATAAAAATTCAGATCAAAAAATTATTGATGCAATTGATGAATCAATCAAAAATTTGGACTCGGGAAAAGTAAGGGTTGCTGAAAAAATTAATGGTAGCTGGATTACTCATCAGTATTTAAAAAAAGCGATAATGTTAAGTTTCAGAGTTTACGAAATGGACACTTTGAGTGGTCCTTATAGCACCTGGTATGACAAATCTCATTTATTAAAAGGTAAAACAGCAGGCTGGACTAAAGAAGATCATATCAAAGCTGGATTTAGAATGGTTCCAAATTCTCCAGTTCGCAAAGGATCCTTTATAGGAAAAAATGTTGTGCTCATGCCATGTTTTGTAAATATTGGTGCTTATATCGATGAGGGAACAATGATGGACACTTTTTCAAGAGCGGGCAGCTGCAGTCAGATTGGTAAAAACTGTCATATATCAGCTGGATCAGGTATAGGTGGGGTCTTAGAGCCAGCTCAAGCTTTGCCAACAATTATTGAAGATAATGTTTTTCTTGGAGCCATGTCAGAAGTTGTAGAAGGAGTAATTGTTGGAGAAGGGTCTGTAATTAGTATGGGAATGTATATCGGTCAATCTACAAAAATTGTTAATAGACATACTGGAGACATTACTTATGGTAAAATCCCTCCTTACTCCGTGGTTGTGCCAGGATCACTACCTGATAAAAAAAATCCTAACGCACCATCATTAAATTGTGCAGTTATAATCAAACAAGTTGACGAGAAAACTAGAAGTAAAACTTCAATTAATGATTTGCTAAGAGATTAATGAAAAATTTTGACGAGCTACAGTTATCTAAAGACCTTATAAGTTTCCCAAGTATAACACCTATTGATGCTGGAGCAATAAATTATATAGCAAAAAAACTTAAACAATTAAAATTCAGTTGTAAAATTTTAGAATTTAAAGATAAAAAAAATCCACCAATTAAAAATCTCTATGCGAGACTAGGAAACAAACAACCTAATTTTTGCTACGCAGGTCATACAGATGTTGTGCCTCCGGGTAATTTAAATGATTGGACGGTTAATCCCTTTAAGCCGATAGTCAAAAACAAACATTTAATTGGTAGAGGCGCTAATGATATGAAAAGTTCAATTGCCTGTTTTATAGCCGCTGTCAGCAATTTTTTAAAAAATAATAAAAAAATTAATGGATCTATTAGTTTTTTAATTACAGGAGATGAAGAAGGCCAGGCAGTAAATGGTACTAAAAAAGTAGTAGATTATTTAATTAAAAAAAAAGAAAAAATTAATTTTTGTATTGTTGGAGAACCAACAAATCCAACAAAATTAGGAGAAATGATTAAGATTGGCAGAAGAGGGAGTCTATCATGTCTGTTAGAGATAATAGGTAGTCAAGGTCATGTTGCTTATCCGCATCTCTCAAAAAATCCGATAAATACTTTAATTGCTATATGCAATAAACTTAAAGACAAACCCTTAGATAAAGGAAATAAACATTTTCAATCTTCGAATTTAGAATTTACAGCTATAAACGTAGATAACCAAGCCCACAATGTTATTCCAGGTAGAGCAAAAACTCAATTTAATATTAGATACAATAACTACCACACATCTGTAAGTTTAAAAAAAAGAATAACCTCTGTGGTTAAATCAATATGTAAAAAAAATAGAACTAAATATAAATTAAATTTTTTGGTTACAGGAGAATCTTTTTTAACTAAGCCAGGATCAACTATTTATATGGCTAAAAAAATAATTAAAAAAATTACTAAAATTAACCCTATTTTTTCAACAACCGGTGGAACATCGGATGCAAGATTTATAAAAAAAATTGCTCCCTGTCTTGAATTTGGCTTGGTAAATAAAACAATGCATAAAGTTGACGAATGTGTTTCTATATCAGATTTAAAAAAACTAACAAAAATTTATCAAAATATTTTGATTGAATATTTTAAGTGAGACTGATCAATAAAAAAGAATCCAAAGTATCAATAATATTACCTAATTATAATAGATCTCAAACCATTCAAAAAACGATTCAATCTATTATAAATCAAACTCATAAAAATTGGGAACTAATTATAATTGATGATAATTCAGATAAAATTACAAAAAATATTTTATCCAAATATAAAAAAAAAAAAATTAAAATTTTTTTTCTATCAAAAAATAAAGGTACAGCTTATTGCAGAAATTTAGCAATTAAAAAGTCTAAGTCAGAATATATAGCCTTTATTGATTCAGATGATTTGTGGAAAAAAAATAAATTAAAACTTCAAATTAATTTTATGAAAAAAAATAATTATTTTTTTACATATACTCATTACAAAACGTTTAAGGTAAATAACCCAATACAAAATACTATTTTTGTACCTAACAAATTTAATTATAAATCTTTTATTAAAAACACTTCTATAGCTACAAGTACAATGATTATAAAAAGATCTATTTCAAAAAATATAAAATTTCCAAATACTGAAATTTGTGAAGATTACTATTACAAATGCCAATTACTAAAAAAAATTGATTATGCATATTGTTATCCAGATTGCTTAACTGAATATCAAATAAGAAAAAATTCCCTTCAAAGTAGTCGTTTAAAGAACTTATATTGGGTTTGGAAAATTAATAAAAATTTAAATCAATTAAGTATTTTAGAGAATTTAATTTCTATATTCTCTATTTCATTCAATTCAATAAAAAAATATGGTTTTAGATAATAAAATATTAATAAGAGACTTTAGACAAGTACAGACCATTCGCTGGGGCTGGTGGAGCACAATTAGCTCTTTTTTTTGATTTAATAATAGTTCTAAATTTTTTTAAGTTCCATTTCTCTTCTCCGACATATTTTAAACATCCAACCATCGATCTAACTTGCTGCTGTAAAAAAGATTTTGATTTAAATAGTATAATTATTTTATCCCCCAATTTTTTTACTTTAGCTTCATCCAGGGTTTTAATAGGTGATTTAGCATTACAGGATGAAGACCTAAAAGTTGAGAAATCCTTTTTACCTTTTAATAAGTTTGTAGCCTTTTTCATCAATTTTAAATTTAAATTAGTTTTTATATGCCATGCTCGATTGAATTCTAATGAAGATGGGGCTATACGATTGATTATTAAATACTTATATTCTCTTTTTTTTGCACTAAATCTCGCATGAAAATCTAGTTTTTTTTCATTAATTTTTAAAATAGATATCTTTTTTTTATTTAAAAAAAAATTAACTGAATTTAGGAAAGAATATTTATTATTCATTTTAGATTTTAGACTAAAATTAGCCGATTGTCCTTCAGCATGGACGCCTGCGTCTGTTCTTCCAGAACCATAAAGTATAATTTTCTCTTTTAAAATTTTAGTTAAAATGTTTTCAATCGTTTGTTGAATTGAATGCCCATTTTTTTGTTTTTGCCAGCCCACAAAATTAGTTCCATCATATTCAATTATAATTTGATAGTTAAACATTACTTAACTATGTCGCCTACTTGAATTTTTGTTCCTAGTAAAAAATCTTTTAGTAATAATTTATTTTTTCCTTCTCTTTGGATTTCTATTATTTTTATCGATTTATCATTACATGCTATTGTGAAGTTGTCATCCAGAATGGTTCCGGGACGTCCTTTTTTTTCAAATATCGATACTTTCCATATTTTATATCTTACTTTTTTGTATTCAAACCACGCTCCAGGATCTGGATTTAAACCATTAATTTTGCCAATAATTTCTTTGGCATTTACTTCCCAATCTATTTTACCTTCATTTTTTTTAATTTTTTTTGCATAAGTAGCAAGATTATGTTCTTGATCAATAAATTTTACTTTGTCCTCAAATATATTGTCTAGAACTTCTATAATATTTTTGGAACCTATTTTTGATAATTTTTCTGAAATTTCACTACTTGTGTCTGAGGGGCTAATATTTAACTTAATTTTTTTCATGACTGGGCCTGAATCTAGTTCCTCAGTAATTTTCATGATACTTATACCTGTTTCCTTATCTAAGTTCATAATAGCTCTTTGAATAGGGGCTGCCCCACGCCATCTAGGAAGCAAAGAAGCATGAATATTTATAAAACCTTTTTTAGGTACCTCTAGAAATTTTTTTGGTATTAGCTGTCCGTAAGCAACTACAACAACAATATCTGGTTTCTGATCTATAAAAAAATTAAATTCTTCAGTAGTGTTTAAATTATTAGGGCTTCGTATAGTGAAATTAAAATGCTCAGCACTTTTTTGAATTGGTGATGAATTTAATTTATGACCTCTTTTAGATTGTTTTGAAGGTTGGGTATAAACACAAGAAATTTTGTATGAAGATTTTGCTAACGCCTCTAATGTTGGAACTGAGAACTTGGGTGTTCCCATAAAAATAATTTTATGTGGCATTAGTTTAATTAATTTAAACCACTATTCTTTCTAATACTTTTTTTTGTTTTGAAAGTTTTTTAACAATAAAATTTTTTTTCAGTTTTGATAAATAATCAATAAATAAAATTCCCTCTAAATGATCCATTTCGTGTTGAATACAAGTTGCTAAAAGTCCTTCCGCTTTTAATTCTTGTTTTCGACCGTTATAATCTAGATAAGTAATATGGCACTGATCAGGTCTATCTATTTCAGCAAACTGTCCGGGTACAGATAAACACCCTTCCTCATAGGTCGAAATGTTCTTTGATTTTATAATTATTTTAGGATTAACAAAGTATATTGGCGTTTTTTTTTCTTCTCTTGATAAATCAATTACAATAACTCTTTTGGGCACCCCAACTTGTATAGCCGCTAGTCCGATTCCTGGAGCTGCGTACATTGTTTCAAGCATATCATCCATTAACTCTCTTATTGAATCATCAACTTTTGTAACCTCGTAGGATACTTGTCTTAAAAAAGGATCGGGCTCAGTTAAAATTTTTCTAATTATCATTAATCACAAGTATATTAGATTTTGCCTCTTTCAGGTAGTGCTGTGGTCAAAACTTTATTTCTAATTTTTTTTAAACCTGACTTTATTAATAAATGATTAACAAAATAAATAGTTTGGTCATTCAAATCTAAAATTTCATCTTCGCCTATCAGTTCTACTATTTTTAGTAAAAGCAACCCAATTTCATTATTTTTAACTAGATTTAATAATTCTATTGAAGGAGTATTATTTTTTATATTTTCTTTATCAATAAGTTCAACAGGAATTGTAATTTCATCGCTTTCTAAGCTCTCAAAAAGAATAGTGTCTTTTATAGAAATTTTATATTCTTTATTTTTTTTAATTTTTTTTGAAATACTCTCAATTTCTTTTTCCACCTGTTTTTTGGAAATATTTTTCTCTGTATAAAAAGTTAAGATTCCTGAGGTATGATAATTATCATTGTTATAATTAATTCTTTTAAGTTCAGTCTCCTTCTTGTAAATAATATTTTCAGGTACCAATTGCCTATAAGCCAAAGGTATTTTATTTTGGTCCAAAGATTTAAGTTCTTTATCTACATATTCTCTCGATATGTTAGATAGCTTATCTTTTTTTAACAAATCATTTAATAAAAAAATATATTTAAGTTTTGCCTCGGTATTGTCTGATAATAAAATTTTTTGATATATTAAAGCTCTTGCACTTATAACATCAAGAGTTAGATAAACTTCATCAATATTTAATAAATCACTTAAGTTAAATTTTATATTTTTATAAATTGTAAAAATATATGAAATTGGCAAAGAACCATCATTAACGGCAAATTCTAATTGCTTAAGTTGTTCTTTATCTTCAAAATTATCAATTTTAAATAAATTTGCAGCTGTTAAGTATTGCCATATTTTTTTATTTGTATTTGCTTTTGGAGTGTAAACAAAATCTGGAATAGTTATTGATGATAAATAAAAATTTAGTAGGTTGGTATCATCAATTTTATTATCTAACTTTTTAGTTAAATCTAATAGATAATCAATTTTTTTATCAAAAAAATTATTTGATAAATTTTGCTCTCTTAATATATCAAGAGTAAGTTGTGCTTCTTTTTTTTTGTCACTTTGAATGAGACAAATAATTTTAAATTGCTCTAAGTATGAATCTTTTACATCTTTATTTATAAGAAAAATATTTTGGCAAGCCTCTTTTAAATTACCTTTTACGATATTTTCATCTACTAAATATTTAATAACTTTTTGCTTATTTGGAAATTCACCATTTTTATTTAAAAAAATTGCTATAAGGTCATCTTTGTTATTTTTAATAAGCCAATTAAATTTATAATTTATAAATTCTTCATCGGTCATGTTTTGATTTGGTAATTTAGCAATAGTAAATAAAGTATTAATAAATATTTCCTCTGCAAAAGAAGAAAGTTTAATATTATTGATTCTATCTAATGTCTCCTTAACTTTTTTTCCGTCAGAATTAACCCACAAATCCAAGGTTAAATTATTTTGATCTGGATCAAATATCCCGTAAACCAAATTATTACTAATACTTAAAGAATTAGAATCGATATCAATTTCTTTTGGTGGCTGAGAGTTAATTTTTATTTTTGACTCGGGTTGTTCTGGAATAACTGTTAATGATTTATTTGTATTTACATCTATTTTTAAATTTTCTTTTTTCCAGATATCAACGCTATCTTCTGAAAAAAGTGGTGTAAAAAAAATAAATAAAATTAACGAAAGAAAAATATTTTTATTTAAGTTTAATAATTTCATTAGTTATATTTTTTTTAATTTCTTGTTTTGGAGATGAAAAATTTAATTTACTTAATAAAAATAAGACTAATAAAAAAACTACAAAATATAAAAAAAAAATAAATTTTTTTTTTTTAGCTGAAGGTCTTGAGTTAATGCTAATATTATTATTAAATTGCATAGTATTTAAATATATTTAAACTGAATAAATAAGACAAATTTATGATAAATCAAATTATAAATTAGGAAATTATTTGAAAAAAAACCTTACTTTGACTGGAATGATGGGCGTTGGAAAGACAACCATTGGAAAGGCTCTCTCAAAACACTTTTCGATGGAATTCATTGATATAGATAAGATCATAGAAAAAAAACTTAAATTAACTATTGAAGAAATTTTTGAACAAATGGGCGAGGTTTTTTTTAGAAAATTAGAAGAAGAAATTACACTCCAAGAAATTGAAAAAAATAATAGAGTTATATCTTTAGGGGGTGGTGCTTTTATGAATAAACAAATTAGAGACTTCGTTATTTCAAATACAATAAGTTTTTGGCTTAATTTAAATACAAATCTACTTGCTATAAGACTTAAGAATTCAAAAAAAAGACCATTATTAATCAATAAAGATATCAAATTAACTTTAGAAAAAATTTATAACGAAAGAAAGAATACTTACTCGCTTGCTAATCATATGATTGATTGCGATAATTTAAATGTTGATTTAGTTGTTAAAAAAATAATTAAAATTTATGAAAATAAATAAACTAAAAGTAAAAAATTTAAATTCAAACTACTCTGTAATTATAGGCATAAATATTTTAAATCAAATTTCTAGTCAAATTAAAGAAATATGTCCTGATGCTCAAAAAATTGCTTTAGTGGTAGACAAAAATGTTCCAACAAAATTTAAAGTTAAACTTAAAAATTATTTAAAAAAATACAAACTCTTTATTTTTGAATACACTGTAAATGAAAAATTCAAATCATTAATAAATGTAAATAAACTTGTTGAAAAATGTCTTGCTAACAACTTTAACCGCAACGATATTTTAGTATCTTTAGGCGGTGGTATTTTGGGGGATTATAGTGCTTTTGCTGCAAGCATAATAAAACGTGGAATAAATTTCATAAATATTCCAACTACATTATTGGCTCAGGTAGACTCTTCAATTGGTGGAAAAACTGGCGTTAATTCTCCGCGAGGTAAAAATTTAATTGGATCTTTTTACCAGCCTAAATTAGTTTTTTCCGATATTGAACTTTTAAAAAGCTTGCCTCAAAGAGAATTAGTTTGCGGGTATGCTGAAATTTTAAAACACTCCTTAATTTTAAAAAGTAATTTTTTTAATTGGCTAAAAAATAATTCCTATGCATTATTAAAAAATAGAAATCCAAATTTATTAAAAAAAGCAATAATTGAAAGTTGTAAGATTAAACTTCACTTTGTGAATAAGGATATTTATGAAAAAAATATTAGAATGATACTAAATTTTGGTCATACTTTTGCACATGCAATCGAAGCACAAAATAAATATTCGAAAAGAATTAATCATGGAGAAGCTGTAATTATGGGCATGATGATGGCAACTAAACTCTCCTATCTAAAAAAAAAATGTAATTTAAATACACTTAAAGAATTAGAAAATATTTATAATTCTAATAATTTAAAATATGACATAAAAAAATTTTTTAAAAAAAGCGAGTATAAAAAAATAGCTAACTATATGATCGCCGATAAAAAAAATAACGATAAAAAAATTAATTTTATTTTATTAAAAAAAATTGGTCAAACAACTAAACCAAATGAATATAAAATTTCGATTTCTGAGCTAAAAAAAGTATATAATAAAATTATTTAATTGTTATTTCTAGAGCATGAATTTTAGTTTTCAACTCTTCAGAAAGAATAGTCATTATTTCTCTTTGTGCTTTAATTCTTTCTAACGATTTTAAATAATCAGATTCGATTTCAATTTTTAAATTGTATTTGTCGACGTCAAATGATTTATGTTTTGTATGTAGACTGCTATTATCAATAATTAAAATACTTTTAATTTTTATATTTTTTTTTATTTTATCTTCTACATGCTTAAAAAAACTATTCATATACCCTTAATTTACTATATAAATACTTTTTTAATATGAAAATTATTTGTGATTGGGAAAATTGTGACCAGCCTGGAAACTATAGAGCTCCTGTAGAAAAAGATAATAGTAAAAATTATAGATTACTCTGTTTGGAACACATTAAGCTTTTCAATAAAAAGTGGAATTATTTTTTTGATATGACCGATCAGCAAATCGAATATTTTATTAAATCAGATTTAACTTGGCATAAATCAACTAAAAGTTTTAGCTCCTCAGAAAATTTTTTTAATATTCTTTGGAATAATGCTTTAGAAGATAAATTAAATATTTTTAAATCTACAGGTTTTAAAGAATATACAAAAACTAACTTGACTAGCACAGACCGAGATGCGTTAGCAGTTATGGAGTTAAAATATGACAGTAAATGGGAAGAAATTCAAAAACAATTTAAAACTCTTGTTAAAAAATACCATCCTGATAAAAACCTTGGCAGTAGAAAATTTGAAGATAAGCTTAAAAAAATTACCTTAGCTTATAGTCAGCTAAAAATGACAATGAGGAAAAAATAGTGACAACTTTAACAGCTTTCAAAAAACCAGATATTAAAATTTCAGTTAGACAAAATTTTGGTATTGACAGTGAGATGGAGGTCGATGGATTTTCAAAAAAAAATGAATTTGTTCCTAAAATTGATCACGATTATAAATTCGATAGAGATACAACTTTAGCTGTACTATCTGGATTTGCATTTAATAAAAGAGTTCTAATTCAAGGCTATCATGGGACGGGAAAATCTACTCATATAGAGCAAGTTGCAGCAAGATTAAACTGGGCTTGTGTGAGAGTTAATTTGGATAGCCATGTGAGCAGGATAGATCTTATTGGAAAAGATGCGATTGTTATTAAAGACGGTAAACAGGTAACTGAATTTAAGGAAGGAATTTTACCTTGGTCTATACAAAATCCAGTTGCATTAGTTTTTGATGAATATGATGCAGGCAGACCAGATGTAATGTTTGTTATTCAAAGAATTCTTGAAAGCGATGGAAATTTTACTTTACTAGATAAAAATAAAGTTATTTCTCAACACGATTATTTTAGAATGTTTGCAACAACAAATACTATAGGGCTTGGTGATACAACTGGACTTTATCACGGGACGCAACAAATCAATCAAGGCCAGATGGATAGATGGAATATCGTAACTACCCTTAACTATTTACCTTTTGAAAAAGAATTAGAGATCATTTTAGCAAAAAATAAATCTTATGGTTCTAAAGAAGGAAAAGAGAAAATTTCTAACATGATTAAAGTTGCAGATCTGACAAGAAAAGGATTCATGAATGGAGATATATCTACTGTGATGAGCCCAAGAACAGTCTTGCATTGGGCGGAGAATACAAAAATATTTAATGATCATGGATATGCTTTTAGATTAACATTTTTAAATAAATGTGATGATATAGAAAAAAAAATCATTTCTGAGTATTACCAAAGATGTTTTGGTGAAGATCTTCCCGAATCATCAATTAATGTAACTATTTCCTAAATGGAAAAAAAGACAGAGATGTTAGAAAACTTTAAAAAAGCAATTGCCTCAACTGTTAAATCAATCATTGGTGATCAGAGTGTTGAAGTAATATTTGGTAGTGAAACAAAAAAAAAGAATAATAAAACTATAAATCTTCCAAGTCTAAAAATTATTAATAACATTGGCGATTATATAAAAACTAGAGCTTTAGCTGACTCTGAAGCTTTAAAGATAAAATGCTCGGATTTCAATATTTATAATAGCTTTGAGCCTCAGGGAAAAATATCCAAATTATTATATGCCATAGCTGAAAAAATTAGATATGAAAATATTGGTTCTTCATACTTTAAAGGTATGAAGGAAAATTTAAACTATTTATATGAATATAAAAACAAAACAAAAGTTGAATATAAAAATAATGATTATGAATTTTCAGATGCATTTGAATATTATCTAAGAAGTAATATTTTTAAATCTAATAAAAATAAAGAGTTAGAAAATAAGTATAAGAAATATAAAAAAAAACTAGATACTAAATTAAAAGATAAATTAAATTTATTAAATGATTCATTGCTTGATCAAAAAAAATTTAATTCTTTAATTTCAAAAATAATTTCGCAATTTAAAATAGATGAAAATGAAGAGTCTGAGCAAAACCAAGATAATCAAAAAAAGAATGAAAATTTAAAGAATAAATCAAAAGATGAAAGCACTGGAAACTCAAAAGATAGTGACAATAGTGAAATGTCTATAGATGCTAATTTGCCTGATGTAGATCAACTATCATCTGAAATCGATAAAGATAATGAAGCCAGTGAAGATGAAAATTCTCTAAATACACCTAGAAACAGAAAAAAAATAAATAAAAATTTTAGAGATACTAAATATAAGTTTTATACTCAAGAATTTGATGAGGTTATATCTGCTGAAAAGTTAGAAAGTAATGAAGAACTATTTAGACTTAGACAGAATTTAGACCAGCAATTACTAAGTTTAAAAAATTTTATTTCTAAATTAGCCAATAAATTACAAAGAAAATTATTAGCAAAACAAAATCGTTCTTGGGAGTTTGATTTAGAAGAAGGTTCATTAGATGCTTCTAAATTGACTAGAGTTATTATTGATCCTCTTAATTCACTTTCTTTTAAAAAAGAAAAAGATATTCAATTTAAGGACACGTTAGTAACTATTTTAATTGACAACTCGGGATCCATGCGCGGAAAACCAATTTCAGTCGCTGCTATCTGCGCTGATATTTTAGCAAGAACTCTAGAGAGATGTTCTGTAAAAGTAGAAATCTTGGGCTTTACTACTAAGCACTGGAAAGGTGGACAAAGTAGAGAAAA
>SXGT01798596.1_pt1 | contig 19789 bp, 13 predicted proteins | sample 3176221 | NCBI WGS metagenome assembly SXGT01 (sample SAMN11356862, study PRJNA531348) | freshwater metagenome | isolation source: freshwater sample F1-120 | place: China: Fuxian Lake, Yuxi | collected 2017-12-25
CCACGACAATTTGATCGTCAACAACGCCAACCACAAAGCGAAGCCGCGCGGCTCCTGGGGCGTCGGCGGCATTACCCTCTCGTCGTCGGAGGATTGCATCGTCGAGAACAACACACTGATCGGCAATCGCGACGGCTTCACACTACGGGAACAAAACCGCACCACGCCTCGCATCGACGGCGGCGAACGCCGAATCATGAACAAGAACCACATCATTCGCAAGAACCTCATCGCCCATTCGCAAGAATTCAACATCGGCTTTTGGATCGATATGACTTTCTTCGGCCCTCATCCCGCGGGCCATGACAAGAAAGATCCCATTTCCGAGGACCCGAAGACGCTGAACCTTCGCTTCGAGGAGAACCTGCTGTGGGCTCTGCCGGGCCGGCCCAATTATCAATACGGCTGCGTCTGGAGGCCGAAGAGCAAGTCGGCCGACACGCCCGCGGACTTCTCCACGGCATCGGGAATCGCGGACACGTCGATCGTCGCCGACCCGCGTTTCACGGACATCCATGCTCGCGACTACCGCCTGCTTGCGGAGTCGCCAGCGTCGAAACGAGGATTGGGGCTGCGTGAGTTTGAAAAAATCCCGCAACGATAAGATCGTGCGCCGTCCCAGAATCACCGCATCCGGGTCAGCACAACCCCGCAGCGTCTACACCATCAACTCAGCCAGCGGTCCTCTCAGATTCAGGTCGCGCAGGTTGGGGTCGACTTGGCCGAAGTAATCCTGGCGGCGGAAGCCGGTCGCTTGCAGGATGCTGTTGTACCAGTTGCCGAGGGTGCGGTGACCGTTTCGGCCGTAATTCGCATAGCGCAGATAGCGGCCGGCGGTGCGAAGGCGGAGATTGCGGCCGCCGCCCACGACGACGAACGGCCATTCGTGTCGGTTGGAATGGTGCGCCTCGCCGGTGTCGCTGAAGTAGAGGATCATTGTGTTGTCGAGCATCGTGCCGTTGCCTTCGCGAACGGCTCGCAGGCTGGCGGCCAGACGAGAGATCTGCTCCACCTGAAAGCGGATGATCATGTCGGTGGCGCGCGCCGCGGGGATGCCGTTGTCGGTGGTCATGCCATGGCCGATGTCGTGAACGCTGACGGTTCGGAAGCCGAGGTTTTCGTATTTCACGCTCAGCCAGTCCATGCGGATCGAGATCACGTTCGTAAGTCCGATCTTGAGCGCGGCAGACGCCATCTCGAAAAAAGCGCCGATACGATCAGCAAACGCGATCGACGTGTATTGGTCGCTGAGCCGCGGCGCATGCTGCCGGATCGTGGCACGCATCTCACGGAGCCGATCGTTGCGGGTGCGTACCGTGTCGAAGGCGTTGAGGTAACTGTCGAGCTTCTCACGCTCTTCCTGATTGACCTGCCTGGAGAGGCGGCGGGTATCTTCGGCGAGGAAATCGAGCAGATTCGTTTGCAAGTCGAATTCCCTTTCGCCGCCGCTGCGCAGGTCAAGAGCGCTGCCGAAGAGCTGGCGATACGCTTTTTCGGCGCTCGCCTGATACGCCATCGGCCGGTTCTCGCCATAGGCGGACAGGCGCGGATAGACGGCGGTGTCCGCGACCGTTGGTCCGAAGTTGCTGCCGATGACGTGCCCATTCGGGGCGAAGGCGTAGTTGCTGAACGGCGCCGTCATTCGGTTGCCCAGCATGCAGTCAATCGTCGGGGCGACCGGTTTGTCCGGGGCGTTATGGCAGCTCATGGCGCCGTAATAAGACGAGTGGTTCCCGGCAAAGTTCGCCCCGGAGAGTCCTTCGAGAATCATCATCTGATCTTTGAACGGGTCCAGCGCCTGGAGGTTCTCCGGCAATCGATAGTGGCGGAGATTCAGGTCGATCGTCCGGCTGCCATCGCCGATGTTGACACCGTTCGGCCGCACGGCGGTGGGGGACAGCCCGCTCGACTTGATGACAAAAACAAATCGCTTGGGCAGCGCCCGTTGGTCGCCGGAAGCGTGAATGTCGAGTTGATTCAACAGAGGGGCGAGCCCCAGACCGCCCGCGCCCACGGCCAAGCCTTTGAGGAAGGATCTGCGTGATCTGGACATGTGCATCGGCTCCGTAGGTTCATTTGCGATACAGGAACGAGTCGGAGGTCACCAGCGACACGATCACGTCGCTAAAGCTGCCGCCGCTATTGACGTAGGCCTGGTCGGCGGCGATCAACGTCCGGGAGTCGCTCAGTGTTTCGTTGCGCCCCATCCAATAACGGAACGCGTGACGGATGATTGACTGCCGAACCCGCGAAGACTTCGCCAATCGCTGCACGAGATCGACGGCGTCTTTCACGTCGCCGTCCAGGGCCGCATCGCCGGTTCCCGAAAGATAGCCGGTGGCATCGACGGGGTGTGCGATGATCCCGTGGCCTTTCGTTTTGGCAATCTTATCCCATTCATGTTGCTCGAGGAAGTCCTTTCGTTTCGGATCGTAGTAATGCCCGGTGCGGTAGCGGCCGAAGTCATCGAAACCCTCGAAGGCGTTGCCAAGCGGGTTCATCAACTTGTGGCACTTCCAGCACGCATCCTGTTTGACAATCTCAAAGCGCTGGCGGAGCGTTTTGTCGTGATCCTCAGGAACCTTGGCATCGACGCCGATCGGCAACTCCGGGACGCTGCCGGCGAGCAGCCGTTCGCGGATCCATTTGCCGCGCCGGACCGGATCGTTGGCGACGCATTTGGCGTGAACCATCAGCCAACTCGGATCGGTGAGAACGCCCGCCCGAAACGTTTCGTTCTTGGCTCGATTTTCGATTTCCTTGCGTTTCTGCTGATGCTCCTTGATGAGGTTCTCCCGGCTTTTTTCGGGGACCTTTTTCAACCGGTCCGCGTAGTGCGCGTCGAGCAACTCAAGCAACCTCGCGCGGCTATCATTGAAGCGCGGCGAGGCCAGCAGTTCGGCAAAGACGTTCTTGTCTTCATTGACGATCGACGCGATGGTCCCCTGCGTCACCCCCGGCACCGCGCGTGGGCCGAAGGAGCCGCGCTTGGCGTCCTTGAACAGCCCCGAGACCTTCGGATATTCGAAGAACTCCTCGAAGAAGCGCTGCACGCGCGGAAGATAAAAGTATCCGCGCTTGCCCTGGGCCCGCAGCGAATCGTGGAAGCCAGGCAGCCCCAGTTGATTCGGCGGGGCGCCGTCGGCAAGCAACCGCCTGACCACCCGCTCCACATCGGCCCTGGTCGATAGCTGCTTCTTCTCCAGTGCCTCTTGAATGATCGGCACTTTGTGCGGAGGCAAATCGGTCAGTGCATACGAGACCGCAAACGCAATTTCGCGCGGCGACAACATCCGGCGACCATGTTCGTCGGGCTCCCCCATGCCGAATTCCATGCGGTAGATTGCTTCCGGCGCCAGGTAAATCGCCATGATCGTGATCTTCAGGCCGCTCTCGTTGCCGGCCTGCTTGATATTCTTGACCATGAAGTTCCGATAGCGCGTCAGTTCCTCGTCATCGATCGGCCGACAGAGGGCGCGGAAGCATTCCTCGCGTATCGCTTTCTCCATCGCTTCCTTCGCCGGTTCCCCCTTGGCCTCCGAAATGGCCTTGAAGGTGGGGTTTCCCGGAGCGTTCTTGTCATCGTGCATTTGCTTGGTGATGATGTCGTCGAAAGTCATCATCAGCGTCAGAAAGCCGGCCTCGCCGACGATCTCCTGGGACGAATAATCGCGGATGCCGTCGGTCTTGGTGGAGAACGCGAGCGATTGCGCTTTGGAGCCAGGGCCAGTTTGGTAACCTCGGTTGGCAAAGATATAAGGACTGATTCGCCACAGACGGGCCGGCGAGGCGGGCATGTCCTTGACGGAGCCGTCAAACAGCAGCTCATGATTGACGCGGTTGCCAAATTCCGGCAACAGCGATTTCGAGCGAAGCGCGAAACCCTTACCGGCCCGAGTGAGATAATCCGTCATCCACTCCGTCGCGTCCACCCGTTGCCGCGGCGTCGGCTGCAGACTCTTTTCGGGGGGCATCATGCCGATTTCCAACTGTTCGAGCACGCGCTCCCAGTGGGCGATCGCTTTGACGTCCTTTGGGTCCGTGCGCATTTCATGCAACGTCACATCGCCGCGGCTCTTTTTCTCGCCGTGGCACGTGATGCAATGCGATTTCAGAAACGGCTGCACCGTCTTCTCGAAACGAGACTGCAGTTTGGGTTCAGCCTTGTCGCCGGCATGAACGCCGCTGACGAGAAGCAGCAACAACGCGAGACCGGCAACGTATCGTGTGCAGGGCATAGTTCACTTTCCCGATGAATTCAGATTGCGCCCTTCGCTTGGGTCATTGTAGGCTTCGAACGCGCTGATCGCCGGATTGCCTCTCGTGGTTTGCATGGTGAACACACGTGACTTCGTCGTCGTGCGGCCAACGATCGGGGCCACGAATTTCGCGCCAATGTCCATGCTGTTGAAAAAGTCGACCCACCGACTCGCGTTGTCATCGCAGAATTTGATGCGGTACCGGTTGATCGACGAGGACGCTGGCGTGCGTTCTCAGGATCAATTCAGCAGCCGCCGCGATGTCGGCAACTACGGCTGCGGGAACTTGAAGCTCTGCCCGGTGTTTTGCGCCGTGGCCGGTGAGAACGTAGATTCCCCTCGCCCCTACACCATGGGCCAATTCGACGTCCGAGGGGTGATCGCCAACGACAAAGGACCGCGCAAGGTCGATTTCATGATCTCGCTCCGCAATCCTGAGAAAATAGGAACTCGGCTTCATGCACTCGCAGACGTCGGATCGCTGATGTGGGCAACAATAGACTTCTCGAATCGTCGTCCCCGCATCGGCAAGACGTTGCACGACGTATTGGTTGACAGCGTCAGCTTCCTCCGCCAGGATGTGGCCCATGGCAATCCCGCACTGATTCGTCACGATAAACAGCACGAAATCGCCAAGGCGACACAGCGCCGAGAATGTCTGCGGGTAGAAATCAACTTGAGCGATCTCTCGAAGGAATCCCGCGTCTTCTATGATGGTTCCGTCGCGGTCAAGGAATACTGCTGGTTTTTTCATATGGCGTGTTTGATTCTAATGCGGGCCCCGGGCTGATTCATCCCTGATGAAAGAATGGAAGGCCGGCAACGCATCTTGTGTAACGCATGGTTACTTTCCCGAGGAATTCAGATTGCGGCCTTCGCTTGTGTCATTGTAGGCTTCAAACGCGGTGATTGCCGGATTGCCCCTCATGGTTTGCATGATGAACACACGTGCCTTCGTCGTCGTGCGGCCCACGATCGGGGCGACGAACTCTTTGCCGATGTCCATGCCGTTGAAGACGCCGACCCAGCGGCCCGCCTTGTCATCCCAGTACTCGATGCGATAGCGGCTGATGGTCGAGGCTGGATCTTCTTTGAGCTTGAATTCGTTGACTGCGGTCGGTGAGCCGAAATCGATCTGCACCCATTGATCGTTTTCCTTCGTCGATGTGGTGACCTTCGCCTTCGCGGCCAGATTCGGCGAAGTACATGCATCACTTAACTTCCGCACGACGCAATTGACGAACGAGGAGCGTTTATCCTTCTCCGGATCGGCGACATGCATCAGAACGTTGCCCTTGGTCACATAGAATCGGCAATCTTTCCACTTCACTTCATTCCAGTCGGTCGTGTTGAAAATCTCGCAACGATTGCTGGGCCGAATGGGGCGCTTGCATTTGCCGTTGAGGACGCAATTCTCAATGAGCAGTTTCTTGTGCGCCTCCGGTCCGGACGCATAGCAGCAAAGCAACATCGCGGCGCCATCGGTGTCGTGCAGCAGGCAGTTGCGCATGGTCATGTGGTCGCAGTTGGATTCGAAATCGAAGGCCTGGCCATCGCCGCTGCCCAGGCCGATGCTCACATAACCCCACTCGCTGTCCTCGAAGACCCAGTGCTTGCAGCGAGCGAACATCGCACCGGCGACACCATTGAAGGCGCGGAAGTTTCGGCCGATGTCATGCGTGACGCAGCGGCGCACGGCCCCGCCATCAACGCCGCGCATGCCGAGCTGCCATTGATAGCCTTCCTCGAACAGGCAGTCCTCGACGACGAAGTTGCCGAAGTTGTGGATGTTGCCCTTGCTCTTGTTGAAGTTGTCCGGGCTGTTGGTCCAAATGCCGGACGCCAGCCTGCGGAACTCGCAGTTCTTCACCGTGATGTCGGAGGCGACGATCTTGTTCTTCGTCTCATGCGAAAAGAGGCAGATGCCGAGGCCGATCTTGCGCTTGGGATAATTCTGGTAGGGCTGATAGAGTAGCGAGTCGTGGAAGTAGCAATTCTCGATCCACAGGTACTTTCGATTGGGCGACCCGACGGCGTACTCGGCATAGATGCCCGTCTGGCAACGGTTGAACTCGATGCCGACGATCTTGAAGCCTTCCTGGTCCACGAGATGGATGCCGATCAGGTCCTGCTTGAAGTCTTCGCGATCGATGACGGGTCGCTTGCCTTCGCCATACGATGAGATGACGATGGGATTGTCCGGCGTGCCGTTTCCCTTGGGACGCAGCTCTTCGTGCCAGGTATCGCCGCATTTCAGCAGGATGCGATCGCCGGGTTTGTACTCGAGGGAGGCTTTCGCCAGCGTCTTCCATGGCGAAGTCATGGCGTCGCCGGTTGAGGCGTCATTGCCGGACGATTGGCTGATGTAATAGGTGAAAGCGTGGGCTGGCATCGTGCCAAAGGCCAGGACCGCAGCAACTCCTATGCAAATGTCTAGAAGCCTCATCATTTCGTTCTGTGCCTTTCATTGAATTTTCTTCGAGGTTGACCCGCCCAGAGCCGCGACGCGGAAGCCGTAGTTGGGCCATTTGGCGCTGAGGACATCGTAGCGGGTGGCCGACCGCAGGTAGCTGTCGTTGTCGTTGATATAGAACGAGCCGCCGCGCAGGCCGACTTTGCCTCCTTTGCGAGATTCGTTGTATTCCCACATGTTGCCGCCCTGGTCGAAGGTGCCGTAGGGGCTGATGGATTTGGCGTGGAAGCCGACGACAGTCGGAGCGTTGGTGTTGATGTTGGCCTCGGGAGCATCGTCGCTCTTCGCGGGATATTTCCAGTAGCCGGCGCCGCCCGGCTTGTTGGGATCATAGTAAGCCGCCTTGTACCATTCATCCTCGCTGGGGAGCACCCACTTGGTTTCCTTGCCGGCGGCGAGTTTGGCATGATCGGGGACCGTCACCTTACCGTCCGTGATCGTGTAGCTGCCTGTCTCGGTGTCGCCCTTGCCCGGACCGTTGGTGAGCCAGTTGGTGTAGCGGATGGCGGTTTCCCAGGTGACGAAATTGACCGGCTTCTTGCCCCAGCCATCCTTGACGGCGTAGGTGTAGCTGCCCGCATCGCCGCTGCGCGTGATGCCGCCGTATTCGCCGGCCATTCGGCCATCGTAAAGTTTGTGGGTGTTCGTCTTGTTGACGGCGTTAAGGAACGCCGCAAACTTGGCGTTGGTCACTTCGTACTTGCCGATCTTGTAGGCGTATGCAACGGCGCCGAAGCCGGTGAGGTCCGCCTTGTTGGGCGAACCACCGACGGGAACCGTCTCGGGCAACGTGGTTTGAGCTTGGACCGCGCTGACGGCAATCGTAAGCGCGGCAATCATCACGGCTGAAATCAAGTTCTTGACCCTCATCATCTCTCTCCATGCAAATAGCGCGGCCGTGGTTTTCAACTCCCCCAAGGATTTTCGAGTTTTCACTCAAAAAAACCGACGCGCAAGAGGGGAGTGGGAATATTAATTGTAAGGAAGAACGCTCGCGGCAAGAGAGATTCAAACGATGATTTCCAAAGGAATGACTGCGGTCCTCCGCGACATACGTCGGGTCGCGCTTCTACACGATGGAGCAGAGGCGACGGATGGGCAGTTATTGCGACGATTCCTCGATCAACAGGACGAAGGCTCTTTCGAGATGCTGATGCAACGCCATGGGCCGATGGTTCTGGGAGTCTGTCACCGGATTCTTTGCAGCGCCCATGACGGGGAGGACGCATTCCAGGCGACGTTTCTTGTGCTGGTGCGCAAAGGCGAATCCTTGCGCCGACAGGAAACGATTGGCAATTGGCTCTACGGTGTGGCCTATCACACCGCTCTGAAGGCGAGAGCGATGGCAAACAAACGGCGAGAGAACGAAGCGAAACTCAAGGATCGGCCTCAACTCAACATGCGAGACGCCGCATCCGAAGACCTCCAAGCCATTCTCGATCAAGAGATCGCCAGTCTCCCGGACAAATACAGGCAGGTTGTCGTCCTCTGTGAATTGGAAGGCCAATCACGAAAAGAGGCCGCGAGCTTACTCGGCATCCCCGAGGGCACCCTCTCCAGCCGATTGGCCACGGCGCGACAAATGCTCATCAAACGATTCGCGAAGCACGGCCTGGGAGTCTCGGCGGTGGCGCTCGCTGGCGTGCTATCGCAATCAGCCGCATCGGCATCGATACTACCTTCCTTGGCGATTGGCACAACAAAGGCCGCGGTCATGACGGCGACAGGCTCGGCGGTCGGTGGGAGCGTCGTTTCAGCCAAAGTTGCCGCTCTTACCGATGGAGTTATGAAAGCCATGTTCCTGACCAAATTGAAAATCGCAGCAGCTTTGATTGTCATCGTCGGCGCCATGGGCCTGGGGCTTGGCCAAATGGGTACGATGGCAACGATTTCGCCGCAGGCCGCCGCGCAAGAACCGAAATCCGCGAAGGAAGCGACACCGGTGAAAGACCGCGAGTCCCTCACGATCGCTCGCGTCAACAACGGCGACAAAATTCCCCTGAAGGGCTTGTACAAGAAAGTCGAAATTGTCGACATCAACGGCAACGGCGAGGTCGATGGAGTCGAATTCGATGCCGACGAGGTCATCCTCGGTTCGATCAATGGCAATGCGAAGGTGATCCTGAAGGGCAAAACCAAACGGCTGCAAATTGGCGCCATCAACGGCTCCTGCTTGATCGATGCCTCTGGATTGCTCGCCGGAACCATCGAAATCGGCGAGATCAATGGCTCCGGAAAGATCAAACTTCAGTCCGCCGGCAATGTCCGCATGACCGGCCCGCTGAACGGCGTCGCCGAGGTTGGCATCAAGGCACAGGGCGACGTGCGCTTTGCCAAGACCATCGAAGGAGCCGGCGCGATCGAGTTGACGACGAAAGGCGACCTCATACTCGATGAACAGATTCGCGGCGCCCTGCGTGTCAAGGTGGCGCATTGCAAGAATTTCACCGTCCAGGGTGGAGTCGAGGGGGCCACCGAGGTCGACGCGACCTACGAAGGCACGGCGGTTTGTGTTGGCAAAAATGGCACCCAGATCCGCTTGACGAAGGCCGAGCAAAACCGACTCGGCATTCGCGGCGAAAGACCGACCGACACCGTCGCCGCCCAGTTCGGTTTGGCCGAGGGCAAGGGCCTGCTCCTGCTTGACGTACGCGAAGGCTCCGTCGCGGCAAAGGCCGGGCTGAAGGTGAACGATATCCTCGTGGAACTGGCCGGCAAGGAAGTCCCGAGCGCCGCCGCCGAGTTCGCGAAATTGCTGACCAGCCTCAAGGCAGGAACGACGGTCGACGCGGTGATCGTGCGGCAAGGCAAGTCGGAAACAATCAAGGGAATCGTCCTGCCTTGACGGATCGAGCGCAACGCGATTACTTGCTCATTTGATGAATCGTGTTGTGCACGACTCCCTTCACCGTGGTGCCGTCGGCGCCCGCCAACGAATAGCGAATTTCCATGCACCAGGTCGGCTGCATGTCGGCGATCTCCAGCGTTACCGTCTTCCCGTCTGCGGAGACCTTGGCGCCGGTCACGTTCGCGCGTTTTTCGTCGTAGTGTTTCGAGCCATAGCCGGCCGAGCGTTTCAGGGACCACGTTTGCACGGCATAGCTTTTCGGATCACTTGCCGTCTTCGGATCGAGTGCCCCGCTAAACGTAATCTTCATGCCGGTCTTTGTCGCGTTCAGGCCGATCGGCAGATGCACCGCTTTTCCAGTGTAGCGGACGCGGTAGAAGCCGCCGGGCTGGGTCTGGTTGCCCGCCCAGGCGAACAGGCCGCAGCAATAGAGTTGGCCATCGGCCGGATGAAAGCGGCCACGCATCACGCCCGTCGGGAATTGCGGCATCGGCAGCGCACACATTCCGCCTTGTACATCGCCGCCAACCTTTTCGTGAGGCACGACGAATACCTTCCCGTAGCCGTAGGAGAAGTTGAGCAGCGAGCCTTTCAACGGTCCCCAGCGGTCACTCGTGACCCAGAGCATTTCAGCGGGCGAGCGGTCGAAAGCGTTTGTGATCCAGCAGACTGGTTTCGCCATTGCCGAATCCGAGGAATCGGCGACGCTGTGATACCCCCAGAAGTTGCCATGATAGCTGCCGACTTCGACGAGATTGATGCGATTTTTCGGTAGCCAAAAGCCTTCCTGATCAGTCAGGAAGAACGTGCCATCGGGATTGACGCAAACACCGTTGGGAGCGCGAAAGCCCGTGGCAAGGATGTCGGTCTTGGAACCATCCTTGCTGACGCGCAGCAAGGTTCCATGATGAGGCACGAGCGCTTTGAGTGCGTGACGTGCGGCGCGCGCATAGTAGAAGTTACCAGCGGCGTCGGTCTGTAGCCCCATGGCGAATTCGTGAAAGTGTTCCGTCGCTTGATGGTCGTTGTTGAAGCACTCGTAGTAATCGGTCTCGCCATCGCCGTTGAGGTCGTGCAAGACGACGATCTGATCGCGGCAAGCGACGTGGATTTTGCCATCCACGATCTTCAATCCGCCTGGCTGGAATAGGCCGGAGGCGATGCGTTGCCAGGTCAGCTCTTTGCCTCCGAGGCCGTCCACGAGCCAGACATCACCATCCCAGGTGGAGACGGCGGCGCGGCGCCCGTCGGCGTGAAAATCGAAACCGGTAAGCCGCATCTGGCAGTTCCACGGATTGCTGGCCGGATGCGTCAGCACGTCGATTGCGAACGCCTGAGTGTCGGCGCCGATGATGGGTTGCGTCTTTAGAATTTCCGGCCAGCGCTTCGGGCCACTCTTTGTGAAAGGTTCCAGTGAAGCGGCCGGCGCTACGGTCTTCGCGAACGCTTGCAAGGCGTCGGGCTTCTCATCCGCGCTGAGAACCTTCAACATCACAGGTGTCACGGCGGCCGGGATTCTCAACAGCGTGAAGCCGTCTCGCTCTGCCAGTGTTCCTTTCCCAACGACCGCCGCGCCGATTCCGACGGGAGCTACGCGCATCACCAAGTCACGCTCAGATTTGCCGATGTTGAGCGTGCGCGTGTAGATGACCTTGCCATCCGTGGTCGTCTCGTAGGCGGGCGATTCAAGAATTTTGGCATCGCCGACCGTGTAGGAGAGAATGGTCTGATTCCCGTGGTGATACAGGCCACGGTACTGCGCCCAAGCACGGGGGAGCGGACCGTAAGGCTTATCGTCCCGGCCACACAAACGCGGATCATCGAACTTGCCAGTTTCGGGATTGGCCCAGCCGGGACCGACCGGATTCGCGAAACGTACCTCGCCATTGACCCGTGGATGGATCGCGTGTCGGCCGTTGAAGTTGATGCCGTTCCAGTCGATGAATCCTTCACCCGTCCACGCGGCCGCCATGCGCATCGTGTCGTGATCGAACATCATCCAGTGCCGGCCGCGGGACACGCCCCCGGGACCATTGTCGAGCCGCATCGCGATTCCCTTGTATGCGAAGTTGCCCTGATTCCCAACTTCAAGCGTCGCCATCAAACTGGGGCCGTAGTCCATCATCACCCACGGCTCGATGTTCGACGGCGTCGGACCGCGCGTCGTTCCCTTGGGCAATGCGGCCAGATAGCCGTCGTCGATCTTGGCGTATTGGCTCGGGTTGTGCGGCTTCAGAAACGCCTCGCGTATGTAATGGATCACATCGTATTTTTGCTGCGGCACCATCCACGTTTGCGGCGTCATCATGCCGAAGCCATGCGTGAGCGTCTGATACATGCGAAACGGTTCTGCGCCATTTCTTAACTTACCTTCCGCGAATCGCAGCGATGTCGGCATCGAACCAGGCTGGTCCTTGGTCCCATGGCAGTTGGCGCAAACGCGCACGTAAATCGATTCACCTCGCTTCAGGCTTGGGCCGTCCAGGGAGCGAATCAACCCGGCGTGATCGAGATCCCGTTCGTACGCGGGCAAGGGCGCTGTCGTAAACAGGGAAGCCGACGGTCGCAGTTCGCGGGCACGCTCCGGTCCTTTCGCGGCAATTTCCGTCAAGTATCTTGTCAGATCGAGGAATTCCTGCCGAGATAGGATGTTAACAAGTCCCTCCGGCATCAGCGATATCTTCGTGTCAAGCCGCTCGTCGATGTCCTTTCTCGGAATCGTAAACAGCATGCCGTTGGCATCACGCAGGACAATCGCGTCGCCACGCTCTTCGGTGACGAGACCCGTAACCGTCTTGCCGGTTTTAGTAGCGATGGCGATCGTCTGATATTCTTTTTTGATAACCTTCGATGGCGATAGGATCGATTCGATGAGATGTACATCCGGCGTGTCCTTGCCAATCTTCGCCAAATCAGGCCCCAAACGAGCAGCCTCTTTGCCAGGTGTGTGGCAACGTACGCAACTCAGTTCCGCCCGGTAGAAGACAATCGCGCCTCGGCTTGCGTCGCCTTGCGCGCGTGCCTCCTTGGCGAGGACCTCCACCTTTTCCCTCAAGAGTTGCTGAGAAAGCGTTGGCGTTGGCCTACCGGCGAAGGCCACCGGTACGGCGAGCAGAGCGATTGCCAACGAGATAAGTCTGTGCGTCACCAGTCTCTCCTTCGTGTCAGTTTTCGATTGCTGCTTCGGAAAGGCGCGATAGCCGCGCCAACCCAAGTTGACGCCACGAGATCCATCAATCACCGACTAGTTGTCACAATGGCCCGCCAAGGTCTTGTGAATCTGGCTCAAGATCAATTTAGTAGAATAGCGCCGATGCAAGAACCCACGATAAACCGTCTGCCGGAAAAAGCAGCAGCGTGCGTCTTCGAATAAAAGGGAAACCATGCGAATAACTCACTTCTGCTTCGCTCTACTTGCCGTCGCCTGCGCAAAGGGAGATCTGCACGCGCAGGAGAAGCCGGCCCGCAAGCCGAACATCGTAGTCATTCTCGCCGATGATATGGGTTACTCGGATCTGGGTTGCTACGGCTCGGAAATCAAGACGCCAAACCTCGATCGCCTGGCGAGCAAGGGCTTGCGGTTCACGAATTTTTACAATACCGCCCGCTGCTGTCCTTCGCGTGCCGCCCTCCTGACCGGGCTTTATTCTCATCAAGCGGGCATGGGGGGAATGACCAACGACCAGAAAAAGCCGGGTTACAGCGGCGAACTCAATTGTCAGTGCATTACCATCCCCGAACTATTGCGGCAATTCGGGTACTGGTGCGGCATGGTCGGTAAATGGCATCTCATCAAAGACGGAAGAATGAACAGTCCCAATGAAGCCTGGCCCAGGCAGCGTGGATTTGATCGCTTCTTTGGTACCCTGCAAGGTGCCGGCAGCTTTTACCAACCGGCGACATTGACACGCGATAACACACGCATCAAAGCCGAACCGGGCTTCTATTACACGGATGCCATCAGTGACCATGCAGTGACATTTATCACCGAGCAGCACCAGGCCAAACCCGAACAACCTCAGTTTCTTTACGTCGCCTACACCGCTCCGCATTGGCCTTTGCACGCCCTTAAAGAAGACATCGCGACATACTCCGAGGTTTATCTCAAGGGATGGGATGCCCTATATCAAGAACGCTATGAACGGTTGAAGACGCTGGGAATCGTGGACGCGAAATGGGCGGTGCCCCCTCGTGATAAAGGCGTGCCGGAATGGGCGTCGCTCGATGATGCAAAGAAGAAGGAGATGGCCCACAAGATGGCGGTTTACGCAGCCCAGATCGATCGCCTCGATCAAGGGGTTGGCAAAATCGTGGACGCTCTCAAGAAAACCAAACGCTACGACGATACGCTGATTCTCTTCATGGCCGACAACGGTGGCTGTGCCGAGTATGATCTGTGGGGCTTCGAAAGCAAAAAAGGGGGCGTGGTCGGCGAGGATAGCTCGTTCGCCAGCTATGGTCGGGGTTGGGCTTGGCTCTCCAATTGCATCTTTCGGATGTTCAAACATTGGGTGCATGGCGGCGGGGTGCGGTCGCCGATGATCGCCCATTGGCCGAACGGTATCGCCGACCAGAATCAACTCCGCCGGCAGCCTGCGCATCTCATCGACGTGATGGCGACCTGCGTCGAGCTAAGCAGGGCGAAATATCCGACCGAGTATCAAGGCCGAAAGATCACACCGCTGGAAGGCAAAAGCCTCGTGCCTGGGTTTGCCAATAAGGCCATCGAACGCGAAGCCATCTACTGGGAACACGGCGGCAATCGCGCGGTCCTCGTCAAGAACTGGAAACTGGTCGCTGCCGGCGCCAAGGGCCCGTGGGAACTTTACGATCTCGACAAGGATGGCGCCGAAACGAACGACCTGGCCAAGCAGCATCCTGAAATCGCAAAGAACCTCGCCGCCAAATGGCAAACCTGGGCCGTCCGCGCCCATGTTGTGGACCCGCCGAAAGAGAAGAAGGCGGATCCGGGCAAGAAAGACGCCGAGCCGAAACAGGCGAACGCCCAAGCCCCCTATGCAGGATGGAAACACTCCGGGTCGTTTTACGTGCTCACGACGCCCGACGGTGCTAACCTGCCGGCTTCCGCATCGGAGAAGGACTTCCCGTTGCTCGTGCGGCTTCACAAGGATTTCTTCGATTTCAACCAGGCGAAGGCCAACGGCGACGACCTCCGTTTTGCCTCAAGCACAGGCACGCCGCTGGCGTTTCAGATCGATGAATGGGACGCAGCCAGTGGTACTGCCAGCATCTGGGTGCGAATCCCGGAAATCAAGGGTAACTCGCGGCAAGAAATCAAGCTCTACTGGGGAAAGGCCGATGACGCCCTTGAGCCCCTTGCGTTAGGTTTCTCGAACGGCAACGCGGTGTTCAACAAATCCAACGGCTACCTCAGCGTTTGGCACATGACCGATCCCGCCAAAGACGACGCCGGCACGCTGGCTTCCATCAACCAAGGAACCACCCCAATCACGGGTGTCATTGGCCAGGCGCGGCGTTTTGACATCGGCAAGGGCATCCGCTGCGGTGAAAACATCACGAATTATCCGAGCGGCTCTGATTCGCACTCCACCGAAGCGTGGATCCGGGCGGATAAGCCCAACGGGCGCGTTCTCGCCTGGGGCATCGAGAATGGGCAAGGAAAAGTCGTGATGCAGGTCGCAAGTCCGCCTCACATTCGCATGGAATGTTATTTTTCGGGTGCTGATGTTGCTGGAAAAAGCACGCTTACCATGTCCGAATGGGTGCATGTGGTACATACCTACAAGAAAGGCGATTCGCGCGTTTACGTGAACGGCAAACTGGATGGCGTCACGATGACCCCGAATGCGCCACTGAACATTCCAACGCCGGCGAAGATGTGGATCGGCGGTTGGTACAACAACTACAATTTTGTTGGCGACCTCGATGAAGTGCGGATTTCCAAGGTAGTTCGCTCCGCCGACTGGATTACGCTGCAGTACGAAAACCAGAAACCGCTGCAAACCCTCGTCGGCCCCGTGGTGCAACCGAGCGACCGGTTCTCGGCCTCGCAATCCGCGCTCACTGTTCTCGAAGGCCAGCAAGCGACGGTAACGGCCGAAGCAGGCGGCGCTCAGAAGATCTACTGGATTCTGAAGCGGGATGGCCAGGAATCGGTTGCCGCAGTGGATCGGCTCTCTTTCACCTTGGACGCCGGCCGGGTCGTGGGTGACAAGTCGCTTACCCTGCAACTCAAAGCGATCTGCGCCAACGAGGTGAAGACCAAGGATATCGCAATCACGATCAAGGAGAATATCCCGGAACCGATCTTCACCCTGAAGGCCCCATCCAAGTGGGATGGCCGCGAGACTATCGAAGTCATTCCGCAGATCGCCAACGCCAGGGAAATGCAGGCAAAAGGGGCTGGCGATTTGAATCTCACGTGGACCGTTTCCGATATCGCGACCATCAAGGAAATCGTGCCCGGGAAACTCATCCTCAAGAGATCGCAAAACAGCGGCAAGGTCACCGTGGCCGTCCGCATCGACAATGGCGGCCAGCCGAGCGTCAAGGCGACCACGATCGAAGTCGAAGAGAAAAAACGCGATGCCTGGGTGCAACGAATCCCCGCCAAGGACGAGAAGCCGGTGGACAACCAGTTCTATGCCCGCGATGACAAGAATGAAGGCACGCTGCACTACAACGGAACGTTGAGGGATGACGCCGACGCGGTTTTCCTGAAGGTCACCGCCAACGATCAGCCCTACAAAACGGAGAGTAGCAAGCTGTCGGCCGACAAATCCTACGCGTTTTCCGTCAAGCTCAAACCTGGGCTCATCAAGTACAGGGTCGAATTTGGCTCCAAAGCCGGCGACCGCGAGACCGTACTCCACACAGTTACCAACTTGGTGTGCGGCGATGCCTACCTGATTCAAGGGCAGTCCAACGCGGAAGCCACGGATGTGGGCAAGGATGACCCGCCTTACACCAGCGAATGGATTCGCAGTTACGGCAGCATGTCGGGATCGCCCGACGGCGCCCGCCTGAAACTCTGGGGCACCGCCGTCTGCAGGGATCGCAAAGGGGGCAAAGCCCAGATTGGCTTTTGGGGCCTGGAACTGGCCAAACGTCTGGTGGAAAACCACAAAATGCCAATCTGCATCATCAACGGCGCTGTCGGCGGGAGCCGCATCGACCAGCACCAGCGGAATTCGAATAATCCGGAGGATGCCAGCACCATTTACGGCCGCGCGTTATGGCGCGTGCGACAGGCCAAGCTGACGCATGGCATTCGTGGCGTTTTGTGGCATCAAGGCGAAAACGATCAGGGCGCCGATGGCCCGACCGGTCGCTATGGCTGGGAAACCTACCAGCAGTACTTCGTCGATCTATCGGCAGCGTGGAAGCAGGATTTTCCCAACATTCAACACTATTACATGTTCCAGATTTGGCCGCGAGCCTGCTCCATGGGCATCAACGGCTCCGACAATCACCTACGCGAGGTGCAACGAAAGCTGCCGGCGCAATTCTCCAACCTGCACATCATGTCCACGCTTGGCATCAAGCCGCCCGGAGGCTGCCATTTTCCGCCGGCCGGGTATGCGGAGTTCGCGCGGCTGATCTGCCCCCTCGTTGAGCGCGACAATTACGGCAAGGTGTTCAAGTCCGCGATCACGCCTCCCGACCTCAAGATGGCGTATTACACCAGCGACACGAAAGATGAGTTGGTTCTGGAGTTTGACCAGCCGATGGACTGGAACAATTCCGTGGCGAACCATTTATACCTGGACGGCGTCAAGGGCAAGATCGCCTCGGGCGCGGCGTCCGGGAAGGTTGTCACGCTGAAGTTATTCACGGCGGTGAACGCCAGAAACATCACGTACCTCGATAGCCGTTCGTGGAGCCAGGATCAAATGCTGCTCGGACACAACGGCATCGCCGCGCTGACGTTTTGCGATGTCCCCATTCTGCCGAAGAAACCGCTTTCTCGATGAAATGTTCGGTAACTCGGGGACGGAATGCGCGCGCCCCCTCCCAGCGATCCTCCTTGAGGCCACGCAATGGCAGGTTGTTCGAGGACGTTTCGGCCGTCGGCCCGCCGTTGTCGCTAAAAAAAATCAGCGTGTCGTCTTCCAAATCCGCTTCGCGCACTTTAGCCAGGATGTCGCCAACTCCTTTGTCCACAGCCTTCAGCATGGCCGCGTAAATCTTGCAAACGTTCTCCGGCGTCTTGGGCATCTTCCCCAACTCCGGCGGCTCTTGCAGAGGCGTGTGAAGCCGCGAGGTGTCCACTCCCCAGGCTACGGCCGAGACCCGGTGTCCGCGTCACCGGAGTTCATCGACAAGCAATTGGTCGTCGGGGGTAAACGGCGGCTCAGTGGGAACGAACTCTGACTCCGCGGCAGTGGGAAAATAGTCGGGCAGCTTTTCAGCACCGCAGGTGACGATACCGATGCGTAGGGATGGTGAGGCGAGGCTTTGCATGGGATTCTGTTTCATTGATGGGTCGCTTCATTTTGCGTCTTTTTGTTGGCTTGCACGTACGGCAGCGCCAAGCCGGGCGGCCACCTCTCGCAGCCGCTTGGGCCATGCGTCGAATTCCACAGAGGTCGCATTCTCAATCTTCGGCGGAGTGACTCCCGGAACCAGCTTGGCCGAGGGCTGGGCGTATAGGAACGGCACCTTGTCCTGTCCATAGGTGGTCGGCAGGCTGCGGGCATAGAGTTCTAGTTCGGCGGCGTAATCGGCGGGCACGTAGCCGAGGTTGGCGTGACCGGGCACCCAAATCACGCCTGATACAGCCATCGGCGTGAGCGGACTGACGCACCAGTTGTAAGCCAGGGTGGGGACGGTGTCCGGTTTGAGTTCGCCGTCGCGACCGGGCTCTGGAAACGCGGGAAATTGCAGTGGTGCGTCGAACATGCCCTCGCCTTTTTTGGACAGCTCAACGATCTTCGCGACCTCCGCCTTCACGGCCTGAACATATTCTGCCGTCGCCTTTCTGGATACTTCGTAACTGGGAGCCTGAAGGAGCAGAGCATTGAGCCGGGGCGAAACGCAGGATTTGCCACATCTTTGATCCCAGCAAAGGATGTCCACGACAGCGGCGAAGCCATCTGATTCCCCTGCCCGGAGGACATGGTCACAAAGCCCTGCGGGATGCCGGGACGGTTGAGCGCCTTTGCAAACTCGTAGGCAAACATGGTGACGCAGTCATCGGACTTGAAATCAGCGGTCTGCCAGAAAGTCTGATATCTGCCGCTACCCACCGCGAAGCCGCCTGAACCTTGCCCGCTCGCACAACCAGTGACCTCGCATTGTCACCGACCGCTCGGTGAGCCGAACCCGCACGTCCCGCCACTCCCCAGAGCCATCTCGAGCCATCAGTGGCAGGATTCGCATGTTCATTTATATACACATGTTCATATAGCCCGTTCGGTTCGCCACCCCAAATCTGAGACATCCGCCAGAACGACGACCTCGACCGGCCCCTGAAAATCCCTGCGGTTGCTTGCGTCATCATTTTTGTACAGGACGAGCGCGGACAGCGGCGCAAGCAGCAGGGCGGTGAGGAGGGTGAGGGTGGGTTTCATGGAGTTTTGTGTTCCTTGGCTCATGCCAGCTCCAAGCCGCGCATCGTGCCGGTGCTGGAGGCGAAGCGGTCGGTCTCGATGCCGAGCCGATGCAACATGCTCAGGTAGAGATTCGTCAGTGGGTAATTCGAGGTGCGGTCGAAGGCCAGGTGACTCCCATGTCGGAAGCCGCCGCCGGCCAGTAACGCGGGCAGGTTCGAGTTGCTATGGCTCGACGCGTTGCCGATGGCTGAGCCGTAGAGCACCATCGTGTGATCGAGCAGCGATCCCGCGCCATCGTTCGCTTTCTTGAGGTGTGTGAGGAATCGGGCGAGCCGCTGCAGCATGTCGGTCTCGATGATCTTGAGCTGCGATACCTTGGACTCGTCGTGCCCGTGATGGGAGAGTCCGTGCCAACCCTCGCGGACGCCAGGGTACTTCGCCCCTTCCGCTTTGATGCCGTCGATGCGTAGCGTAACGATCCGCGTCGAATCGGATTCGAGTGCGAGCTGGATGAGGTCGAACATCAATTGCACGCGGCCGCCCCAGAAAGACGACCGTCCATCCCGAAATGCACGTCGAAGAATCATGAGCCATCCTGCCCAGATTACCAATATTGGACCTGTCCCGTTTTCTTCTGCTTTTTCGACCGCGGATGCGCCGGGTGGCGCAATCC
>SXGT01103501.1_pt1 | contig 19784 bp, 15 predicted proteins | sample 3176221 | NCBI WGS metagenome assembly SXGT01 (sample SAMN11356862, study PRJNA531348) | freshwater metagenome | isolation source: freshwater sample F1-120 | place: China: Fuxian Lake, Yuxi | collected 2017-12-25
ATCAGCGGTCCGCCCTGGCCGCCCGGAAACATCGCCGAGTCGATCGCCTTGGCGTGCGCCGCCCGGCAGAGGATCAAGCCGCCCCGCGGCCCCCGGAGCGTCTTGTGCGTGGTGGTGGTCACGAAGTCCGCATGCGGCACCGGCGACGGGTGAATGCCCGCCGCCACCAGCCCGGCGATGTGCGCGATGTCGGCAAACAGAAAAGCCCCCGCGCTCCGCGCGATCTCGCCCATCCGGGCAAAGTCGATCACCCGCGAGTAGGCACTGGCCCCCACGGTGATCATCTTCGGCTTCTCCCGGGCCGCGACCAGCGCCAGCTCATCATAGTCAATCAGCCCGTTGTCCTCGCGGACGCCGTACTGACAAAAATTATACAGCTTGCCGGAGAAGTTCGCCGGGTTGCCGTGCGTGAGGTGACCGCCATGACTGAGGTTCATGCCCAGCAGCTTGTCCCCGGGCTGGAGCACCGCGGTGTAAACCGCAAAATTGGCCTGCGAGCCCGAGTGCGGCTGCACATTGGCATGCTCGGCCCCGAAGAGTTTTTTCGCGCGTTCCTGGGCGAGAACCTCGACTTTGTCGACCTGCTCGCAGCCGCCGTACCAGCGCTTGCCGGGATAACCCTCCGCGTACTTGTTCGTCAGCACGCTGCCCTGCGCCTCCATCACCGCCGGATAGGTGAAATTTTCCGAGGCAATGAGCTCGATGTGGCTCTGCTGGCGGGCCAGCTCCGCGGCAATCGCGGCATGAATTTCAGGATCGAGGGAGCGGAGCGGAGTGGCGGTGAGGGACATGAAGAAGATGGGAGTGGCTGGGAAGGAAAGCGGCGATTGCGGGCGGGAGTCCGGGAAGTCGCCAGCAAAAAATCGAGCCTCAACCCGTGAGTGACCGGAGATGCTTCACCAGCGGTGGAATCGACTCCACCATTTCATCGCGCACCGCTTCGTAGAGCCGCAGGGGCCCGCCGTAAGGATCTCCGATCTCGCGATCGACCTCTCCGGGCATGAACTCCCGGAACAAATGCAGGTTCCGCGGCACCGGTTCGGCCGTCGCCTCGATCATCACACTGTGCGACTGGGTCATGCAGAGCACCGCGAAGGCCCCGTCGAGCATCTGCTGCGTGACCGGCTGGCTGCGGTGCAGGGAGATATCGATGCCCACTTTTTTCAGCGCCGCGACGGAGTTTTCCGAAACCGGCTCTCCCAGCCGCGCCGCGACCCCGGCCGAGATTACTTTCATCGCCCGGAGCGGGCCTGGCTCGGCGGCAAGCGCGTGCTGCAACAAGGCTGCGGCCATCGGGCTGCGGCAAATGTTGGCGGTACAGACAACGACTATCACCCCAGAATCGGACACGGGCACGGAAAGGACACGGTTTTGCCGGAAACGCAAAGCCGGATTCAAGGCCGCCGAACCCCGGCCTTTCCCGTCTAGCTTCGACGCAACGCGGCCAGCGACCGATGCAGGTGGACGGCTCGCTGCAAGGTGGCATCGATGATCGGCGGAACGGTCTTCCGACCGGGTCGTTCTTCGCCCATCGTCGAAGCCGGCCGCTCCCGCGCGAGACTGGCCTCGTCGATCCGTTCCTTGGCGGGGTTGTCCTTGAGCAGACTCGCCACCGGAATCCCATCGCCCAAGGCGTCGTAGGCGGCCTTTTCCTCTTCGGCGGTGGCCCTGACGCCGACATCTGGCTCGAAATCAGCGTGCGCGATCCCGATCACGACAATGCCCGAACCGTGGTGCGGTGCCCGGAGCGCCTGCCGCAATTCTCCCGAAGTCTCGCGGTTCGCCAGCACGAACACCGGCGAACGCGTGGTTGCCCGAAACTTCAGCCAGGCGGAAAATGCCGTCGCGGCCTCCGGGCCGGCCCGCACGTAACGCACATCGATCACCGAGGCGGGCACCTTCCCTTCGGGCTTCGCCGGCAAATCCGCCGGCAGCTCCCGAACCCGCACGTAGACCAAACCCTGGCCCAAATCACGTCCGGGCGGCGGGCCGGCACCAGCGGCAAGCTCCGACGTCCACCCCAGCAACCACAGCAGGAGAAATCGGCGCGTCATCCGCGTGCGAGCTGGCGCGCCCCGATGTCGCGACGGAAATACTTGCTCGCGCATCCGATTTCATCGCACACCGCATAGGCGAGATCGGCCGCCCCGCGCAGCGTGGGCGCAAGCGCGGTCACTCCGATCACCCTCCCGCCATTCGTGACCACCCGCCCCGCGGAGTCCGTCGCCGTGCCCGCGTGCAAAATGGAAACGCCCGCGGGTAACGCCGCCGGAATTGTGATCACCTCACCCTTCGGGTAGGCGTCTGGATACCCCCGGGCGGCAATAACCACGCAGAGCGCCTGGATGGGCAGCGTGACCAACGCCACTCCGGCCAGTTGCCCGCGGGTTGCCACCCACAGCAACGCGAGCAGATCGTTCGCAATGCGCGGCAGCACGACCTGGGTCTCCGGATCGCCGAACCGCGCATTGTATTCGATTACACTCGGGCCCTCCGGCGTGAGCATCACGCCGACGAAGAGCGTGCCGCGGTAATCGATGCCTTCCGCCGCGATGGCGTCGACCGAAGGCCGCACAATTTCGGCGTCAATTCGCTGGAGCAACGCCGGCGTCACCACCTCCGCCGGTGAATACGTCCCCATGCCGCCGGTGTTCGGTCCGGTGTCACCCTCCCCCACCCGCTTATGATCCTGGGACGTCGGCAGGATGACGTAGTCGCGACCGGAGACCACGACCAGAATCGACGTTTCCTCGCCAAACAGACAGTCCTCGACGAGAATCTGGCGTCCGGCCGCGCCAAACTTCCCCCCGGCGAGCATGTCCCGGACGGCCGCCTCGGCCTCGGCCGGCGTCTGGGCGACGATCACCCCTTTGCCGGCGGCGAGCCCGTCCGCCTTGATCACAATCGGAATCTTCCGGGTGCGCAAGTACGCCAGCGCCGGGGGCACCTCGCTGAAAAATTCCGCCGGCGCGGTGGGGATCCCGTACTTCAGCAGAATCTGTTTCGTGAAAACCTTCGAGGCCTCGAGCCGCGCGCCGTCGGCTTTCGGACCATAGACCGGTATTCCCGCCGCGATCAGCCGGTCGGCCAGCCCGAGCGAGAGCGGGACCTCCGGACCCACGACGACAAACTCGATCCGCTCGCGCTGCGCCAACGCCACGAGATCATCCACCCGGTCCGCGGCGACGCCGAAGCAGGCGGCGTCCTGCGCAATGCCCGCGTTGCCCGGCGCGCAGATGACCCGCGGCCGCGCCGGCGAGGCGAGCAACGCCCGAACGAGCGCGTGTTCGCGCCCGCCGGAACCGACGACGAGGATGGAGCGGGGAAGGGTTATCACAGAGGAGGAGACTCCCGGCGGAGCCTGGTTCACAACACCTGCAGCTTCTTGCGATAAAAGGCCACCACTTCGTCCGGGTCGTCCGTGAAGAGGATGTAGTCCGCCATCCAGGCCGGGGCGCGTTTCGTCCGAATCATCGTCCGGAGCTGGCGGCGGAGATCGGCCCAAAACGTCGCGTTGAAGAAAACATACGGCACCCGCGGGCGGATGCCGAGCTTGAGATTGCACATTTCGATGCCGGCCTCCTCCAGCGTGCCCACCCCGCCGACGTTGAAGATGCAAAAATCCGCGGCCTCAAACCACTTCTGGCGAAAGTGGCGCGACGACTCCTGGAAGGTGTTGAAAAAATCCACGCCCAGCTCGGGCGGCTGCGCCTCAAGTTCGAGGAAGCACGCCCCGGTGAGCGCCCCCTTCCCGCGCGCCTGATCGGTCGCGAGCCGCATCACGCCACCGCCACCGCCGGTCAGCACGCCGAGATTGGTGCCGATGAACGACGTCAGCTTGTCGACGAGCGAAGAGATGCGATCGGAATCCTCCTTGTCCAGCCCGATGGCCGAGCCGTAAAAGGCCAGGATGGTCGCTTCGTCGAACCGGCGCGCAATCTCCTCCCGCACGAAGAAGCCGTGGTCCTTCTTGTAGGTGTGCAGATAAAGGTCCTTGGTCAGTTCGTCGTACCAGTAAATCTGCACGCCGATGGAGTTCAGCGTATCCAGCCGCCCGTGACCGTGGCTCGAGAAAAAGTAGCCGTGGGTGCGCGAGGCCTTGCGGAAGATGATGCGCTTCAGTTTCAGCTCGGCGATCCGGGTGAGCAATTCGATCTGTTCCAGCAGGTCGGGGAAGCAGTCGAGGAGGAGCGTGTCCGCGTGCTCGGCCGCGTGGTCCAGCGCCTGGATCATCGTCCGGTGCCCGACGGGGCAGGCGTCGCCTTCGAGAAACTTCCGCAGATCTTCGCCGGCCCGCACGAACACCGCGCGGTTCTCCATCGCCCCGCTCCGGCCGCGCACCGTGATCTTCGCCCGCGGCTTGGCCTCGCCCGGGTCGTGCGGCGGGTTGGCATCGAGGCACTTGAACAGTCCCGTCGCCGTCGCGAGGAGCCGCGTGCGCTTCTTTTCGAGCGTCTTGAACTCGGGGTCCGCCAGCGCCGGGGCGCGAAAGACATCCACCGACACGACCGGGTTCACCACCGGCTGGTCGCCGGGATTGTAGATCTCGAGCATGATGTTCGTGCCAAAGGTCTTGATCGGGTCGAGCAGCACGGCGCTCGTGTGAATGCCGAAGTTGCCCGCGCCCTGGTTCAGCACCACGTAGTGCTCTTTCAAGTACAAGGAGCAGCTCGTCAGGATACCGGAGCGCGGCGCAATCGCGAGCGGCGCGGCCTCGTGGCGGATCTGCACCCGATCGAGGAAACCCCGCCCGGCGTGACCGCTGACCACCCGTTCAAAATCGGGCCGCTGCAACCGGGGACTGAGCGTGTAACTCAGCTGATGCGGGGTCAGGAAGACGTGCCCCTGCGAGTCGATGCTGACAGTATGGGGCAGCTTGATCCGGTTTTCCTTCAAGGCATCCCAGATCTCCGCGGTCGAAAGCTTGGCGGCGACGGGGGCGTGATAAAGGCGACCGACCGGCGAACCCACTCGCATCAGCTTCTTCCAGTAGGGGGCGTTGGGAAAACTGGCATCGAAGATGAAGGCGTCGGCGTGGAGCTCGAGCCGGTTGCCCTCCACCCAGGGCGCGCCGTGGACCTGCATCTCGATGCCGATGCGGGCCAGCGAGCTGCGCTCGCTGAACCGCAGCCCGCCAAGGTTGGCCTTGAGAAAGTCAAATTCAGCCGGGTGGCGCGGCCAGAATGCAAGCACCAGGGACACGGCATGTTCATCCTTGTTCTTTACCGTGAGAATCTGGCCGTCCTGGCTGGCCCAAAATTGGTCGGGGTTCATGTGTGTAAGGCGACAGGTGATGGCCGATCACCCCGGCTGACTCAAGCGGGGAGATCGAGATTGCTTTCGCCGGTGCCGGATGGCAGTGGTGGAGGTTTTACGGCACAAATCCATCGCGGCCGTGACCACGCCCACACTCAATCCACGAATGAAACTGAAGCATATCGCCACCATCTGCCTGCCCGTCCTCGGCCTCGCCGCCGCGACCGCGCAGGAGGTCAAAGTCAATCTCCCGGCCCAGGCCGGCCCGGCGGCCGCCGCTGCGGCCCCCGCCGCGCCCGCCAAGCCCGCGTTTTCCGACGCCCAGCTGATCGAGGAGTTCGGCTGGTTCATCGGCAAACGCGTCGGCCTCACCGAACTGGAGTTCACCCCGGCCGAAATCGACTTGCTGATCAAAGGCCTCTCGCAGGCGGCGGCGGGCAAGGATTCGCCCTTCGAGCTCGAAAAAATCGGGCCGCTCATGGACACCTTCATGCAGGCCAAGCAGGCCGCGTACCTCGGCAAGCTCAAGACCAAGAACATGTCGTCCAACGCCGGCTTCTTCGAGAAGCTCAAGGCGAACAAGGCCATCGTCGAACTACCGAGCGGGCTGCGCTACGAAATCACGAAGCCGGGCGCAGGTCCGTCCCCCAAGCCCACCGAGACCGTGCGCGTTCATTATACCGGCACGCTCATCGACGGCACGGTGTTCGACAGCTCGGTGCAACGCAACGAGCCCGCCGAATTCCCGCTCGACCAAGTGATCCCGGGCTGGACCGAGGGCATTCAGAAGATGACCAAGGGCGGTAAAATCAAACTCTACGTGCCGCCCCATCTCGCCTACGGCGACGACGGCCGGCCGGGCATTCCGCCCGGCTCGACGCTGATCTTTGACGTCGAGTTGCTCGACATCAAGGCCACCGCGGCGGCTCCCGCCGCCCCGGCGGCCCCTGCGGCAAAGTAAGCGGACACTTCCGCTGCGCCGATTCTCCGACCAGTAAAGCCCCCGGCTCCGTGCCGGGGGCTTTTTGTTTCCACCCCAAAAAACAATTCGCGAGAGAGTTCTGTCCGCTATGCCGGGGGGGGAGCCGTCACGGCGGAAGCTGGAGTGGCCGCACCCACGGCGGAAAGATCGGCGACCCGTGGGATGACACGAATGCTAACGGCAGCGGCACGGTTGCGCACTTCGAGCAGGTGGCAGGGAAACGCGGAAAGGTCCGTGCCCGCACACAGGGCGACCTCCTCGGAAACGACCAGTTCGGCACCGTAGTCCTTGGTAGCCTGCTCAAGCCGCGCCGCCACGTGGACCGTATCGCCCACCGCCGTCAGATACGACGTTTCCTTCCAACCCATCCGACCGATCACAGCGGAACCGACGTGAATCCCGATGCCAACGCGCAACGGTTCCGGAAGATCATGCGCGAGATCACTGCTGAGCCGCGAAACTTCTTGAACGATAAAGCGGACGGCTGCGAGCGCCTGGCGGCAACCGACCTCGGGGCCGTCTTTGATGCCGAAGAGCGCCATGACCCCGTCGCCCGTGAACTGATTCGTGATTCCTCCGGCGCTGGTGATCGCCTTACCGACGGCTTCGAAATAGCGATTCAAGATAAAGACCGTGTCGTAGGGCAGTTTCTTCTCCGCCATGCGGGTGAAGCCGCGGAGATCCGCAAAAAGGACCGCCACCCGCTGCTCATGGCCCTGACGGGCGTCCACCCCAAACGATTCATCCGCGGAGATTGAAGGTGGCAGGAGGGGCATGACGGTGACGGCCATCACCGGGCGGGTCTGGCAGGCAAGCCGAACATCCGGCGCCGCCCGGACGCTCGCCAACACCTGCTTCTCCGCCGCACTCGCCGGCGGGAGTGTCCCAAATCCGTCGACGATCAGCACGCGGCAGGTTGAGCAGCGGCCGCGCCCACCGCAGACCGACGCATGCGGGAACCCAGCCTGACGACTCGCGTCGAGGATGGTGGAACCGATCGGCACCGTGACCGCCCGGCCACCTGAATACGAGATGCACACCGCCCGACGCTGCTGCCAGAGAGAGCGAACACCCCGCGCGGCGAAAACGCCCATGAGCGCGAAGAGATAACCATCAATCACGTAGGTGACGATCCGTCCCGTGCGGGTCTGCCGCCGGGCTCGCGACGAACCTTCCAAATCGGTTGCTTGATTGCGCCTGCCTGGTTGCGATTCAAGCCAGCCGGGAGTCCGGGCTTGCACCGTCAGCTCGCGGCCGCCGGCCACAATCCCACCAACGGACAGCACCGGCAGCAACAGTGCGACGACGAGCAGCCAGGTGCGCACGTATGGGTACCAGGGGCGGAAACGCAGCCAGTAGTGTAAACCGATGCAGCCATGCACCCAGGCGAGTGTCAGCAGAATCGACTGATTCACGCCGCGCTCTGGCGCCGTCACAACGTAGGACAACAGCGTGCGGGAGTACGATCCTTCCGTCCCGTTGAACCACCAGTTGAGTCGGGCGCCCAAGGCATGGGCGGTGAGCAGCGGAGGCAACGCGAGCCCGAACGCATATTGCCAGAATTCCCACAAGGGCATGCGCAGTGACTGCCGCTGATAAAGCAGCCAGAGGGCGAGCGTCCCGTGCACCGCCAGTGAGCCGTACAATGCCACCGTCGGAATCGGGCTGCGCCAGAAACCCATGACCAGGGGACGTGCCGTTTCCATCGCCTGCAGCGAAATCAAGCCGAGGGCGTGGTTGCCAAAGTGCGAGATGACGTAGGCGAGCAGGACCAGTCCGGCCCCGAGCCGCAGACTTCTCACGTTGACGGTGCGCCACCCGCCCCCGCCGCTCACCGGAGAGACGTTTTTTTGAGCAGCATTCGATGATAACGGCATGGGAGAAATCTTAATCGCTGAACTCGACAACGAAGTGGCAAGCAACACGACGACAAGAGGTGTCGTTGAGCGGCGGACCGCAGGAGGGGCGCGCCAATCAATCTCGAACGCGGCGCGCCCGGGCAAGATAAATAGAAATTCGCAGTGCCGGCGGCGCTACGGCTGGACGGTGGACTCGCAATTGCGGAGAAACGGCCGTCAACGCGACTGCGTCAATCGAGGCCATTTTTTTGGCTGGCCTGCTGTGTATTTCGGCCGGAAGGTTGGGCGGTCACAGGGCCGGCCGGCGAGCGTTCACCCCAGCGCGGAACTTTCCCGGGCGTTGCCCCGCCGGCTCTCCTTCATCCCATAAATGATCAATTCCATCCGCCGCCGCCTCCGGCAGGTCCAGAATTCGTTTCCGGCCGGAGGCGTGCTCCTCGCATTGCTAATCGGTTATTTCGTTTACCGGAATACGCGCACTTCCGGCACGCCAGGCAACGCCGTCGCCGCCGTCGCCTGGCAAGATATCGATGGCACCGAGCATGGCGGGGATGATTTCGCGGAGCATCGCGCCACCGTCTTGTTCTTCACCTCCGCGCAGTGCCCGTGCGCCGACGTCTTTTCCGCGCCGTTCGTCCGGGTCGCCCGGGACTACTCGGCCCAGGGGGTTCGTTTCTTCGCCGTTTTCTCCAACGGAAACGAGGCCGTCGCCGACATCCGGAATTTCGCCGCTTCCCGCCAGTTCGGATTTCCGGTGGTGAAAGATGAAAAAGGCGAACTGGCGGCCCGCCTGCGATCCGCGGTGACGCCATCCGCCGTGGTCCTCGACTCGACCGGTGCGGTGCTGTATTTCGGCGCGGTCGGCACGGTGCCGGAAAAGCCCGACGACGCGGCCGATTGCGGTCAACTGGTGAGCGTGCTCACCGCCGTGCTGGCGGGGGAAAATCCGGCGTTGGCCGCGGCCGCCAGGCGCGCCTTGGGTTGTGCCATTGTCGGAACCGTCACCACCGGATTGCCGACCATCGAGCCCCAGGACAACCGGCGTCCGGCCGGCCGGCTCGAGAACGGAGTGCTGACATTGCGATTGCGGACGGATACCGGCGTGTGGAGCCCGGAGAAGAAAGACGGGGCCGGATTTCCGATGTATGCGTTTCGCGAGGAGGGCGGGCCGCTGCAAACACCCGGGCCGTTGATTCGGGTTCCCGCCGGCACAGAACTACGTGTAACGATCAAGCACACGGTGGCCGGCCCACCGCTTGAGGTGCATGGCCTGCACGCGCACACTGAAACCGCGGATCCGGTGGTAATGATTGCCTCCGGCGAGGAGCGGGAATTCCGCTGGAAAGCCGACAAGCCGGGGACCTTTGTGTATTGGGCCAGCGTGGGCCCGCCCCGCACCACCTTTGCGGAGGGCAAGGATGCGCTGCTGAACGGCGGACTGGTAGTCGATCCGCCGGGAACGGTGCCGGATCCGCACGAGCGCATCTTCGTGCTCAACGAATACCTGGAGCGCGCGCCCGACGACTCGCAGGCGATCGACGAAGACACCGGCCTCCCCGCTTCGACCCGGGTCCGCGCGGTGATGACCGTTAATGGGCTGACCTGGCCGTATACCGAACCCCTGCGCTATGAGCTTGGCGAGCGGGTGCGCTGGCGGGTGATCAACGCGAGCGTCGGCACGCATCCGATGCATCTGCACGGATTTCACTTCGACGTGCTCAGCCGGAACGACGGGCAACAGGATACTTTCTATGCGGAGGGGGAGCGGGAAAAATCCGTGACGGAGCGAATCCCGAGCGCCGGCTCGATTCGGATCGAATGGCAGGCCACTGAAGCGGGGCGGTGGCTGTACCACTGCCACATGTCGGCCCATTTTTCCTCCAGACTCAGGGTGCGGCCGCCGGGCAAGGGGCCCGTGGCGGAAGACGAGCACAAGCGTCACGCGTTCGAGGACATGTCCGGCCTGGTGCTGGGGATTGAAATCCAGGGCGGGGCCATCGCTCTGAAAAAACCGGAGAAAGGGCCCGCGCGCGAGCTGACGCTGCATGTGCGCGAGCATCCGAATCCCCGGGCACCTGCCTTCCCGTTGACCTCTTATTTCGTGCAGGAAGGATTCGGCGGGCAACCGCCAGAGGAGTTTTCGATCCCGGGCCCGCCGCTCATCCTGACCCGAGGGCAGCGCACCCAGATCAAAGTCGTCAACCACCTGCCCCGCCCGACCGCGGTCCACTGGCACGGCATCGAGTTGGAGAGCATCTACGACGGCGTCGTCGGCTGGGGCGGACACTCCGCCAGCGTGACTCCGAGCATCGCCCCGGGCGGTTCCTTTATCGCGGAGATGACTCCGCCCCGGGCCGGCACCTTCATTTACCACACCCATTTCGACGACGAGAGCCAGCTGCTCACCGGGCTTTACGGACCGCTGATAGTCCTGGAACCTGGCCAACAATATGATCCCGACAAAGATCGCGTCGTGCTGGTCAGCGCCCGGGGCGGCCGCGGGATTCAGCTCAACGGCGGAACCACCCGCAGCATGCAGTTTACGACCGGCCAGACCTATCGGATCCGTCTCATCAACATCTCGCTCAACAACTCGACCACCGTGCTCCGGATCATGAATGGCGCTCGTGTCCTGACGTGGCGCGCGCTCGCGAAGGATGGCGCGCTGCTGCCGCCGGCGCGGGCGACGGTGCAGCCTGCTTCCCAAATCGTGACGGTCGGCGAAACCCGGGATTTCGAGTTTACCCCGACTGAACCCGGCGAGCTCAAGTTCGAGTTGGAAAATGGCCAGCGAACCGTTGCCGCGATTCCGGTGTTTGTGCAGTGATTAGGGATTTGATCCGGTTCGCGTTTGCCGCTGGAGTCCGGCGCAAGCCCGCCGCCGGGCGCCCACTCTCCCACTCCGCATGATTATCGACAAAGGCCTTGAGTTGCTGGCCGAAATCTTTCCGAAGCTTTCGTCCACGGCGCTCGCACACCTTCGGGACACCGCCCGGCGCCAGACTTACCCGGCGCAAGTCACGCTCTGCCACGAGGGCGAAGTCGAACACTGCTTTTACGTTATCATCGAGGGGAGTGTCGACGTCTGCAAATGCCTCGAGGGGCAGCGCCTCCTGATCAATCAACTCCGCTCCGGCGCTCATTTTGGCGATCTGGCGATGCTGCTCGATGTGCCGCGCACCGCGACCATCATCACGGCCGAACCGACCGAGGTCTTCGAAATCGATCGTTCGATTTTCACGCAATTTCTGCAGACGCATCCCGAAATCGTGGTCGCGCTTTCGCAGATGCTGCTGCAGCGCTTCCTCCTGCAGGAACAGAAACACCTGATCGAGATTGCCCGGTTGAAAAAACGGGATACGCCGCCGCCGAAGGTCTTTCTGAGCTACGCCCGGGCCGACGCCACCTTTGCGACCCGTCTCGCCAACAGCCTGCTCAAGCACAACATCGAGGTCTGGCTCGACGTTTACCGGATCGAGCCGGCCAAGAGCTGGGCGCGCCAGATCGGCGAAGCCCTCGATGGGTGCCAGTGCATGATCGTGATTCTTTCGCCCACCAGTGTCTCCTCCGAAAACGTGGAGGACGAATGGAACTATTACCTCGATCACAAGAAACCCACGCTGGCGGCGTTGTATCAGCCCTGTAAAATTCCCTACCGGCTGTCGAAACTGCAATATATCGACTTCACTGATGCGGGCTATGATCAGGCCCTCGCGCGAATCGTCGCGACCTTGAACACTTTGTTCTGACAGCGGCCGGGCAGACCCGGCCGTGCGCGTGCCTCGTTCCTCCCATGCGCCGCGCGGGGCCTCTCACGCCGCCTCTCGCCGATTTTTCTCCGCTCCAGCATTTCAGCTTTGCCCACCGCGGAGGGCCACTCAAGCTCCCCCGCCAATATGAGTTCCGCCCCTGCTGCCCCTCCGGCCCCACCCAATCCCGGCGCTGCCGGATCGATCGATTCCGGCGGCTTGGGCGGACACCCGCGCGGGCTGACCACCCTCTTTTTCAGCGAGCTCTGGGAACGCTTCAGCTATTACGGCATGCGGGCGTTGCTCACGCTCTTCATGGTGGCGGGGGCCGACGCCGGTGGCCTTGGCTACGACAAGAAAACCGCCGCCGCCATCTACGGAAACTACACGATGAGCGTTTACATGCTCTCGATCGTGGGCGGCTTCATTGCAGACAACTTCATTGGCGCGCGCCGTTCGGTGTTGATCGGCGGCTGCATCATCGCCTGCGGCCATTTCTCCATGGCCTTCAGTTCCGAGGCTACGTTCTTCGCCGGCCTCGTGCTCGTGGCGCTCGGCACCGGACTCCTGAAGCCCAACATCAGCACGATGGTCGGCAGCCTTTATCGTCCGGACGACGAGCGGCGCGACGCCGGCTTTTCCATTTTCGACATGGGCATCAACCTTGGTGCCTTCGCGGCCCCGCTTGTCACCGGCTGGCTTGCGCAGAGCGCCGAGTTCCGGGCCATGCTGGCCGGCTGGGGCATGGATCCGCTGCACAGCTGGCACTGGGGCTTTGGGGCCGCAGGTGTCGGCATGACAATCGGTCTGATCGTCTACGTGCTGACCGGCGAACGCCTCGCGCACGTCGGCCTGGGCCCGCCGGCCGACGCCACCCGGCCATGGGGCAAGCTGGCGCTCGTCGTCATCGCGACCGCTGCGCTCATGGGCGTGATGATGCTCGCGGACCAATATCCGTCGGTCGTTTACGGGCTGTTCGCGGTGCAGATTGCCGCCGTCTTCTACTTCGCCTTCAAACCGGACGCCGACAGCAAACGCATCGCCGCGATTCTTGTGTTCTTTATCGCCGCGGAGATTTTCTGGGCGATTTTCGAGCAGGCCGGTTCGACCATCTCGCTCTTTGGCGACCAACTTACCCGCACGCAGATTTTTGGGTGGAATTTTCCGTCGGCCTGGTTCCAGTCGGTCAACTCGCTCTGGGTCATCATCCTCGCGCCCGGGTTTGCGTGGTTGTGGATAAAGCTCGGCCGCAACCAGCCCTCGAGCCCGTTCAAGTTCATGCTGGCCCTCGTGTTTCTCGGGCTTTCGTTCGTGCTGATGGTACCGGCGGCGAAGCTCACCGCCGAAGGCAAGGTCAGCCCGTTATGGATCGTCGGCCTTTTCTTCCTTCAAACTCTCGGGGAAATGTGCCTGAGCCCCGTGGGACTCAGCACCATGACCAAACTCGCGCCCCAACGCCTGCTCGGTCTGATGATGGGCATCTGGTTCCTCGCGACCGCGCTCGGCAACAAGCTCGCGGGCGTGCTCGCCGGGCACTTCGAATCGAAAGACGCCAGTGTGCTCGCCGATTTCTTCTTCAAGCAGGCAATCTGGGTCGGAGTCGCGACCCTCGTCCTCCTCGCGCTCATACCCTGGGTGAAGCGCCTGATGGGCGGCGTGCGGTAACCTCCCTCCGGCCCGGCGGGCAGCGCCTGCCCGGCGGCGTGCCCCACCTGCGCGCCTTGGCAAACATGTAACGTAATACGTTACATGTTCACCCCCGACCATGCTCTCACCGCGCACCCCGATTCTCGCAATCGCGAGTGTCACGTATTACGTGACACTCGCACGGGGCGATTCGCGGTTGCCTGGCGGCTTCACCGTAGCCCGGTCCGGAGCCGAAAACCCACTCGCCACCGACCACTCGGATTCGCCATTCTCGCGCCATGCCGATCCGCGCCTGGTTTCCCACTTTCATTTACTGCGAGCCCTTGCAGAAAAGCGGGCTCGCGCGGCTCAATGCCGACCTTGCCGGAGAGTGCCGGCAGCTGCGCGCGTTTGATCGCGCCGGCCGCCGCTGGTCGGAAAAAAATTACCCCGGCGGTTACACGAGTTACGCCTCGCTGAACGAGCTGCACCGTTTCTCGAGCACCTTTTCTGATCTCGAGAAAAAACTCACCCGGCACGTTCGCGGGTTTGCCCGCGCCCTCGACCTGAATCTGCGCGGCCGTTCCATCCGGCTCACCGATCTCTGGGTCAACATCATGCCACCCACCGCGGCGCACTCCCTGCATCTGCACCCGCTGTCGTTCATCAGTGGCACTTACTACGTGGTGACGCCGCGCGGCTGCCCCGGCCTCAAGTTCGAGGATCCGCGGCTGGATCGCTTCATGGCCGCCCCGCCCAAACTGCCCGGGGCCCGCCGCGCCAATCAGGTGCACATCACCTATCCCGCGGAAGCCGGAAACGTGGTCCTCTTTGAAAGCTGGCTGCGCCACGAAGTCGCGGCCAATCGCGTCGCCGAGGAGCGGATTAGCGTGAGCTTCAATTTCAACTGGGCCTGAGCACCCACTGGTCGACAGAACGCATGACCGCCCGCGCCGACACAACGCTCCTCGTCCCCTTCGCACTGGCGAATTCGGCCGGCCCGCGCATCGTCTCGTCACCATGGTTGTAATCCGACGAATGGTTGACCGGCGGCGCGCCTACACCGCGATCATGCTGCCCGGTGAACCGCCCAAAATCTTTCCGACCTCCGACCACGAGCACTCCCGGATCCTGCAGATTTACCTGCAGGACCGTCCGTACGAGGATGTGCACAACGATTTTTCCGACTACGAAATCGGCCACTGCCCAGCTCCGCGGGCGGGCGATTGGCCCGCCTGAACCGCACGGCGACGTAAACCCGCCGACCAAGAATCATCAATCGCCGGCTGACCATCCTGGGGAGGGTGAAAAATGAGGGCTATCGCAGCCGCGCAAACAATACCGCCGCAATCCCCGCCATGCCGGCATTGGGCAGCCAGGCCGCCAGCACCGGATCGACGACCCCCTTGGTGGCCAGGGAAGTCGCCACCGTGCTGAACATATAATAGAGAAAGAAAAGCCCGATGGACTTCGACACGCCGACCGCCGGATTCACCCGCACCCCCGACACAGCGAATGGAATCGCCATCGCAATGACGATCAGGGGCGCGACGACGTCCGCAATCAGTCCGTGGTAACGCACTGCGTACTCCGCCAGCTTGGGGCTGCGCTCGAGCTCGAGGTGCGCGATCAGCGCCCGCAGTTCCCGCAGCGACAGGCGCGACGCCCGCCGATCAATCAACAGCATCAACCCAGGATCCTCGCGGTAATTGGCGGCGAATTTTTCCGTGAATGGCTGTGAGCCCGTCAGCTCCCCGGTTTCGGCTGAAAACGTCAGCTCGCGACCGCGTTGGAACATCCAGCCGTTGCGCGCGGCATCGAACCAGGCCTCCGCCGCCGTGATGCGCCGACGTTCGCGGCGCAACGCGTCAAGTTCCGAAACCGAAACCCCATAGCCGCGCTCGGTGGCGTTGCTGTACCGGTTGAAAAACCACATCCGGCGCGCATCCGGATTGTCGAAGGCGACACTATACACCGCCCCGACCCGATCGGCCGGCAGCGCCCGGGCCGACTGATTTTGATATTCCAATTCATCCCGGATCGCCCGCGATTCCTCGACCGACCACGGCACCACGCTGGTATTGAGCCACCAAGAGATCCCGCAACACCCCAGACCCAAAATCCAGATTGGAGCCATCAACCGGCCAAATCCCACGCCGGCGGCGCGCATGGCGCTGAGTTCGTTCGCCCGGTGGAGCTTGCCCAGCACGTAGAGCAGCGAAACCAGCAGGGAAAGGGGCAGCACCGCGGCAAGAAAACTGGGGATCCGCACCATCACGTAGCGTCCCAAGAGGAGCGGCGGCGCCCCGAGGTCGCTCAACTGCCGGAAATCATCGTATAACACCTGGACCAGCAGCAGTCCGCAGGTGGCGGCCACCACCAGGCCGAGAATCTGCAGCCACTCGCGCAGAAGATGCCGGTCGAAGGTGTTCAATCGTTCGTAAGTTGAACCGCTCGCCACCGCGGCGGAAAGAACAAAGGTGCGTACTCTTTGAACAGATAGGTTGAAAACTCGCCCGGGCTGGCCTTGGCTCCGCGCTCCCACTTTTTCGTCCCGTTTTCCATGATGCCTGCGTTTCGTCCGCTTCTCGCTCTGTTCGTCTCCACGTTTCTTCCCGCCACCGCGCCTGCCCAGGGCACGATCAAGATTGGCGAGTTCGCCTCGTTGACCGGCAAAGAGGCGACCTACGGCCAGACCGCGCACAAGGGCACTCTCCAGGCCATCGAGTAGGTCAACGCCGCCGGCGGCGTGCTCGGCCGGAAACTCGAACTCCTGGTCGAGGACGACCAGTCGAAGCCCGGCGAGGCCGCCACGATCGCCAAGAAGTTCATCTCGCGCGACAAGGTCGTCGCGATCCTCGGCGAAATCACCTCCGGGCGCACCCTCGAAGCCGCCCCCATCGCCCAAAACGCCAAGATCCCGCTCATCTCGCCGGGCGCCACCGCCCCCGAAGTCACCGCCAAGGGCAATTACATCTTCCGCGTTTGCTTCATCGATTCCTTCCAAGGCACCGTGATGGCGAAATTCGCCCGCCATTCCCTCAAACTCCAACGGGTCGCACTGTTGTCGTCGGTCTCTTCCGCCCAAAGCGTCGGGCTCGCAAAGTATTTCCGGCAACGATTCACCGAGGATGGCGGCAACCTGGTGCTCGAGCAGAAATACTCCGAGGGCGACAAGGACTTCCGCGCGCAGCTCACGGCCATCAAGGCCGCCGGCGTGGAGGGCATCTTCGTTCCCGGCTACTACGCGGAGGCCGCCCTGATCTGCAAACAGGCCCGCGACCTCGGCATGACCCTTCCCCTCTTCGGGGTCGACGGCTGGGAATCGGCGGAACTCATCAATATCGGGGGCAAGGCGGTCGAGGGCGCGTATCTTTCCACGCACTATTCCCCCGCCAGCAGAGATCCCCAGATTGTCGCCTTCAACGATCGCTACACCAAACGCTGGGGCGATGGCACGAACGCACTGTGCGCCCTCGGCTACGACTCGGCCATGTTGCTGGTCGATGCGATCAAACGCGCCGGAACCACCGACGGCCCAAAACTCCGCGACGCACTCGCCACCACCAGGAATTTCAAGGGCGTCACCGGCGTCATCACGTTCGATGAGCACCGCAATCCCACCAAGTCCGCCGTCGTCCTCCAGGTGAAAGACGGCAAGTTCGTCTTTGTCGAAACCGTCGCGCCCTGACCAACTCCCTTCCCTTCCTATGAAACTCACTACTTGTCTTGTTTCGGCCCTGCTCACGCTCGCCCCGGTCCTGCCCGCCGCCGAGGGGACCATCAAAGTCGGCGAATTTGCCTCGCTCACCGGCAAGGAGGCCGGCTTCGGCCAGACCTCGCACCACGGCGTCGTGCTCGCGATCGAGGAGATCAACGCCGCCGGCGGCGTCCTCGGCCGCAAACTCGAGCTCGCCTACGAGGACAACCAGACGAAGCCCGGCGAGAGCGCCACCGTTGTGAAAAAACTCATCTCGCGCGACAAGGTTGTCGCCCTGATCGGCGAGGTGTCCTCCGGCCGTTCGCTCGAGGCCGCGCCCATCGCCCAGGCCGCCAAGATTCCGATGATCGCCCCCGCCGCGACCAACCCGGAAGTCACCAAAAAGGGCGACTACATCTTCCGCGTCTGCTTCATCGATCCGTTTCAGGGCACCGTGATGGCGAAATTCGCCCTCGAGGATCTCAAGGCTCGCAAGGTCGCCATCATCTCCAGCGTCTCCAACGCCTACAGCGTCGGGCTCGCCAAGTTCTTCCGCGAGACCTTCGTCAAGGGCGGCGGCGCGATCGCGCTCGAGCAAAAATACTCCGAAGGTGACAAAGATTTCCGCGCCCAGCTCACCGCGGTGAAAGCCGCCGGCGTCGAAGCGGTCTTCGTTCCCGGCTACTACACCGAGTCCGCGCTCATCGTGCGCCAGGCGCGCGATCTCGGCCTCAAGATTCCGTTCTTCGGCGGCGACGGCTGGGAGGACGAACAGCTCCTGAAGATCGCCGGCGACGCGCTCAACGGTTGTTATTACTCCACCCACTTTTCGCCGGAAAACACCGACCCGTCGGTGGTGAAATTCGTCTCCAAATACAAGGGACGCTGGAACGGCGAAGTGCCCGGCGCCTTCTCCGCGCTGGGCTACGATGCGATCTACGTGCTCGCCGACGCCATCAAGCGCGCCGGCACCACCGACGGACCGAAGCTCCGCGATGCGCTTGCCGCCACGAAGAATTTCGCCGGCGCCAGTGGCGTCACCACCATTGACAAGGATCGCAACGCGACCAAGGGCGCCACGATCATCGCCATCCAGGGCGGCAAACTGTCGTTCGCGAAGACCGTCGCGCCGTGATGTGGCGCCGCTTCGCCGCATTACTTAAGTCGGAGTGCCGGCCCGCTCCGACTCCGAATGCGCTGCCCGGTGAAACCCGATGTCCTCATCGGGTTTTGCACCGCACGTGCTCGAATCAGCCCGCGGGGGACAACGGGCTCCCCGTCGGCCCGCATCGACCCGGCCTGACCGTCCTTGCGCTCTTGCTCGTTGCCGCCGCGCTGGCCGCATCCGCGGGCGCCGCCGAGCCGATCAAAATCGGCGAAATCGAACCGCTCACGGGCAAGGAGGCCGCCTTCGGCCAGTCCTCGCGCCGCGGCGTCCAAATGGCCGTGGCTGAGATCAACGCCCGCGGGGGTGTCCTTGGCCGCCCACTGGTCGTCATCGTTGAGGACAACCAGTCGAAGCCCGGCGACTCGGCAACCATGGCCAAGAAGCTGATTGGGCGCGACAAAGTCGTGGCGGTGGTGAGTGGCGGCACTTCCTCCAACTGCCTCGAAATCGCCCCCATCGCACAGACCGCCCGAGTGCCCTTCATCGCCACCACCGCCACGGCGCCCGAGGTCACCGAAAAACGCGATTTTATCTTCCGCTCCTGTTTCATCGACCCGTTCCAAGGCGCCGTCCTCGCCAAGTTTGCGCGTACCACTCTGCAGGCCAAACGCGTCGCCTTGCTGACTTCCGTCTCCGCCTCCTACAGCGTCGGCCTGTCAAAGGTGTTTCGGGAACGCTTCGCCGCCCTCGGAGGCGAAATCGCCGCCGATCAGAGATACTCCGAAGGCGACAAGGATTTCCGCGCCCAGCTCACCGCCATCAAGGCGGCCAAACCCGACGCCATCGCGGCCACGGGTTTCTACACCGAGGCCGCGCTCATCTGCAAACAGGCCCGCGACCTCGGCCTCACCATTCCCATCTTTGGTGGCGACGGCTGGGAGGCTTCCGAGCTCGTCGAAATCGGCGGTGCGGCGGTCAACGGCACCTATTACGCGAGTCACTATTCATCCGCAAGCTCCGCGCCCGAGGTCCGCGACTTTGTGAAGAAATATCGCGCCCGCTATTCCGACGCGACCCCCGACTCCATGGCTCCGCTCGCCTACGACGCCACGTTCATCCTCGCCGAGGCCATCACCCGCGCCGGCACGACGGAAGGGCCGAAGCTCCGCGACGCCCTCGCTGCGACGAAAAATTTTGCCGGCGTAACTGGCCGCACCACCCTCGACGCGCAACGCAACGCCTCCAAGTCCGCGGTGATGCTCACTGTCAAAAACGGCCAGGTCGAATTCGTCGAATCCATCGATCCATGATCCCCCCTCTTCGCCATCCCGGCCGCCGACTCGCTCGCGCCCTGCTCCCCTTTTCTCTTCTGCTCCCCATCGCTGCGACCGCCGCCGCCGCCGAGCCGATCAAGATCGGCCACTACGGTTCCCTCACCGGCAAAGACGCCGCGTTCGGCGTCGCCACGCGCAAGGGCGTCCTCCTCGCCGTCGAGGAAATCAAC
>SXGT01160609.1_pt1 | contig 19781 bp, 22 predicted proteins | sample 3176221 | NCBI WGS metagenome assembly SXGT01 (sample SAMN11356862, study PRJNA531348) | freshwater metagenome | isolation source: freshwater sample F1-120 | place: China: Fuxian Lake, Yuxi | collected 2017-12-25
CAGAGCCCCGCGTCCTGCTCCCTCCCCATGGCCCCAGACAAGTTCAGGCCCAAAGTCTCACGGTTTCCACACCGCGTCCCGGAAAAGATGCGCCGCAAGCGCAACCAGGGGCGCTATGCCATGCTTGAGCCGGATGCAGGGCAACCTTCCCGTCCGGTTCTGAGGCGAGGGGTCGAGAGTCATCCCGACTCCTTAGCCGGCGCGTAGTCCCACACATGGGCTGCAGCATAACGCTACGCTTCAGGCGCCGCCAACAGCCGCAGCGAGGTACGAGCGAAGGCTGCTGGCGGCGGCTCCAGTACCTGGTTCGGCGAGGAGTCTCGTTAGGCTATCGTGTTGCCCCCCAGTGCACACCGGCTCGAAGCGAGCGGCGGCGATGTCACACATGATCCCTTGGGCAAGAGTAAAGGCCCCACGGCGCCTGCCGCTCGCACAGAGTTATCCCTGCATGGGTGCTACTTGATACTCAATACGACTCGGAGCAGTCACCCGGTGCGAGGCATCGAGGATTTCGAGAGACACCAAGTTGCCTGCTGCATCATAATCGAGAATGACGCCAGGTTTGTCTTCATCGCTTTCAGTCACAGGGGTCTCAGCAAAAATGACCATCAAGGTATCCGTCTCACGGTCATAGGTGATTTTCATGCGGTTCCCTGCCAATATGTCACTATCTTGCTGGTCCGATACACGGTGGCGACGGCTGGAGGCTGCCGGTCGATGTCGATAAAGACGCGCAGGAGATAGGTGGTGGCAGTGGTCTCCCACGTCACACGTGCTTGATAGACGACGCGACCCGGGCGTATCACCTCCGCGTGCTCTGGCGCCGTCAAGACGTGTGTGACGTCTGCAACTGCAATATGCCGGCGCGCCATTTCCGTCTGTGCATGGTTGATGAGACGATAAGTAGTAATAGGCGTTGCTGGTTCCATTACTCGACTATCCTGCTGACGATGTGTGGCCTACAGACAGAGTATAGAACAGAAAACGCATGGGAGCAATAAGCCGATATGGAAAGGCCCCTCCTCGTAGGAGGAAGCCGAACGCCAGGCCTCACCTGCGCCGGGGAGCTATACCAGGGAGGCGCCTGCCAAAAACGGACCGCGCTCCCCGTCACCGGACGCCTCAAATCCTGGATGAATCCATCAACAAAAAATAAATCTGTCCCCTTTTTGGCTTTTTGGCTCGACTCCTGCTGTCTTGACGCGTCGCCCGCATGCCAGTAGGATACGCCACATCGGGTCGCGTGTGAGGCGTGCCGTGCGGAGACCCTGTCGCACGCGTGTCCGCCCCACCCGAGGCGCCTCGGGTCGCCAATGTGGTCGCAACGCTTGCGCTGCCAGGAGCTGTCATGATCTTTATTGCTGTCAAATTCACCATCCGTCCTGACGTCGCGGACCGGTGGCTCACACGTGTTGCCCCCTTTACCGCGGCCACCCGCGCCGAGCCGGGCAATGTCTTCTTCGAGTGGTCGCGCAGCGTCGACACGCCGCACCAATTTGTGTTGCTTGAAGCTTTCAGAGACCGTGAGGCCGGCGCGGCGCATGTGCACTCGGCGCACTTTACAACAGCGATGGCATGGATGCCCGAGGCGATTGCGACCACACCGGAGATTATCCATGTTGAGACGCCCGGCACAGGCTGGTCAACGATGGCCGAACTGCAACCGCGCGCTACGCAGTAACGCGAGACGTCACCGCCGCCAGCAGCTAGCCTGGTACGGAGACTGAGATAAGGAGAGACTGTGGGAGAACCAGCCATGCCAACGCCACCGCCTGTGCCAGCCCCGCCCCCGGCCATCGCGCCGTTGCTGCCGCCTGTGCATGAAGTCGATTTGATGACGCAAGCAGGGTCGGCGCTCTTTGGGGCGCAGTGGAAGACCCGCGAGGCAAAAATTATCGTCGTCCCGGCGATCCCGGATGCAATGCCGGAATTCACCACCACCTACGATATTGACCCGCACGCCGGTGAAAACGGCTTCGATGACACGGCGTGGCCGATCATCCCGCCAACGGAATTAGGGGCGAAGCGTGGCGGTGGCCGGGTGTCGTTCATCTGGTTTCGTACGCGCATCACCATCCCGGCGCGGGTCGGTGCCTTCGATCCGGCGGGCGCCAAGGCGGTACTCGCACTGTCCATTGACGATTATGCAGAAGTATGGGTGAACGGCGTTATGCCGCGTGCGGCGGGTCGGCCGAGTCCGGCAACGATTCAGGGGTTCAATATGCCCAACCGCGTGGTGTTGAGCGACGCGGTGACGCCTGGTGACGTATTCCAGATTGCGGTGTTTGGCATCAACGGGCCGATTTCGGTGGCGCCGCCGAACACTGTGTGGTTTCGCGAGGCACGGGTCGAATTTTTTCGGTAAGCCGCAGCCCGGAGCGCCTATCCCGCTTGGGGCGACCAGCCAGTCGCCCCAACGACATGTACCACGGCTTCCGCCCTTACGCGTTTCCTGGTGCCGGCACGTCTACCGGTAAAATAGCCGAGGGGCTTAATGACCCCGGATTGCGGACCCCCCATTTCCCCGCTTCGACCTGCGTAAGAAATTCTGCCACCGCCCGGTTAAAGGCATCGGGCTCTTCCAGGTTGATCGTGTGCCCACTTTTCGGGATGACCAGGAGCCCGGCGGTGGGAATCATGCGCTTCATAAAGAGACCAGGCTCAAGGCACGGTTCGTCTTCATCGCCCGTGACGATGAGCGTTGGCACATGCAAGTGGCGCAGCTGCTCTTCGAGGTCGTATACCGCAGGCCGACGTCCTTGCACGCCCTGCATGGTACGGGCCGCTCCCAGCGCCGCGTGCTCGGCGAGTTGATCGGCAAATTCCCGCCAGCCACGCGGGTCTTTATCGGCAAACTGCACCCGTGTCGGCCCGCGCGAGTACACCGCCGCGACCGCCCGCATGCCATCGTTTTCGATGCGTTGCGCCACCTGCCCAGAGTCCTGCTGGAAGCGCGCGCGTTCGCTGGCCACTGAGCCGTAGCCGCATCCGGCGACGACGAGCGAGCGTGCCATGGTGGGATACCTGAGCCCGAGATGCAGGACGGCATAGCCTCCCATCGACAGCCCAACAATGTGCGCTTGGCCAAGACCGAGATGGCGCATCAAGCCCACAATGTCGTCTGCCGCCAGGTCCTGCGAGTAGGCGTCCACGTTCTCTGGCACCTCGGAAGGCGGATAGCCCCTGGCGTTGTAGGTAATGACCTGGTAACGCCGAGAAAAATAGCGTACTTGTGGTTCCCAACTGCGGTAATCCCCGGCGAATTCGTGGCTCAAAATGAGCGGGTAACCGCTGCCGGTGGACTCGTAGTAGAGCTGCACACCGTTGACAGGTGCCATAGGCATGGAAGAGACTCCTTCACATCACATCAGCAATCTGCTGCAGACCAGACGATGACGCGATGATAGCATACTCCTACCGGTCGAGCGAGAGCCGTGTGCCAGACAGCCGACCTGGCACGCGCTCATGAGGCAGCATAGGCATAGGGGTGCAACTCCGTCTGCGCCTGGGATGTCACACGGCGTATAACGGCGTGGGCCGTGAGCAGCACGGTGCCAAGCCGTATCACCTCCTGGAAACTCTCCAAGCCCTGCTGCCTGCCATTGACGAGCGCCCTGGCACTTTTGAAATCCTTGGCGAGGAGGGCTTCTTTGAGTTCACGTTCCCGGCGGTGCAGGAAACTGGCCAGGAGGCGTGCCGCAATGGTGGGCTCGTTGGCCAAGTCCGGGTTCTCTACCAGCTGCGCACCGAGGCCGAGCGCCGCGCTATAGCGCTGATACGCTGTACGGCCTGTGAGCTGCACAAACCCCCGCCCTTTGAAACGCTCCCCGTCTCCACGCTCTCTGTTGCCAAAATCCCGGCGGTAATCGTCGAGATCGAAGTGATGGCCGCCCGGGGAGGTATTCCAACAGGTAGGGGATTCACTACATGGCACACAATCCTCGGCTTCGGCCCGTATTGTTGCGAAGGCGAGGAGCACCATAACGCGATCGGTAAGCTCGTGTTCCTCTAAAGCCTGCAACACCAGCGGGATGTTGGCCTTGAGGTGTTGGAGATGCGCATGCGGGAACAACGTGGTGACGAGCGCTAGGGTGAGAGACGGTAGCACGGAAGGCAAGCGGGCATCAGACGCCAGCCCCAGGGCACTCAGCGTCCGTGGGCCGGCCACGCCGTCAGCGACGAGGCCGGCGCTGTGCTGAAAGGCCAGGACAGCGGCCTTGGTGGCGGGGCCGAAGTGTCCATCGACACGCCCGGGATTAAAGCCGATGTCCTGTAAGCGTTGCTGTAAAGCCACCACCTCTCCCCCTGCGGCGCTTTCATATAACACTGGCATGCCTTCCCCTCGCTCCGCGACACGGTTGACCGTCCTGCACGCACGTTGCAGCGTAACGATACACGACCCACACAGCGCCTGCCTGAGTTCTTCCTGCGAAGATGCCCGCATTTTCCTGCAACTTTCCTGCACCCGCGCTGTGTCTGGGCGGCTGGCCCTTATGGTATACTCGCGCCTCCTCGGCCTGTGTGAGCCCCCAGTGCGTGCGCCTCGCGATGGCCATGATCCGGGAGAAGGAAGCATGGGTACACTTCCACTTTGCTGACTGTATCCCGCACACCACCACGTCACCGTCCTGGGCTGTACGCTCACGCCCCCGCGCCAAGCCACGCGAGAGGTGTGTCAGACGATCTCTATAACGTGTTCCAAGAGTTTTGGACGGCTGGCCAACACGGTGGTGTCGTCCTACGGTGGACGGCTGCAGGCGGCCATGGATATGCGTCTGGTGATAGTCTTTGGTCCGCATAGCCCGGCCACAAGATAGTTCGACCGCATCTGCCCTTCATCCCACCGCCCATCACTGATGAAGTGCTGCACCCCGCGGATGGCGCCTTCCTCAACCTGGAGGGCCATCGACTCAATCGACTTGCGTTCGAGCTTGCGGCATTGGCCGACCATATCATCAAAAAAAGAGAGTGTTCACAGATAGAGAGACAACATTCCCTCAAGTCATTGATTTACAAAAGGAATACTGCACAAGGGATCTATGAAGATATTGCGTTCATTATCCCTTTCACATCGATAAGTTGTGATGGATTCATCTATCGTTAGAAGAACACTTTCCAAAAAAAATGGGCGCGCGGCTCACTGCGCGTACAACAGTCATGAAAGGTCGACGGGAAGTCCCAGAGTTCCTCCACGAACCCTTCCACATCACTCGGAAGGGCGTCAAAAGCTGGCATGGCAAACGTTCCGTCGGGGGTGCGACACGCGGGGGACCTCGGCGGTCTCCTGCTGCGGGGGAATGTTGAGAAAAGCAGCGGAGAGTGTGTGCCTCACCATGTCAAGAATCAGTGTCGCTGTAGGGTTAAACCCACGCTAGCTTAATCTGTTTTGACTAAATTTCCCAGAATAGCTAAAATGGCAATCGTGAGTTTCCTTGGCTCATAGAGCAAACGAGTGACTACTCCCCGCCGTAAACGGCGGAGCTTCTAGGGACAAGTCCCAGAGACTGTAGTCCCAGTCTCAAGATATTTAAGGCAGCGTTATGGTCTCGGTCGAGAGTCAACCCACAGCACGCGCACACATGGCTACGCTCGAGGGTCTTCTTCTGGCGATGCCCACAACCAGAACAGTCCTGACTCGTGTACGCGGGATTGACCGCAACGAACTGCCTACTGGCCCATGCTGCCTTGTAGGAAAGAAACGTCGCGCACTGCGACCATGCCGCATCCTGGATACTTTTGGCGAGGCAATGATTCTGCACCATCCGGTTGACCGACAGGTCTTCCACGGCCATGAGGTCACACCGATTGACCAGGCGGCGGCTTGCCTGGTGCGCAAAGTTCGTGCGCCGATGGCTGATCCGTTCATGCACGCGGGCCACAACCTTCCGGCGCTTCCGGCGCTCAGGCGTGCCCTGGGTGGCCGCCGACAGCTGGCGTTGGGTCCGCTTCAGGTCCTTCTCGTCCGCGCGCAAGAACTGCGGGCAGGGCATACTCTCGCCGGTCGAGAGCGTCGCGAAGCTGCGCAGACCCACATCAATGCCTACCGCTTCACCCGTGGCTGGCAACGGATGGGCTTCGACTGCACACACCATCGTCACGTACCACTTGCCCGTCGACGCACGCCGTATGGTGCACGTTTTTGGCGTGCCTTCCACGGGGCGATGCTGCACCACGCGCACGGCGCCGACCTTCGAGAGCTTCAGGACACCCGCCACCAACTGACAGCCGTTGCCGTACTGGGGAAAGGTCATCGAATCATACCGCCCATACCCACGGAAGCGTGGATATCCTGGCGCATCCTCGCCAGCTTTGCAGCGACGAAAGAACGCCTTGAAGGCCAGATCGATACGCACGGCCACGTTCTGCAAGACCTGGGAATGTACCAACGACAGGTCCACACAGCTGGCCTTCAATCCTGGCAAGGTGAGCGCTTGCTTGTGGTAGGTCCACGACTCCTGCCGTGCGTCCCAGGCCTCACGCCGCTCCGCAAGGAAGTGGTTGTACAAACAGCGGCATTCCTCCAGCTGGCTGTGCAACAGTTGGGCCTGGGCTTTCGTCGGTTTGAGGCGGTATTTCATCGTTTGAAGCATGGGAGAGATGTTAAATTAATCCCTCGCGATAGTTAACGACTCTCGCCCGTCTTTATGCGGCTTTGCCGCACTGGGAATTGGCCAGGAGACTGGCCAAACGCCTCATATCTCCACCCTGAAGGACGGAGTTTTACGGCGTCTTTGATAAAGCGAACAAAGTGTAAAGCGACAAGGAATAGAGTCTCGCACAGACTCTTTCAAAGGGTGCAGAAAGAATGCTTATGACGACGGCAACAGCAACAGAGCTAAAAAATCGCCTCGGCGCCTTTCTCGATACCGCCCTGACGGAGCCGGTGTTTATCCAGAAGTCCGGTCGAGATGTAGCCGTTTTGCTTTCACGACAGCATTATGCCCATTTACAGGCCCTCGAAGACGAAATCTGGGCCTTACGGGCGATGTTTGCCGAACAGAGCGGCTACATAGGCGCCGACACCACGCAGCAGACTCTACATGACATGCTGCACAGGGATGATCCGTGCTGAAATTAGATATGACGAACGATTGTCTTAAATTTCTACGGACATTGGGCCCCAAGCAGTTTCGTCAAGTAGTCACTTCGCTTTGTGAGGCGGCGGTCCTGGTCGCCGAGCGTGCTGGCACGGCCCAACTCGTGGCCTACGTCGTGCCCACCGCCGTACCCGGACCAGCACCGCACGCTCTGCGCCAGTTCCTGCTCTCGAAACTCCCCAGCGTCATGGTGCCAACGCAGTACGTGGAGCTGACGGCGCTGCCGCTGACCCCGAGCGGGAAACTCGACCGCCGGGCTCTGCCCTCCCCTGCGGTCAGCTCCCAAGGGCACACGGACAGCGACGCCGCCCCGCGCACGGTATATGAACAGCAGATCGCCGCGCTCTGGAGGCAACTCCTGGGGGGTGCCCAGGTGGGACGGCATGACGATTTCTTCGAGCTGGGAGGCCATTCGCTCCTGGCGATGCAGTGCCTCGCCCGGTTGCGCAACGCGACTGGAGTGCACGTGACCCTCCTGCAGTTGTTCACCCATTCGACCGTGGCGGCTCTGGCCACGCTGCTGGAGACCGCGCCTCCGCGCCTATCACTAGCTGAGGCCCCGGCCCTGCGTGCACTACCCCGCCTGGGGCCCATGTCCGCCTCGGCGGCGCAGGCGCAATTCTGGGAGGTGGAGCAGATGCTGCCGGGGCTGCCATTGTTCCACATCCCCTATGTGGCGCGGGTGCTCGGCGACCTTGATGTGGCGGTGCTGCGCGCTCGTCTGGCACCTCGTGGTACAACGGCACGAAGCACTGCGGACGCGGTTCACGTTTCTCCACGGCCAGCTCCAGCAAGTCATCGCCTCCACCATGGCCATCCCGCTGGAGGTCCACGATCTGCGGGCGGTTCCCGTGGCGGCACGGGAAGACGCCGCCCAACGCCTGCTGCACGCGGCGCATCAACGCCCCTTCGACCTCAGTCAGGGACCGTTACTGCGTGCCTGTGTCCTGTACATGGACCCCCACGAGGCCCAGCTGCTCCTCGTCATGCATCACATCATCAGCGATGGCTGGTCCCTCGGCGTGCTCCTGCGCGACCTGGCGGTGGCGTACGATGCCTGTCAGGCTGGAGTCCCTGCGGCATGGCCCGTGTTGCCCATCCAGTACGCCGATGTGGTGGCCTGGCAGCAGGCCAGTGTCTCCCATCCGACCATGCAGGCGCAACTGGCGTACTGGCGCACGCAGTTGCAGCCTCCCTTGCCGGTGCTGGCGCTGCCCACGGATTTCCCCCGTGGCACTGCCGTACAGGTGCGGACCGCGCGCCACACTCGTACCTTGCCGCCCGCCCTGTGGGCAGAGCTCAGCCAGCGCAGCCGCCAGGAAGGCGTCACACCATTCATGACCTGCCTGGCGGCGTTGTTGGTGCTGATCCATGCTGCCACCGGTGCCGAAGATGTCTGTCTGGCCACGTTGGTGGCCAACCGCACCCACCCTGAGACCGAGCACCTTGTGGGACTGCTGGTGCAGACCGTGTGACTGCCCACCGCGCTCCAGGGCAATCCATCCGGGCGCGACATCCTGCAACGCGTCCAAGCCACCACGCTCGCCGCCTATGCCAACCAGGATGTACCTTTTGAGGAAGTCGTGCGCAGCCTCGAACAGGCGCACGCACCACATGCGGCGTAGTGCCCTGGGGCAGGTGCTGGTGGTCTGGCAGCATGCTGCCCTCTGGCCGCTGCACTACCGCACGCAGACCTTGCATTTCGAGACCCTGGAGCAGCATGTGGTGGTGCCCGATGTGGCCCTGACCTCGTTCGACATCATTCTGACCCTGCGTGAACGCCCCGAGGGTTTGGGTCTCACCTGTCTCTATAAGACCGAGCTCTTTGCCGCACCGACGATCAGCCGGCTGCTCGATACCTTCCAGAACGTGCTGGCCCGTTTGAGTGCCCATCCAGAAGAACGACTGGCCACCTTGTCACATCTTGGCACTTGACGTTCTCTTTCTATATCACCTATGATTAAGCTGGATACAGCACGCATCTCACCATGGAAAGGAGAGCCATATGACCGTGATCTTTCAACTGTTCTGTGTCGATGATCTCAAGGAGCTGGGCGACAACGGACGCGAGGAGGTGCTGCGGCTCATCCGCAGCACGTTAGAGGAAGAGCACGGTGCCCATCATGGCCCACCGCCACTGACCCTCAGTGTCTCCAATGACACGCAGCTGGGATATGGCGACGACGCGCCAGCGCCGATTCTGGACGCCTTGCAAAAACGTTTTGACGATGTGTCACAGCAGCTCCGCGCGCCCCTGCCCTCAGCCGCCGCGAGTGTGCCGCCTCTTGATCCCTCACGCGAGACGTTGCCCCAATTGTTATCGCACAGCACGGGCCGCAGCGGGGTGGCACCGCATGACGTGGACCGTATCCTGGAGTGGGCGCTGAGCTGCGAGGTGAATAACTATAATTTTTACTATACGCTGTTAGAGGTCAAACAAAAGACCTACCGCCTGTGTCAGCAGCGCACTGGTCAACGTCCCAAAGGACCAGATTCGCTCTACTCGCCCTTTAATCCCCTGCATCCGCTCTACGATCTGTTTTCCAGCGTGGTGTTGAGCGATGAGGATGACGCGCCGACGTGTTGAGGGCGCACTCTTCCAGAGAAGAGTCGTAGGGATAGGCTCTGCGACAGACAACGGAGCCCGGCGTGCACCGGCACAGCACGGCCAGAGGGCGGGATGGACACCTACGTACAGCAGTATCCGACAACCGAAACCATCCTGGACGTGCAGGGCTTGCCGGTGCGCATCCAGCGCATTGCGGACTTCGAGGCCCTGCTGGCCACGCTCGACCCCATCACCTTTGCCGACGACGAGCGGCTGCCCTACTGGGCGGAACTCTGGCCAGCCGCCGTGGCCCTGGCGAACTATCTCGCACAACGCTGCCCACTCAGCGGGCGGCATGTCCTCGAACTGGGCTGTGGCCTGGGTCTGGTCGGTATTGTCGCGGCGTTGCGTGGGGCCCGCGTTCTGAGCACCGACTACGAAGACGCCGCCCTGGCGTTTGCGCGGCATAATGCCCGGCGCAACGGCTGTGCGCAGGCGCGCTTTCGTTTCATGGACTGGCGCACGCCGGCCCTGCGACGACGCTATGATTACATCCTGGCTTCGGATGTCATTTACGAAGCGCGCAACTTCGATCCACTGGTGTTGGTGCTACGGCGTTACCTGGCGCGTGGTGGTACGGCGCTCTTTTCAGAGCCAGGACGGGTGAATGCCGTGCCCTTCTTTGCCTTAGTGCGCCAGCACGGTTTTACCTGTGAGACCACCATCTGGCCCTTGGCATGGGAAGGGAACCACCAGATCGCCATCCATGCCATTCGCTATGCGGGTGCTGGTGCCACGCCCACGACGACTGGCCACCCCGTCCGCGCCTAAGGAAGCCCGTATGAACCACCCGGCTGACGTGCCGCAGCGTGTGCAGACGCTGCGTGAGACGCTACACCTGCATCAGTATCAGTACTACATCGAAAATCGTCCCACCATGAGTGACGCCGAGTACGATGGCCTGTTCCGTGAACTCCAGCACCTCGAAGCGGCGCATCCGCACCTCATTACCCCCGACTCCCCGACGCAGCGCGTCGGTGGCGCTCCTGCCGAGGGCTTTGACACGGTGGCGCATCTGCTCCCCATGCTGAGTTTAGAGAATGCCATGGGGGTGGACGAATTACGTGAGTTCGCCGCCCGGCTGCAACGGCTCCTGCCCGAGCAGCCGGTGACCTACGTCGTCGAGCCCAAGATCGATGGCTTAGGGGTGGCGTTACTCTATCAGCATGGTGTTCTGACCCGCGGGGCCACCCGGGGCGATGGCCGCATGGGCGACGACATCACGCAGAACCTGCGCGTCATCCCCACCGTGCCTCTGCGGCTGCGCGGCCCGTTGGCGCAGCTGGAACGCCTGGAGGTGCGTGGCGAGGTGTATATGCCCCGCGCTGCGTTTGCGCAGCTCAACCAGCAACTCGAGGACGACGGCCAGGAACCATTTGCCAATCCGCGCAACGCTGCGGCGGGCTCGTTGCGCCTCCTCGATCCGGCCCTCAGCGCCCAGCGTCCGCTCGACATCTTCCTCTATACCTTGGGGTATGCGGAACCGGCACATCCCTACGGGACACACTGGGACGCCATGCAAGGTTTGCAGCAGGCGGGCCTGCGCATCAATCCCCGCACGGTCCGTTGTGTCACCCTAGACGACGTGATCGCCTACTGCCAGCAGCTCGAAGCCCAGCGCCACACGCTCGACTATGATGCGGATGGCGTGGTGGTCAAAGTCGATAGTTTGGCCTTGCAAGCCGACTTAGGCGCCACAGCGCATCATCCGCGCTGGGCCATTGCCTTCAAATTTACGGCGCAGCAGGCCGCCTCACGGGTGCTGGCCATCACCATCAGCGTCGGACGGACCGGCGCTCTCACGCCCACGGCGGAACTGGTACCAGTGCATATTGCCGGGGTCACGGTGAGTCGGGCCTCCTTGCATAACGAGGATGAAATCCGTCGCAAAGATATTCGGGTCGGCGATCACGTCCTTGTGGAACGTGCCGGTGATGTCATCCCGCAGGTGGTGCGGGTGCTCCTCGAAGCGCGCCCGACGGACAGTACGCCCTTCCTCATGCCGACCCATTGCCCGGCCTGTCAGACGCTGGCGTATCGTCCAGAGGGCGAGGCGGTGGCGCGCTGTCCCAATGCCGCCTGTCTGGCACAACTGTGTGAACGTCTGCTGCATTATGGCTCCCGTCGTGCTATGGATATTGACGGCCTGGGGAGCGCCGTGGTCGAACAATTGGTGGCACGCGGCCTGGTACACGATTGTGCCGACCTCTACAGCCTGGACGTGCCGACCCTGGCCACGTTGGAGCGCCTGGGCACGAAATCCGCCACGAACCTGGTGGCAGCCATTGCCCAGAGTCGCACGCGGGGCCTGACGCGACTCCTCCACGGCCTCGACATCCGGCACGTCGGCGAGCGCGGCGCGGCTCTCCTGGCGGCGCACTATCGCACCATGACCGCCCTGGCCGCGGCGCGGGCCGAGGATCTTGCTGCCGTGCATGAGATTGGTCCGGTGATTGCCGAGAGCGTCTGTCGCTTCTTCGCCAATGCGGCCAATCAACAGCTCCTGGAGCGCTTGCATGCCGCTGGCGTGCACATGGACGAGGCTGCACCGCCCACTGACGCAGTCACCACCGTGCCGCAGGGGCTGGCGGGCACGGTGTTTGTGCTCACCGGGACTCTGCCCACCCTCACGCGCCAGGCCGCCCAGGCGCTGATTAGCGCTGCCGGGGGACGTGTGACCTCCAGCGTCACGCGCAAGACGCAGTATGTGGTCGCGGGGGCGGAGCCGGGCAGCAAATATACCCAGGCCGAGCGCCTCGGCATCCCGATCCTCGATGAAGCGGGGTTACAGCGCTTGCTGCAGCAGGGGCCGGCGTCCTAGACAACCGCTTCACCCGCGCTACCGGCAAGTTCTGCCACGGCGCCTATCCGTTTGTGGGCACGCCGGACGACATGGCCCAGGAGATGGCTGCCATGAGTGCTGACGGTTTGGCTGGGGCTGCAGTGGCCTGCATGGATTACCTGTAAGAAATCCCCTTCTTTATCCAGGCAGTGCTACCGCGCCGGGCCCGTCTCGGCGTGCGGCAGCCCGACGGCAGGGTACCACCGGCCTGAGGCCAGAGAAAGCGCGTGACACGGGCGAATAATACAACTATAGTCAAAAAATAATTTCACATACTGCTATTTGCGCATGCCAGCCATAGCCACCTTACATTGAGGTAGGAGCCCTTATGCCGCTCGTCAAAGTGCGTCGTGCCGGACAGATTACCTTGCCCGTCGAATTGCGGGAACAGTTTTCCCTGGAGGAAGGCTCCTATCTCGAAGCCGAGGCCTGCCAGGGGGGCATTCTGCTCAAGCCCATGACGGTGATCGAGCGCACCCAAGCGCGGCAAGAGTTGCGGGAGCTCCTCGACCGCGTCCACGCGCAGCAACCGCCTACGGACCAAACACCGTTGGAGCAGGAAGAAGAGATCGCGCAGATGATCAAAGACTTTCGGCGTGACCATGCTCCGGATCATTCTTGATAGCGCCGTGTTCGTGAGTGCCTTCCTCGCCCCAACCGGCGCGGCGGCCCGTGTGCTCGATCACGCCTTGGCGGACGAGGTGCACCTCGCGGTGTCACCGGAGATCATTGCGGAAACTCGGCGGGTGCTCTTGACCTACGAGCGCCTGCGTCGACGCTATACCTATACCGACGAGGATGTCGAAGGCTTCAGCGCGAAGCTGAGCCAGGCGTTTACCCTACTGACCGCCTTCCCGCCCGTCTCCGGCGTGTGCCGTGACCCCAACGACGACATGGTTCTCGCCTGTGCCGTGGCGGCTGGTGCGGCGTACCTCGTGACGCGCGATAAAGACTTGCTCGTCCTGCAACACTACGAAGGTATCGCCATTGTGACACCGGAAGCCTTCCTCACCTTGCTACGCTCCACCCTGCCCTAGGAAGGAACGTCTATGCCCAGCGCCCCCGTGTTCATCTCCCACGCCAGCAGCGACGACGCCTTTGTCGTGCAACTCCGCCAGGCCCTCGAACATCTCAACATCCCCGTCTGGGTCGATTCCCGCAACCTGCGCGGCGGCCAGCCCCTGGCGTCCGCCATTGCCCAGGCCATTGCCCAGGCCCGGCACGTGCTGGTGGTGCTCAGCCCGCAGACCGTCAACTCGGCCTGGGTGCGGCGCGAGATGCGCCACGCCTTAACCGTGCAGCAGCAACGCCAGGCCGAGGGCTACCGCGTCATCCCGCTGTTGCTGCCGGGCCTCGAACCCAGCGCCCTGGAAGCCTGGTTCTACGACGAGCCCCTGGCCGTGTCGATCTACGCTGAGCGCCGCTGGCCTGAGTGCGGCCCTGCCCGCTATCCTGGCCGCCCTGGGCGAGCGCTTACCCGATGATGCACAGCCCGTGGCCACTGTAGACGCCGCGCCGGTGGAAGACTTGCTGCTAGAGTTGCGCGATCCGCAACTACGCCTGCTCGACGGCAAGCGCCAGGTCAGCGCCACCGCCACCCTGACCTATACTCCGGCGGATACCCCCAGCCGCCCGCCGGTGGAGAGCCGCCGCTTTACCCTCACCGCGCCGCTCGGCCCCATTGAGATGGATGAACTGCGCTGGTATCTGGAGCGTTTCTATATCTGGCCCCCCGGGGTGTTCCGGGAGCGCGCCACCCGCCTGGAAGCGCAGTTGTCCGTCTGGGGCGCGCAGCTCTACCAGGCCGTGCTGGCCACACCATCGGCACAGGCAGCCCTGCACGCCTGGCAGCACGCCGCCACGGGGGCGGAGCGGCGCTTTTCGGTGCTGGTGGATGGCGATCTTCCGGAGGGCAGCGACGCCGAGGCGCAAGCCGTGGCCCACGAAGCCGCCACCGTGCTGCTGGGCCTGCCGTGGGAGTTGTTGCATGATGGCCGCAGTTATCTGTTCCAGGGCCAGCACGCCGTGCGCGTGCGACGGCGCTTGCCGAATCGCTACAACCAGCCGCCGCGTGTCACCGACCTGCCGATCCGCATCTTGCTGCTCAGCCCGCGCCGGGAAACTGCCCAGACTGCTTACATTGACCACCGCGTCAGCGCCCTGCCGCTGCTGCAGGCCGTCGAGACTCTGGGGCAACTGGCCACACTGACCATCCTCACCCCACCGACCTTGCCCGCCTTGCAACAGGCCCTGCAACGGTCTGCCAGTGCTAAGAAACCCTTTGACGTGGTGCATTTTGACGGCCATGGCGTCTACGACCGCCGCCATGGCCTGGGCGGGCTGTGCTTTGAAGACCCCGACGACCAGCAGAAACTGCACGAACGCGGCATGGCCTTGGTCGATGCCAAAGCCCTGGCGGCCCTGGTGCGGGCGCATCGCATCCCACTGGTGTTTTTAGAAACCTGCCAGAGCGCCCAGGCCGAGGTCAATCCTACCGCCTCGGTGGCAGCGCAACTCCTGCAAGAGGGCGTCACCTCGGTGGTGGCCATGAGCCATAGCGTGCTGGTGGAAACGGCGCGGCGCTTTGTGCAGGCGTTTTATGCCCGCCTGGCCGAAGGGGCCCGCGTTGGCCAGGCCATGCTGGCTGGGCAGCAGGCGCTCTACAACGATGATTATCGCGGCACGATCATGGGCGCCGGGGCCTTGCGCCTGCACGATTGGTTTGTGCCGGTGCTGTATCAGGAAGCCCACGACCCGCAGTTGGTCACCCAGTTGCTGCCCGAGGCCGTGCAAACGTTGCAAGCGCAGCAGCAGCGCCTGCGTCTGGGGGCCTTGCCGGAACCACCGTCGCACCAATTCCACGGGCGCAGTCGGGACTTGCTGGCCCTGGAGCGGCTGCTGCACGAGCAGCCCTACGCCGTGATCCGTGGCCAGGGCGGCATGGGCAAGACCACCCTGGCGGTGGAACTGGCGCGCTGGCTGCTGCGTACCGGGCGCTTTCAACGGGTGGCCTTTGTCAGCCTGGAAGCAGTCAGTGAAGCGCGCGCGGTGCTGGATAGCCTGGGGCGGCAGCTTTTGCCGGAGGGCGCCAACTGGTCCATGGCGCAGTTCCCCGACCTGCGCCATGCCCTGCAGCCGGTGGAACGGGCCCTGGCGGAGTCTCCGACCCTCATCGTGCTGGACAATCTGGAGAGCGTGCTGCCGGATGCCACCGGGGCCACGCCGCTGGCCTCGGTGGCGGAATTGTTTGAGCTGTGTCAGACCTTGCAGCGCGCCCACCCGGCCACCCGGCTGCTGTTCACCAGTCGCGAAGCCCTGCCCGAACCTTTTAACGCGCGGCGCTGTGATCGGGAACTCGGCGCCCTGAGCCGTGACGATGCCATCAGCCTGGTGGCGCAGGTGCTGGCCGACGCGGGCGCCACGCCGCTGCCCAGTGATGCCGGGCGCACGCCGCAGGAGATTACCGACTTAGTGGAGGCGGTCAACTGCCATCCGCGTGCCCTGGTGCTGCTGGCCACATGCGAGGCGCTGCGGCAGACGCCCTGCCCCTGCTGGCCGAGGCACAGCAGCGGTTCAAAGTCCTGGCTGAGATAGGTAATGTCGCTGCCATCCGCATGGTCGCAGTGGCCATAGCGGACCGTGGGACTTGCCTGATAAAGTTAGGACGGCTAGATGAGGCTGGCGCGACGTATGAGGAAGCCATACAGTATGCTGAGGCGCGTGCTAACCAGCGGGACGTCGCAATTAGCAAAGGCCAGATTGGAAACGTCCGCTTGTTGCAACAGCGCTATGACGAGGCTCTGGCCGCTTACGAGTGTGCCCTCACCATCTTTACCACCCTGAGTGATCCGGGCTCTGTGGCAGGCACTTGGCATCAAATCGGCATGGCTTACAGAGAGGCTCAACAGCTTGATAAGGCTGAATACTTCTATAAGCAAGCCCTGGCCTTTGAGGTGCAACAGAAGTGTTGCCATGAGGAAGCTCTGACCCTGCTCGAACTGGGAACGCTGTATGATGCCATGGGACGCCTGGAAGACGCGGCCACTTGCACCAGCCGGGCGGCGGATCTATATGCCACATTGGGCGATATAAACCACGAAGCTATAACCCGTAATAACCTTGCCCATACCCTGCTGCAACTCGCACGCTATGACGACGCCCGCCGAGAGGTGCAGCACTCCATATCAGGCAGAGATCCCTTCGGCCACGCCGCACAACTCTGGGTCTCCTGGGATATCCTTCGCCACATTGAACAGACCACCGGCCACCCCCAGGCGGCCACGGAGGCCTGGCAGCGCGCCGCGCAGTGCTACCTGGTGTATCGCCGCGACGGTGGCGAGAGCCACGCGCCTTGGGCACGCCTGTACGCCACCATCGCCAATGCCATAGGCCAGGGGGAGACCGCCGCCGTCCTCCAGGAGCTTACCCGGCTCTCGACAGACCCGGACACGCCAGCCTGGCTCCAGGCCCTGCTGCTTAAACTCCAAGCCATCCTACACGGCGAGCGCGACCCGGCGCTGGCTGACGATGCGGCGCTGAGGTACGACGATGCGGTGGAGCTGCGGCTGCTGTTGGAAGCCGTGGGCGGGGTGCCAGGGGCAGGGTAACGTGCCACGACCACGCCAGCGGTACGGCGTTGACCGGCGCTGACGCGGCGTCTGCCAGCGTCGGCACACGCGCTCGTGTGACCTGGGAGCCCCCCGCTCCAGCGTGGCTGCCCGGAGCGGGGCTGGGGCGCGGCGCTCCCAGCGGGCTGCCACGAGCAGCACAGCGCGCTTGGGGCACGAGGCGGGTAAGGGTCTCGGCACAGGCCGTCAGCGTGGCGCCGAGGGCCAGGCGAGGCGGGGTGAGGCAGTTATGCGCTTGTCCGCCTCGCCTGCAACTCCTGCACCAAGGCGGCGTGCTCCGGTGTCGCCAGCCCCTGTTGCAGCACTGCCATGAGCTGCCCACCGTCGAGGTGCAGTAGGGATTCGGCGTGCAGCCAGAGGCCGGGAAAGAGCCGCGACTTGTAGACGCCGTCCGCCTCCGCCGCCATAGCTTCATAGACGCCCTCCTGGCGCACAAACCAGCGGATGGCGCGCTGGCGCAGCACGACGACGACGTATTCCTGCACCCCCGCCTGCTCATAGACGCGACGTTTGGCATGCAGATCCATCGAGGCACTGCTGGAGGCAATTTCGACGATAAGCTCCGGTGCACCTATGGTGTAGTCATCCTCAGTCACGCCAGTCTGACCGCCACAGGCTGGCTCGATTATCAGGCCGGCATCGGGTTGTACCTCGTCCTCCTCACTCAAAATGGTCGTGACGTTGTCCCAGGCCAGAGTCCCTGGTGTGGCAAGCCAATACTGACAGAGCCACCCATTTATGAGCATATGGTGCAAGCCGTGTCCCCGCGACAGTGGTGATGGCACAATGACCATTCCTCCAATAAGTTCAGCACGAAACGAGGCCGGCATGGCGGCATAACGGGCATGGAAGGTGACTTGATCGAGATGATCTCCCGCCTCTACAGAGGGGAGGGCTCGAATTGTGGGGGCGTGTGCAGTGCTGGCCATGACTCACTCCTCCCTCGCTGTTGGTACGAGATACAGGCCCGGAGCATACCATGCAGCCTCTAAGGCTGCTAGCGGGCCACCACGCCCCGCCTTGAGTGCCGGCTCGATGTATTGACCTGGGCAGCCTTATGGTATCTTCGGGTTATAGAGACAACGTTGGCTGTGCCACCCCGGTCCACACGTGCCGAAGGAGCCCCCGTATGGCAGAGACCGACAGCCCCTTAAAATTGCTGGTCAGCACCTGCATCCTCGACTTTGCCGCCTGGTTGTTGCAGGAAGAAGTGCAGGATGCGCAGCCCCTCAACGTCGAACTACCCGGCGAGAACCTGGCAGTGGATCTGGTCTTTCGCGCACCCTGCGTGATGGCCGCGACATCCTGCTGCACATTGAATTCCAAGGTCCACGCAGTCGCGAGCCCATGCCCTGGCGCATGCTGACGTATATGCCTCGCCTGGTGCGGACGTATCGGCTGCCGCTGTGGAGTGTGGTACTCTACGTTGGGCGCGGCGCGGGGGCCCGGGACAGCGGCAGCCACCAAGTCGAGGGCGTCGATGGCACGCCAGCCCTGACCTGGCGCTATCACCCGATCCGGTTGTGGGAGATGCCCGCCGAAGAGTTGTTGCGCCTGGATCGCCCAGCACTCCTGGCCCTGGTGGGCCAGACCCAGATACATGAACCCGCCACAGTGCTGCCCGAGGTGGTGCAGCGCCTGCACCAGGTGCCCGACGTCGAGCAGCGGCGCTGGCTGCTGACGGCGCTCACGGCTTTGCTTACCGATGAGGAGATGATCACCATGGTGGAAAATCTGCTTGAGCGCGATGAGTTATTGCTGGATACGCCCTTTCTGCGCCGTCTACGCGAGGAGGGTCAACGGGAAGGGCGGCAGGAAGGGCGCCAGGAAGGCCACGAGGCCGGGCTGCAAGAAGGGCAGACGGTTGGGCTCCTGGCCGCTCGCCGCCGTAGCATTCTTGACGTCCTGGTGGCGCGTCTGGATCCGCCCGCCTCGGTGTATCAACAGGTCGAACGCCAACTGGCGCAAACCACGGATGAGGAGAGCCTGACTCGGCTGCTCGTGGCCATCGCACGGGCTGAGAACGTGGCTGCCGTCCAGACCGTGCTCGGGCCGGCAGGGCGCGCCACCTTGCCGAAGTAGAGCGCGGGTCAGCGGCCTAGCCAGCGCTGCCTTGTGACGTCGTAACAGCGCTCCGGATCAACGTATCGGCCCAGCTCTGGTCCTCGGCCGACAGCGGCGGCACACACGGAGCGGCGTAATCCAGGCGGTAGGCATAAGCGCTGGCCTCATACGTCCGCGCCAGCACGGCCTGCAGATCGAGCACCATATCAGGAGCAGGCGCCGCCAGCGGCAGGCGGAGGCGTGGCAGGCGGTCGCGCAGGCGGCGCGGGTAGAGTTGGAAACTGCCGCGCCAATCGATGGCCCGATTGACGCACACCAGGTAGTCGTACGGGCCGTGCTGGCGCGCCAGCGCTTCCGGAACCGCCAGCACATGCGGGCCACTGCGCAGGAGATCGATCTCGACCAGATGCGCCGTACTGTGCCGCACCTCGGTCTGCTTGGCCACGTAGGACACCCGGCCCGGCCCGGCGTATTTGTTGGTGGGGCTGACGAGTTCGATCACTGTGACGATGTGCTGCTGCGCCTGGCGTTCCCGAATCGTC
>SXGT01448971.1_pt1 | contig 19780 bp, 11 predicted proteins | sample 3176221 | NCBI WGS metagenome assembly SXGT01 (sample SAMN11356862, study PRJNA531348) | freshwater metagenome | isolation source: freshwater sample F1-120 | place: China: Fuxian Lake, Yuxi | collected 2017-12-25
AAAACCTAATGATGCAAATTTGTTTTTGGTAAGAGGAAATATTTATGATAATTTGGCAAATCCTAAAGATGCTGCTAATAAAGACATTGAGAAGCCAAAGGATTATGAAAACTTAATGAAAATGGCGGAGACGGATTATAAAAAATCCATTGAATTAAAACCGGATTATTTTGATGCGCTTTATAACTTAGGAGTATTGTACAATAACCATGGAGTTGCATTGAGCAAAGTTGCTGATCAAATTACTGATAATGCGAAATACAAAACGGCTAACGAAATTGCTACGGCTGAATTTTCAAAAGCATTGCCAATATTAGAGAAAGCATTACAAGTGAGTCCGAAAGACAAAAACACGATGTATGCTTTAAAGCAGATTTATGCTAGAACGCAACAACCGGAAAAAGTGAAAGAAATTAATGAGAGATTGAAGAACAATTAAGGCTTCCATCTAATTGCAATTCATAAAAGCGGGGAACAGAAATGTTCTCCGCTTTTTTATTGATATACAAATAAATAATACTTAACATAATATTAATTATAAGACAAATTATTATATATAACTTTGATTATTAAGTAATTCTACTGATTAGTTAATAAACAAGCATTTTAGAGCTAAATGCTAGTCCTTTTTGTATGATTCTCACATAATATACACCTGCGGAAATTCTCTGCCCAGAAGAGTTTTTTAGATTCCAAACCAAGGAATGTTTTCCCTCCCATTGATGAGAATTTGATAATTGAATAATTTCTTGTCCGGACGAATTATAGATAACTGCAAAAACATTCCCAGAAGATTTTAAATTATACGTTATCGAGACATCGTTATTTGAAGGATTTGGAAAAACTGAAACGGATATCTCATTCTCAGGAATTTCGTTAACAGAAACCGCTAAAGCCGATTTTGTTTTCCAAACTCCCCGACCATGAGTTCCTATACGAATTGTACTATCGCCAGCGAAATAATGCATGTCTTGAACAACTACAAGTGGTAAATTATCATTGAATGGATTCCAATTGATTCCGCCATTGGTAGTTAAATAAACGCCTAAGTCGGTGCCAACATATATATGATTGGAATTAAATTTATCTAAAGTAATTGTGTTTACAGGAATTGCCGGTAAATCTCCAGTAATATTTATCCAGGTTGTTCCAGAATTTGTTGATTTATAAACTTGTTTCCCGGGCGTATAACTTCCTCTTACTGCATATACTGTTCCTGTTACATTTGGATCGGTTTCCATATCAGTAATTTTATTTCCAGGTTCAGGAATATAGGTCCAGCTCAATCCTGCATTTGTTGATCGATACGGATAAGAAACAGTAAGCGCAGGATCATTACAGATATACAACAGATTAGAATTGATTTTATCAATTGCTATACTTGATATGTATTGCTTGTTTGATAAAGGACTCCAGCTTGTTCCACCATTTGTTGTTTTGTAAATATTTACATCCGTACCTGTATATAAAACTTGATTATTGTTTGGATCCATCGCCATTGCGACAAAAAAATAAGTTGGATCGGTAATTCCAGTTTGAATTGTATCGTATGTTGCACCGCCATCAATAGTTTTCAATCTACCATTAAACATTTCGCTTGTATACCAAATAGCTGGATTTACAGGATCCATTATGCATGTAAAGCCATCTCCAGGAACCGACTGTGTCCAATTTTGTGAAGTATTTGTTGTTGTATTAAAGTAAACGCCATTATCCTGTGTTCCACCAATCATCAAATCTTTATCAGGAACAGACGATGAGATAGAATAAAATTGTGTGGTTACCATTCCATTTGGTTTTTTAACCCAAGTTGCTCCTGAATTGGTTGACTTGAAAACACCACCATCGTTAAACGAATACATTGTGCTTGGACTCAAAGGACTTATTCCAAAACTATGATGATCGGGATGCATCCATGCAGGACTTTCTGCTGGCGCCCAATCGCTGTAATTCCAAGTATTTCCGCCATCTAAGGTGTTGTACAAATAAACTCCTCCAATAAAAACATTGTTTGAATCATTTGGCGCAACTTGTAAAGTGTTTCCATACCACCCTTGGCAAATGTTATTGAAAGGGACAGGATAACAATAAAAATCAATTCCACTTCTATTCACTGTATCCCATGAACTTCCGCCATTTGATGTTTTGTATAAACCTTGTATTGTTCCGCAATTAGGATCAGATGCAGGAGTTGACATACCAGCATAAATAACATTTGGAAAAGAATCGCAAATTGATAAAACAGTAAAGCCAACATCGGCAGGAACCGGAAGTCCCGTGCTTAATGGCGTCCAACTTACACCATAATTGGATGAATGATAAATTCCTCCAATCGAACCGGTGTAATCTTGCAATGATGCATAAATATTTTGAGGAAATTTTTTATTGATAACTATAGAAGTTCCAATTCCACTCAATGTCAGCGACCAATTTAATCCAGCATCAGAAGAAACAAAAATTCCGTATGTGGTTGCTAAATAAACATTGTTTGTATTGATTGGGTCCCAAGCAAAACCTAATGAAGCAAATTGCAAAGAATCATCAATGGTCAAACTTGTTGGATTCCATGTATTACCACCATCAGTGGAACGCAATACACCAATTCCATATTGAAACCAAGGACTCAACAAATATCCTTCCCCCGTTCCAATTAACATAACATTTGGATTTTGTGGTTGAATAGCAACCGCACCAATTGCAAGATTTGGAATTTGATCTGTCATTGCAGTCCAGGTTGTTGCACCATCATCCGTTTTCCATAAGCCTCCCGAAGCACTTCCAACCCAAAGAGTTTGTATATCAGAAGGATCAAAAGCATGAGAAATAACTCTGCCTCCTTGATTGTTCGGACCCAAGCATTGCCAGTTTGCTGTCGGAGCACGATTGGTTTCCATTAATTTTGTTTGTGATTGTAAATAGCTTTGCCAGCGCACCTTTTCAGGGTTGCTAATTGTAGGATCAAATTTTCTTTTGGTTAACCATTCTTGTCGCTTCTTGGAGTTGCCTTCTTCAATGGGTTTACGTGAAGTTTGTGCAAGAAAAATATTGTTGCAAAAAAGCAAAAAGACAAAGAGTAGCTGTAGTTTTTTCATTTATCCGAATTATTGAACACTTAAAGATATGAAATTCAATTTTAAGTTTCAGTATCAAGATTATAGATTTCTCGACTCCGTTCGAAATGACAGTTCTCTTGGGAATTACTCTTCAACTGAAACGGAAGAGAATTTTTTGCTAAGGCTCAAGCTTAATTTTCTTTTGTATTCGTCTTGAAGCCACTTAACATAATTATCAGTGCTTGCGCAGATGCAATACGAGTATTTTTTTACACGACCTTCTATGTCTTGTTCTAACAATTTAACAAGTTCTGTTGCCTCAGAATAATCAGAACTATTTTCAAAACAAATACGAGTGTGATGTTCTATTGATCTCTCTACAGCTGTCATTGGCCTCAAGCCTTGCTTAGAAACCAAAGCATATTCCTCCTTCATATTGAAATCAATGTTTTCGGATTTACTGAATTTCGCTCTTAATTCGGCAGGCATTTTATATGTGAAATTGCGTTCAATATCTCTATCGTTCCAAAGGCTTTCCAAATAAAAATCCGGAGCACGGAAGATATCATGCCAGTTCACAAAAGAATCCCACAAACCAAATCGAGCTGCGTTATTTCCTAAATCAATTACAGTAAATGTTGATTTACCAGGCAAAATACGAGAACCTCTTCCGATCATTTGATGGTAAAGGGTTAGCGACTTGGTAGCTCTGTTGATTATAATCGATTCAACCGTAGGCTCATCAAAGCCTGTTGTTAAAATTCCTACAGATGTTAAAATTGCATCAGGTTTATTTTTAAACCAAGTTAAAATATCTCTTCTCTCTTGTTCAGAATTGGTGTTATCTAAATGTCTGATTTCATATCCTGCATTGGTAAACAAAGAATGTACATGAATTGAAGTGTTTATTCCGTTGTTAAATATTAATGTCTTTTTTCCTTTCGATTGTTCTTCATACGCGCCAACCAATTTCTCCTGCATCAAATAATTTGTGTACAATCTATCAGAAGAACTTACAGTGTAATCGCCATCAATACCCACTTTCAGCGAACCTAAATTCACATCATAACTATGTGTTGTTGCTTTTGACAAAAAACCTTTTTCTATCAATGCAGCAATAGAATGTCCAACAATTAATTCATCGTAGGTTTCCTTCATTGGTAATTTAATATTGGAACTTAATGGTGTTGCTGTTACACCCAGAATAACACTTTTTTCTAAAAACTTAAATAGCTTCTTAAAGGAATTGTAATGCGCTTCATCAATAATAACTAGTCCAACTTTTTCTACTTCCAATTTTTCATCTTGCAATCGATTATTCAATGTTTCAACCATTGCCACAAAGCACTTGTAGTCTTCTTGATCAGGAAGCGTTTTAACTTTACTATCAATTATTTTATTCTCAACTCCAAATTCATTTAGCATATTGGAAGTTTGCGCACAAAGTTCAATTCGATGAGTAAGAATTAAAACCTTTTTACCAGTCTCTTGAATATAGCGTTTAGCAATTTCAGAAAAAATAACGGTTTTACCGCCACCAGTAGGAAGCTGAAAAAGTAGATTATAATTTTCGGTATGATTACTCAGACGTTTAAAAATTTCATCTATCGCCTCTTGCTGATAGTCGTAGAGCTCCTTCCCAATCTTTTTTTCTTCAATATCAACTGATTCTACTAGCATAGTTTTTTGTGAATTTGGCAATCTTGCAAAAGTAGTCAATTGTTAGCCTGAAAGGAAATTCTTTGTAAGAAAAATTATTTAAAAATAAAAATCCTAAGAACTGTCATTCCTTACCGCGACACGGAATCTCCCAGTTGATAATTCTAGTCATCAATAATGAGATCCCGTACGTGGCTCGGGATGACGATTGCGAGTTAATGTGGTATTTTGTATATTTACGTTAATATATTTAAATAGCCTTCAAATGAAATCAATAAAATTTTTACTTTCCGCAATTCTTCTGCTTTGTATTGTAAATACTGCTAAACCGCAGCAGTTTATAAGAAAAAAAGACGGAAAACCACTAACTTTTGTTGAAATGCAACGTCAGTTTTCTGAGTTTAAGAAAACGCATGATTTAGCAAAGACAAAACATTGGAAATATTATAAGCGTTGGGAACATGATATGCAATTCAAAACCAACGGAAGTGGTGAATTAGCCGATCCGGCTATTTTTATTGATGAAGCAGTAAAAGTTGCAAATTATAAAAATTCAAACCCTCCCTCCTCTGCATTTATGGCTGGAACTTGGTCGCCATTCGGACCATATAACTTACCGGGAAACCTTACCGGATATTTGGAAACAGGAATGGGTCGAGTTAATTGTATTGCCTTCCACCCTACTGTTGCTACAACTTATTTTATTGGAGTTGCACAAGGAGGGATGTGGAAAACAACTAATGATGGTTTGACTTGGACTCCCTTAACAGATAATTTACCTATTACTAGAATAAGCGATATTGTTATTGATCCTACAGATGTAAACACAATGTATATTTCTGTTTGCGATTTCGAATACATTGATGTTGCATTAAACATTGATGCTAGAAAAAGAAATACGCATTATGGTTTAGGAGTTTATAAAACAACTGATGGTGGTTTAACTTGGACTCCAACTGGATTAAGCTTTCAATTAACAGATGGCGATGCTTCCTTAATAAGAAAAATATTGATTAGTCCGAGTAATAGCAACAATCTTGTAGCTTGCGGAGTTAGCGGAATGTATACTTCTGCAAACGCTGGTGCAACTTGGACGCAAGTACTTGATTCACTTTGTTGGGATTTAGTTCAAGACCCAGTTTTACCAAATACACTTTATGCAACATCTGGTTGGTTAGCTGGTTCAGGAAGAGGTTATGCAGCAATTTATAAATCAACAAATTTTGGTGCTAGCTGGAGTATGCTACCATCAGGCATTCCAGGAACTGGTGTTGTTCAACGAATTAAACTAGCGGTTGCTCCAACAGATAATAATTTTATTTATGCAATGACTGTTGGTCTTGATGAAGGCTCTGCAGGAATTTATAAATCTGTGAATGCTGGTGTGAGCTGGACATACATTGATCCAGGAGTTAATATGTTGGAATATGATGGTGGTGGAAATACAGGTGGACAAGGAACATACGATTTAGGATTTACTGTTAGCAAAACAGATAAAAATGTTGTTTATGTTGGTGGTGTTAATGTTTGGATGTCGGTTGATGGTGCAACTACATTTAATCCTGCTACACACTGGACTCAGTTTTACGGCCCTACTATACATTGCGACATTCATTTTATAGAAATTAATCCATTGACAAATGATGTTTTTGTTTGCAGCGATGGTGGAGTTTATAAAACAGATGTAGTTGTACCGCAATCTTGGGCTGCTGTATCAGGTGGTTCTCCGTGGACAACCAATTGGACAAACTTAACCAATGGAATGAATATTACTTCATTTTATAAATTATCAAGTTCAAAAAATGCAACTGGAAGAATTTCGGCTGGTGCTCAGGACAACGCTACATTTTATTATGATGGCACATCCTGGAATACTATTTTTGGTGGTGATGGAATGGATAATTATTTAGATCCTTTGGATGATAATGTGGTTATAGGCTCTAGTCAGTATGGTGGATTTTACGTTTCTGTTGATGGCGGATTTACGGATGTTGGTGCAATGGTTAATGTGAATGGAGAACCAGGCGAATGGGTTTCTCCTATTGTTGCTGATTATAATAATCCTGGAACTATTTATGTAGGATTTCAAAATGTAGTAAAATCTACAGATGCAGGAATGAGTTGGTCCGCACTAAGTCCAATGCCTGCTCATCCAATCAACGATAATGAACTTTGTGCATTAGCAGTTGCAAATTCAAATAGTAATGTGCTTTATGCAGCAAGAAGAATTCGTTTTGAATTTGGTGCAAGTTCTACAATGTATACAACTACTGATGGCGGTGGCACTTGGACAGATGTAACTTCTAATTTACCCGATACATTATATTTTACAAGTTTAGATGTAAGTCAAACAGATGCAAATACTGCCTTTGTAACTCTATCAGGATTTGAAGCAGGAGAAAAAGTTTACAAAACAATTAATGGTGGAAGTACTTGGACAAATATCTCTTTCAATTTACCAAACATTCCTGTTAACTGTATTAAAACAGTACCAGGAAGTACTAAAAAAATGATTGCAACTGATTTAGGAGTTTATATTTTAGATGAAGTTACAAGTACATGGGTATATCAAAGCACTGGCTTACCGAATGTAATCACTACTGATTTAGATTTCAATGTTGCTTTAGATAAAATTTATGTTTCAACTTTTGGTAGAGGAATTTGGGAAACGAGTTTATCTGCAATGGTTGGAATCAATGAAATTACAACAACAGAAATTGGAATAGAATTATTCCCATCTATTAACGATGGTTCATTTACAATTCAATTTACAAATCAAAATTTATCTTCAGAACTATTGAACTTAGAAATAGTTGATATTACAGGGCGCTTGGTACATCAATCAAAATTGACAGGCAAAACAAACTATCAGCAAAATTTAGAATTACCTTCAGGAATGTATTTTGCAAGAATCAATGGAGAAAAATTAAGCGGTGTGAAAAGTTTTGTGGTGAAGTAAAACTCCTACTCTATTTAAATAAAAAATCCCCGAGATTAATTCTTGGGGATTTTTATTTTTAATAATTGCATTTTTATATTTTCTTCATCCACAAATAATATGTCAAGGAACCTGAAGCATGAACTTGAGAAAATGGAACAGCTATGATTTCACCGCTTTCTGTAAAGTTACCTGGGACTGTGCCACTGATATCTCCAAAAGGAGTTTTATTTAATGTTAAGTGAGTATAATCATTGCTATTTAAATAATAAGTATCCGACATGTTATTGTATTTATAGTTTGTCGCATCTATAAAAGTCAATGTATCGTTTCTGTTTAATGGAACACTTGATGTCGCATCTCTATATTCCACTTACTTCCTGCTAGATTTGATGAACTGCCATAAGGAAATGGATCATTCCCTTTTTTACATGAAAATACAAGCAATACTAAAATGATTGGAAATAATTTTTTCATTTTTAAGATTATAAATGAGCGGGGAAGTATATAAAGATAAGAAAAAAATAATAAAGCAACAAAAATCCCGCTCCGTAAGTTACGAAGCGGGATTTTTTTGTGGAGACTTTCTTAATAAACAATTATCTTCTTAACTGTTTCATTATTTGAATTAGTTAAAGTGATTGTATACACACCTTGTCCGAACTCAACTACACTTAGCTTCTTTGTATATTTTCCTGAGAATTTATTTATTTTCTCGGTATAAACAATTTGTCCAAGTGCATTGTGAATTTCTAAAGTGTAATCAGCAACTTCTTTAGAATTAAACGCAACATTGAAATTACCATCGTTTGGATTTGGATAAATGCTTAATCCAAAAGGATTGGTTATGTCTTCAATTCCAACATTGATAATTACTACAGGAGCTGATGGAGCAGATTCACAACCCGAAGCAGTTACAACAACAGTATATGTTCCGTTCGCAGTAACAGTATAATTCTGGCTTGTAGCTCCAGGAATTAAAACACCATTCAAGTACCACTGATTTCCAGTCGGAGAAGTAGATGTTAAAACTAACCCGACTTGTGAAATGGATGGTGTTGCAGGTAGTGACGTAACAGTTACTGTTGAAACACTTGAACCAGTACAACCTGAAGTTGTTCCTGTAACAGTATAGGAAGTTGTTGAGGATGGTGAAGCTTCAGCAGTATTAACTCCAGTTGATGTTGCGCCAGAGCTCCATGAATAAGTTGTCCCACCACCTGCAGTTAAACTTGCAGTATCTCCAGCACAAATTGTTGGAGAGTTAACTGTAATCGCTAATGAAGAACTAACAGTAACTGTTGAAACAGCAGTTCCAATACAACCGTTTACACTTGTTCCAGTAACAGTATAAGTTGTGGTTACAGCAGGCGAAGCATTCGCAGTGTTAACACCTGTTGAAGTTGCACCTGCACTCCAAGTATAAGTTGAAGCACCACCAGCAGTTAATGCAGCAGTTTGTCCAGGACAAATTGTTGGAGAGTTTACTGTAACTGTTGGATTTGGGTTAACTGTAATAGTGTATACAATTGGTGTTCCTGCACAACCAGCTAGAGTTGGTGTTACAGTAATTGTAGCAACAATTGCACTACCTGTTGCATTGGTTGCAGTAAATCCAGGAGTACTTGTGGTTCCGCTTGCACCTAAACCAATTGCAGTATTTGAATTTGTCCAAGCAAAAGTTGCACCAGCTGGTGTACTTGAAAATGTATTTGCAGGAACAGCTGCACCAGGACAGAATGATAAACTTGGTTCAGCTGTAGCTGACGGAGACGGATTAACCGTAATAGTATATGTTGAAGTTGCTCCAACACAACCAGCCAATGTTGGTGTGATTGTAATTGTACCTGTGATCGGACTTCCAGTTGCATTTGTTGCAGTAAATGAAGGAACACTTGTTGTCCCGCTTGCTGCCAAACCAATTGCGGTGTTCGAATTTGTCCATGTATAAGTTGCACCTGCAGGTGTACTTGTAAATGTATTGGCTGCAACAGTAGCTCCTGCACAAACAGAAACGTTTGTTTCAGCAACAACAGCCGGAGCTGGATTTACTGTTATTGTATAAGTAATTGGTGTTCCTGTACATCCTGTTAAAGTTGGAGTTATAGTAATAGTTCCTGTAATTACTGTACTTCCGGTATTTGTAGCTGTAAATGCAGGTACATTTCCTGTTCCACTTGCAACTAAACCAATTGCAGTGTTTGAGTTTGTCCAAGCATAAGTTGCTCCAGCAGGAGTACTTACAAAAGAATTTAATGGCACAGCAGCACCAGGACAATAAGTTTGATTAGGCTCTGATGTTACTACTGGATTTGGGTTAACAACAACCGTTGTTGTTCCTGCTAAACTCGTACAACCTGCTACTGTAACTGTAACGCTGTATGTGCCAGACATAGCAGTTGTTGCAGAAGGACGGGTTGGATCTTCTAATGATGAAGTAAATGCAGCAGGACCTGTCCATGAATATGTTGCACCTGCAACTGTACCTGTAGTTAAACTAATCGTTTGTCCTACACAATCAGGCGAGCTGCTTCCTGCAGTTGGCGTTGTGGGAATTGGATTTACTGTCATTGTAATTGCATTTGATGTTGCTGGACTTCCGGTTACACCAGGCAAATTGGAAGTCATAACGCATGTAACAATATTTCCGTTTGCTAAAGTTGTTGTTGTATAAGTTGATGAAGTTGCTCCACCAACAGCTATTCCATTAATATACCATTGATAAGTTGGAGCTGTTCCACCATTTGCTGGTGTTGCAGTAAATGTTGCTGATGCTCCCGCACACATAGGATTTGTTCCGGTAGTTTGTGCAATTGTAACACTTGCAACAGCTGCCGCAGCATTATCAATATTTATATCATCTAAATATAAATTGTTTCCATACTTATTTGATATTTCAAACTTAACTATAATATTTTGTCCTATATAAGAAGTTAAATTTACAGTATCAATATCCCAATCGGCAGCAACAGCTGGAGTGAATGTTGTATTCAATGTTCCACTTGTTGCTAATTGAACACCCTTTTTATAATACACCGCTGCTCCATAAGTAACACCACAATCCGTAGAGATAAAAACTCTTAATTGGTCATGCCAGTTATTCGGATTTGCTGCATCGTTATAATATTTATACGCTCTTTTAAATGTCATTTGCGGAGCAGTTGCTCCAACTAAACTTATCGCACGAGAAATTAAATTATCAACTTGTGCTGTATCGGTATTGTAATTCCATAATTCAATTCCAGCACTTCCTGTTGCACTACCTGTGTTTCCGGCCGCTGCTCTTCTTTCTAATCCTTTAGCTCCGGCAGTTGCCCAAACAATTGATGGTGCATCATTATTTTGCACTGTCCAACCTGTAGGTGGAAATGTTGCTCCTTCAAAGTTTTCAATTAGTGGTAAAGCACCGGGAGAAATAGGAACGATATAACTTGTTTTAATTTCGCTATCACTTCCAATTCCGTTTCCTGCAACAAGTGTAACAGTGTATGGACCAACAGTACTAAATTGTACTTGTGGATTTTGAGAAGATGCACTTGTTCCGCCAACGTATGTTACAGAAGTTGGAGAAAATGTCCACGCCCATGTTGTTGGAGTGTTGGTAGAAAGATCCGTAAAATTTACTGTAGCTCCAATACAAGGAGCAGTATTATCAGCCATGAAATTTGCTACAGGAGCAGCCGGTCCGCATGTCGGTAACTGAAAAGAATAAATTCTGGTACGTGCTGCATTCGCACCAGTTGGTCCACCCATATATTCAGATGTATTCCAAAAAGTAATTCCATCAGGATCTAATACTAACTGTGAATAATCACCATCACGATTTACTCCACCAGTTTGAGAACCTGTTCCAGCAATGGCTACAGATTCTGCAACAGGTAATGTTCCTAATGGATCGCAAGGTCTTCGTCCAGCATAATATAATCCAGGATAAATAGATGTTGCATCAGATTTCATATAAGTTAATGCCATAGCACCATTGTTATCCATAGCTACTCCACCCATCCAGCGTGTAGCTGCATCGGGAGTATAAATTCCTTCTTGGTACATCGACCAAACACCTGTTGCTTGATTTTGTCGCAATTCGCACCATTTAATACTTCTTTGTGTTCCACTTATCCGCACTGCCCAATTTAATACAACCGTATTGTATCCTGTCCACGATTTCCATTGTGCACGATACATAACAATTCCACCAATACCATCTAAACGTTGTGTTGTTCCTGGTTGTGCAATATCATCCCAGCTAGCGCTGTAGGAACCATCAAAAGCAGCAGTTGGAATAATTCCTGCAGAAGCAATTATTGAAGTTGGAGTTGCAGGCACCCAATTTACAGTTACTCTAAAAATGTTTACAGCATCAGTAAATCCTCCGCCCCATCCGTTATCGGAATAAGAAAAAATCGGACATGGAGTCCCTGCAGGAGGAAGTGTTCCATCAGCAGCATCACCAGGCATAGGAACAAAAAATCCACCACCTTGTGGAGGAGAAAAATTTTGATACACCGAACGAGCTGTTGGAACGCCTGCTAACATAGCAGTACGCTCAAATGTAAAAACTTTTTGAGCTTGATTGGATGTCATATAATAACCATCTTGCCAAACAGAAAATTTCAAATAATCTGGAAATGCAGGAGATGTGTATGTATAAGTATAATATGTTCCTAAAGGATTATTTGTTGTGGAAATAGCAATGTAAATTCTGTTTCCTGTTGTTCCAAACTGTGAAATAAACCAACGGTCGGCAGCTTTATCATACATAATAATTGGATCACCATCATTTGGTGTAGCTGGTGTCCATAAACTTCCAACGGATGCAGTTGATAAAATAGCTCCAGTAGATTTATTATAAACTCTAAAAGTTGTTGAGTTGATAGCTTGAATATAATGTGTATTACTAACAGCTCCAGAAGGATCCATTGGTCTGAAACCCGTTACTGTTTGCCCTGCAAAATTCATAATGGGTGCTTTCATTGAGCCCGCAACTTCTCCCATAGTTGTTTGCATAGTTGATGGGTCGTTCCCGTATTCAGGACCATCTGCAACCGTTTTTTCAAAAGTATGCGGCTTTCTGTGCTTTCGATCTTTGGATTCAGCTTTTGGATGAACCATCTTCTCATCTACCGGATACATTTTTGCAAGTTCCGATAATGGAAGAGTGATGTGAAATGATTCGCAAGGAATATAAACACCTTGGCTTTCGTCAAGAGACTTTTGTGCAATTACACTACTTAATGTAAATACACATGAAACGAATAAAATGATTTTTTTCATTGGGGTTATTAAATTTAGTTTAGAGAATACTAAAAGTAGATAAAATAAAGGTGAAAAGCAAGTTTTTGAGAAACAAAAAAGCTCCCGAAATTAGGTTTCAGGAGCTTTAGAAGTATTTTATTTTCAACAACCTTTCGACAACTTAAATAGAATACCAGATAAAGTATTACTTTTAGCTGACAAATTTGGTTTTAAATTAAGCTATTATTTAAATTGAAAGAAGAAAAAGCAAACGGCAGCTTTTTCCTTAGAAATACCTTTCGCGCTTCCAATATTGCTTCCTGAACTATTTCTTACTGTTCCATCATCATCAATTTTTCCTACACTGCTTCCTGAACTGTTTCTTACTGTTCCGTCTTTATCTACTTTTCCAATACTGCTTCCTGAACCATTTCTGATAGTTCCATCTGAATCAATTTTCCCGATGCTGCTTCCTGAACCATTTCTGATTGTTCCATCTGAATCAATTTTTCCACAGCTACTTCCTGAACCATTTCTGATTGTTCCGTCAGAATCAATTTTTCCGGTACTGCTTCCACTTGAACTTCTTAATTCCTGTGCTTGAAGATTTGAGATACCAATAAGCATTAAGAACATAATGCCAAAGCTAAGAGTGATTTTTTTCATGATTATTTTGGTTTTAGTTTGTACTTAGTTGTTATAACAAATATAATAAATTGCTTTAAAAAATCTCTAGTATTTTATAAACAATTCCGTTCATATCAAACGAATCGTTTTTTATTCTGTTTTTAAGTTTCTCACCTATTGGAGAGTTTATTGATATTGAGTAATAAGCTTCCTTTTCAATAATTAATTTTCCAACTGGAACTGAAATAAAAAAATTAATCTTATCTGTAACAACAATACTGCCAACTTGAATCGAAGCTGATTGAATTGATAAATTTATTTTTTCTAACACTTTTTTCATTTCAAACAGTTCATTTAATTGAAACGCATTTTTTTCTTGTTCCAATTGAGCCATTGCTCTTCCTGTTTCATGTTTGTCTCCAGCACTACTCTTTGTATCATCGTTGGCTGATTCCTTAGCATTATCAATTGCTAATTGAGTAGTTGATATTCGTTGGTTAATTTGGTCCAGACAAAGAGAATGAAGATGTTTTTTGAGATTGATGTTCATAGAAGAAAATTAAAATATTACTTTTTCTTCTTAATCATGCTGTAATAAAACCCAAAACCAAAGCTGAAAAACTGAGTAGAAACAGCATTGTCTGTTCCAAACTTGGCATATTCATTTAACACTAAATCATAAGGATCGAAATGAGCATCAAATACTGTATAAGAAATTGTTGCACCTACTCCGAAATTAGCTTCAATTAAGAAGAAAATATTCATTTCGGGTTCCCAATAAGAAGTTGTAAAACTATTCAGCTTGGGCTTATTGTTTTCATCCTTATACTTTATCCCTTCATAGCTTGTCCAGTTTTGTCCATATGATAAAGCCATAGAAAAAATAGTTCTATTTTTTTCACCCACATAAGTATCAAAACCGAATTTCCCTGCAACGTTGTTTATTTTCATGCTTGCATTGTAATCAGTGATTTTATTTTCAGTGATTTTCAATAAACCGTTTTTAGCTGTAGCACCAATAAATAAACCTTTATGAACCAAAATATTCAAGCCACCGGATACTTCATATATGCCAACAAAACTTTTTTTGAAAGACTTGTTACCCATTGGATGTGGAACTGTAACAGAAATCCGTGGACTTAGTAAATAATATTGCTTTTTTGCTGGAAGGGGGTCACCAGTTATAGTTGGTGGAGCCACTGGCAATTGCTCATCTTGAGCAAAAGAGCCAAACGAAAACAAAAGAAATAAAATAACAAATAAATGTCTCAATGCTATTAGTGTTAATTGCTGCGTATTATGACGCAAATAAAAGAATAAGGTTGCTCTTAAAATTAAATTCTTATGCCAATAATTAATATATCGTCAACCTGCTCCATTTTCCCTTTCCAATTTGTAAAATTTGAAAGAAGAATTTCTTTTTGTTGTTCTGTCGATTTATCAGAACTTAAAATTAATAATTCATTCAATTGGTTGTACTTAAATTTTTTTCCTTTGGGTCCGCCAAATTGATCAGGATACCCATCAGTATAAAGATAAAGCATATCACCCTTTTGAGCATCGATGTTAAATAAATTGAATGTTGCGTCTTTCTCTCCCTTTCCAATAGGCATTTTATCAGCCTTTAATTTCAAAATCTGTTTTTTATTTATCAAAACAGGAACATTGTGAGAGGCTGCATAAGTTATGTTTTTTGTTTTTGTATCTAAACAAATCAAAATCCCGTCCATTCCATCCTGTGCTCCTTCTTGAGATACACTTGAAATTAAACGATCTCTTACATAATTGAAAATTTCATTTGGTGCAAATATATTTTTTTCATTAATCGCTTCATTAATAAACGAGGTATTAAGTAAACTCATGAATGCTCCTGGAACACCATGTCCAGTAGAATCACAAACAGCCAGATAAAACAAATGATCTTTTTTTGTTGCCCAATAAAAATCTCCACTAACAATGTCTTTTGGTTGAAACATAACAAAATGATCAGGAATGTTTTGATTTAACAAATCCTGGTGTGCCAACAAGGTATATTGTATACGTTTAGCATAATTAATACTGTCAACAATTTCTTTTTGCTTCTCCTCTACTATTTCCTTTTGTAATTCCACATCTCGTTTTTGAATTTCAATTATTGCTTTTTGTTTTTGACTTGCTTTAAAGCGATTGAAAATGAATCCTGAAAATACGATTACCAAAAACAATCCACCAAATAATGCCCACCTTTTAGTTTTTTCTTCTTCAATTTGTGATTGCTGTGCAAGAATTTGTGCGTCTTTAACCTTTTCTTCTTCCGCATATTTTACACTATCAGCTATGGCTCTCCTTCCATATTCAAATTGTAATTGTTGTTTAGCTGAAGTATTTCTTACACTTTCGTTATTAATGCTGTCGTGCATCTTTAAATACAACTCATACATTTCAATAGCACTTTTATAATTGCCTTGTTTCTTATAAATGGATGCCAATAAATTAGAGGAATAACTAATATTTTCAGGATATCCTAATTCGTTAGCCATTTGAAACGAACGCTTTGCTATTTCGAGTGCTTTTGGAATATTGTTTTTCAGAAAATAAATTCTGGCAATATTGTTTAAGGAATTAGCAGTCGTTTTTTTCTCTTTTATTTCTTCTCTTAACTCCAAAGCCATTAAGAAAAATTCTAAAGCTTTTGCATAATCCAAATCGTTTTCATAGATGTAGCCAATATTATTATAAGAATTCGAAATCCCTGATTTGTCATTCATTTCCTTTTGAATTTCTAGGCTTTCTAAATGAGTATTTAAGGCTTCTTTATAGTTTTTTTGTAATTTATAAATGGTTGCAATATTTGTTAAGGACTGTGACAGGCCATGTTTATCACCAATCTCTTGTCGGATTTTCATACTCTTTTTGTAGTTTTCAATAGCTTTTGGTAAATCCTGTTGCTTTTGATGAATAAATCCAATGTTGTTATAAGCATAAGCCAAACCTTTTTTGTTATTTGCTTTTTCATAGCATTCCAATGCTTTATGGTAATGCTCCAGTGCTTTGGGAATATCTCCTTTTTGTTCCAAGGTGTAACCAATATTTACATAACTATCTCCCAGTCCTCTTTGGTCGTTTATGTCTCTTCGGATTTGTAAACTTTTCTGGTAATAAACCATTGAGCTGGCTATGTCGCCTTGACTTTGATAAGCATAACCAATATTATTGCAAGCATCAGCAAAAGCATGCTTTCCTTTTAATTGCATTTCAGGACTTTTATCAGCAATAAGTTTTTGTGCCAATGCCGAAGCAGGTTCTGCATATTTTAAGATATCTTCTTCAGAGCAAAGATTACTAATTTGAATAAGGATATTCAGCTTAACAGTATCTACTTTAGTTTTTTCTAATTCATTAACTAAAGAATCAACAACTCTATCCTGTGATTGGATGGAAACTGATGTAATAATTAATAAGAGAAGTATGGAGTAGCTTATTTTCCTGAGTTTCATATTGTTCAAATATACTCAAAGAAATGAATTTTGAAAAGGGATTCTGAAGGAGAAAATAAAAAAAACCGAGTGATGTGCTCGGGATTTTTTTAGTTTATTTTATTTTTTGAGGCCAAGTGTTTTAGGCTCCATTAGTTTATTCATAGCCATCATTTCACGCATTGTGCGATCCATTCCTTCGCTCGAACCATCAAGGAAAATAACATTTCCTTTTCCATATTCAGCAAAGTTTTTAATAGCTTCTGTCCACATAGAAAAAAGAATTACTGAAGTATCTAAATTAGCTTGCTCCATTTCTTTAGCAGCCTGACTCATACCTTTAGCAACCTCTTCACGAAATAATGCAACACCTTGTCCACGCAATTGAGCAGCTAATCTTTCTGCTTCAGCAGCAATTTTAGTTGCATTACCATCTGCTTCAGCAGCTTTTGTTTTAGTAATCAATAAAGCTTGTCCTTCGTTTTCTGCAGCAGCTTTTAAATTACTGGATGCAACAACTTGAGCCATTGATTTGATGATTGCTTCATCAAAAGTGATATCATTTAATTGCAAATCTAGAAGGTGATAACCCCATTCTTCAAGGTTTTGGTCAATTTGTCCCTTTACATCCTCAACAATTTCTTTTCTTAAAGAAAGCACTTCTGATTGTTTCTTTGTAGCAACAAATCCACGTATTGAACCTTCAATAGTTCTTACTAAAGCTTGCATAAAGTTGCGATCGTCAATAAATTTAAAGGCAACGTTTTTAATTGTTTCTTCACCGGTATTAATAACAGCATACAACAACATCGCTTTAAAATATACATTTGCCTGGTCGATTGTAATTGCCTGGAATTCCAACTCAACAGAGCGATTCTGAATTGATACGCGTTTATAGATTACTTCAATAAACGGAATTTTCATGTTTAATCCGGGATTCATTACCCTTCTGTACTTACCAAAAACTGTAACTACAGCTATTGTACCTTGAGATACAGTAACAAAAGATAAAAAAAGTATTAGTAAGCCTAATACACCTAAAACAATTTCAAAAATTGGCATTTTGTCAGATTTTATTGGTTTGATTACAAATGTATTATAATTTGAAAGCGAATTATAGATTGTTGATATTAAAATAAAATTTGCTAAAAGCCTTTTGTATACTACAAATTTATGTATATTTGCACCGCTTTTCTATAAGGCAAATGGCTGCGTAGCTCAACTGAATAGAGCGTCTCACTACGGATGAGAAGGTTAGGGGTTTGAATCCCTTCGCGGTCACTTAATAAAAAAAGACCTTACATTTAGTAAGGTCTTTTTTTATTTCAATTATAAAATTTCTGAGTTCTAAAACTGTTTTCTAGGACGTTTTTCTCTTGAAAAATTCTTCTTTCTCTCTCCTCTTTCTCCTCCTGATTCTTTTTTAGAATAACTTTTTTCAGATGAAGAATTTTCATTTCTGGAATAACTTCTTTCATGATCGCTATACGACTTGCGTTCACCTGAGTTCCCACCACCATAAGATTTACGTTCTCCGTATCCTCCGCTTCTGCGTTCACCGGAACCACTGTTTCCTCTATATCCACCTCTTTCACGATTTCCACCGTATCCACCTTTGCGTTCTCCACCACCGAATGATCTTCTGTTTCTACCGCCTTCATATCCCCCACGTGATGATCTTCCTTCGGTAGCACCACGAGATTCAATACGTACGTTACGGTTATTGTAACGTGCATTTTTAAATGTTCCCTGGATAATTTCAGCAGCTTCTGTTTTTACTTCAATAAAAGAGAAACTAGATTTAATTTCTGCAGAAACTATAGATGCAACATCTACTCCTGAAACTTCAGAAATATATTCTTTCATAGATTTGCTATCTAAGCTATCTAATTCACCTAGGTTGATAAACAATTTAGTGATACCTGGAGTCGAACGTTCTCTATCTCTACTTCCACCAGCATTTAAATCAGGAGCATTTTTGTAATAATTTAAAAAGCGGTTAAACTCTGTAGAAACAAAACGCTTGATAATGTCTTCTCTTGTTAAATCTTTCAACTCTTCATAAATGTTTGGCAAATATGCTTCAATAGCATTTTCATTTACTTCTACATTGTGAATTTTTTTCACCAGACTGAACAATTGTTTTTCACAAGCCTCAAATCCTGTAGGAATAGTTCCTTGAGTGAATTTTTTCTTGATGATACGTTCAATGATTCTGATTTTTCCAACTTCTTTCATGTTGATGATACAGATAGAAACACCTGTTTTACCAGCACGAGCTGTACGACCAGAACGGTGAGTGTAATTTTCAATTTCGTCAGGCAAGTTATAATTAATAACGTGGGTTACATCGTTAACATCAATACCACGAGCTGCAACATCAGTGGCAACAAGCATTTGCAATGAACGAGCACGGTAACGTTTCATAACATGATCACGTTGTTGTTGTGATAAATCTCCATGTAACGAATCCGCTCCGTAACCATCTTTTATCAATGCATCAGCAATCTCTTGTGTTTCGATACGTGTACGACAAAATACAATTGCAAAAATATCGGGATTTGAATCCGCGATACGTTTTAATGCAGCATATTTATCACGTGCTTGAACAACATAATAAATGTGCTCGATGTTTTCGTTACCAGCATTTTTTGTTCCAGCAGTAATCTCTACTGGATTTTCCATGTAGTTTTTAGAAATACGCAAAACTTCATCAGGCATTGTTGCTGAGAACAACCAAGTGTTTTTTTCTTCTGGAGTTTGAGATAAAATAGTATCCAAATCTTCTTTGAATCCCATGTTTAACATTTCAT
>SXGT01161927.1_pt1 | contig 19779 bp, 16 predicted proteins | sample 3176221 | NCBI WGS metagenome assembly SXGT01 (sample SAMN11356862, study PRJNA531348) | freshwater metagenome | isolation source: freshwater sample F1-120 | place: China: Fuxian Lake, Yuxi | collected 2017-12-25
GGCCTCCCCCTTGGCCTCCCCCTCGCGCAGGCCCTCGGCCTTGCCCTTGGCCTCGCGCTCCTCCAGGGCGAGCCTCAGGGTCATGGTGCCCTTGGCCAGCAGGCCTGCCGCCGTGGCCTCGTCCACCTCCGCCGCGTTGAGCAGCGCTTTCACAGGGATGCTCTTCACAAGGCACTTGCTGTCCGCGATGCCCTCGCCCTCCCCCAGCTCGGTCCACTCGTCCTTGCGCACCGACCAGCGGAGCACACGCTTCTCGGGCAGGTCGAGGCAGAACACCTTGCGCACCCCTCGGCCCATCATCAGCCGCGCCTTGCGAGTCACGTCCGATAGAGGCTGACTATCGATGATCTCGAACACCAGCTCCTCCAGCTTTCGCCCTCCGGTATTGGGGTCTTTGGCCTGGGGGAAGATGGAGGCGTCGGGGGCGAAATCGCTGAAGCGGTTGGAGCGCATCAGCATGTCGACCGCGCCCAGGTAGCCAGGCTTGAGGTGGGCTCCCAGCAAGCGAGCCAGGTCCAGCACTTTGGTACCGTGGGGCTGGTCCGAGGGGGCGGCATAGACCACCTGACCTTCGATGACCTCGTAGCGCTGCTCGGGCATGACGATGCGCTCGTCCACGGGCAGGGGCTCGTCCTTGCCGGGATGGCGCGCGGAGACCGAGCTGGAGTTTGTGCCCGGAGCCATGAGCACGTGACGCTGAGCCATGCCGCCAGTCTGCGGCGGCCCACCCGGGAGGGCAAGCGGCGAACCGGAGAAGGCGCCATCGACTCGCCCACCTCGCCGCCCCGCCCTCGATCCGTGGCATGATGGCCCGCGGGATGCCGGGCCATCGCTCCACCTTCTCGAGGACCACTCTGCCAGGCGAAGGCGAGCAGGCTCCGGGAAGCTCGCCGGCCCCTGTCCTCGCGCTGGTGATCGCCTGGTCCGGCTACGAGCCCCACCGCGCGGGGGAGATCGCCTTCGTCATCGGATCGAGCGTCGCCCTCGGTCGAGGAGGGGATCCCACGCCGGAGCCTCGCCTTCGCTTCCACCGCCAGAGGCCTGGAGCCCTGGAGCCATGCCCTCCTCTCTCGTCTCCCGGGCTCTCCCGCCGCCAGCTCGTCCTGGCCGCGACGCCCGGGGGTGTCGAGGTGAGGCGCGTCGGGCAGTGTCCGCTGGAGGTCAATGGCCGGACATGCGAGCAAGCCCCGATCGCTCCAGGGGACGTGCTCCGTATGAGGCGAGAGCTGGTCCTGCTCTGCGTGGAGCGCCCCTCGTCGCTCCTCCCGACCACGCTCTTTCCCGCCCGCGCCTCGCAGCCCTTCGGCCATCCGGATCCTTTCGGCATGGTGGGCGAGTCCCCGCGGATATGGCAACTCCGGGAGAACCTGGCGTTCGCTGCAAATACGAACACCCATGTGCTGCTCCTGGGAGAGAGCGGCACGGGCAAGGAGCTGGCCGCGCGGGCGGTTCATGCTCTTTCACCCCGCCCCAAGGGGCCCTTCGTATCCCGGAACGCAGCCACGCTCCCTCCTGGGTTGGTCGACGCCGAGCTGTTCGGCAACGTGCGCAACTATCCCAACGTAGGGATGCCCGAGCGGCGAGGGTTGGTGGGCGAGGCCGACGGAGGGACGCTCTTCCTGGACGAGATAGGGGAGCTCCCCATGGAGCTCCAGGCGCACCTGCTCCGGGTCCTGGACAGCGAGGGCGAGTACCAGCGCCTGGGAGAGGCGCTGGCCCGTCGCTCGAGCCTGCGTATCGTCGCCGCCACCAACCGCCCCATCGAGACGTTGAAGCAGGATTTTTCGGCGCGCTTTCCGGCACGCGTGGAGCTGCCGCCCCTCGACGCCCGCAAGGAAGACATCCCGCTCCTCGCCTCTCGCCTGGTCCTGCGCGCGGCCGAGAGGAGCCCCGCCGTGGCCGCGCGCTTCGTGGACGCCAGGGGCCCCTCGCCGTTCGCCCGCCTCTCACCGACCCTTGTGGATCACCTCCTTCGTCGAAGCTACCCTCGCAACGCGCGCGAACTCGAGGCGACCCTCTGGGAGGCCATGTCCGGATCGATCGGCGACGTCATCGAGCTCCCGCCCCACCTGGCGCCCTCCCCGCCGAGCACCGTCGCGCCCAGACCTCCGGGCTCGGAGCCTACCGCCGAGGACGTCCAGGCCGCCCTCGACAGGCACGGAGGGAACATGGCCGTGGCGGCTCGCTCGCTCGGGCTCTCCAGCCGCTTCGTGCTCTACCGGAGGATGAAGAAGCTCGGGATGGGGTGACCGCCAGGCTCCGGGCCGTCGCGCGGGCGTCCTCGCTCATGACGGGAGCCGAGTCCATAACTTCTGGACGAAGCGGAGCGAGTATCGCAAGAGAACGCTCATGAAGTGGGTGCTTCAGCACATCGAGGAGAAGAAACGGAGCTTTGCCGGACGGCCCCTGTTTTCCTTCGTCCGGGACAGCAGCCTCGACCCGCGAGAGCGCCTGGCGTTCGCGCCCTGCATGGCCCCGTTCATCATGGCCTTCAGCGACATCAACAGGTACCTGCTGAGGGACGACTCGTCCGACGATCCTCTCCAGAAGATCATCAACTCTCATACCCGCGTCGACGACGACCATTATCGCCTGTTCCTGAAGGACCTCCGGACCCTCGACATGCATCCTCCGGTGGACCTCGCCACCACCCTGGAGACCCTCTGGAGCGACGATTGCCATCGCACCCGCAGGCTCGTCTACACCCTCTGCAACCTCATCGATCGCGAAGGACCCATGATGCGCCTCGTGATCCTGGAGGCCGTCGAGTCGACAGGGAACGTCGGCTTCTCGGCCTTCGAGGCGGCCGCCCGTGATTTCAATGCGAGGACCGGTAAATCTCTCGTTTTCTTCGGGCCGGTGCACGTCGATCTGGAGACGGGTCACCTCATGGGCACCGAGAACGCCGAGCGCGAGCTCGACGTGATTACGCTGTCCCAGCAGGACAAGGCCCACGCCTCCGGCCTGGTGGACACCATCTTCGAAGGCTTTGGGCAGATGGTCGACGAGTGCCACGCCTACGCGGTGGCGCGCCTCCGTGGGTGACTAGCGCCTCATCGCAGGGGATGTGAAGGGTTGCCCCGCGATCACCGTTCACAAGCCGCGCCGTTCCCGACGGTCGCCCATCAATCCTTCAATTCCCCTGCGACGGGGGACTAGCCGCGACGGCGCCTCAGCACGGCCGTGAGCGCCAGCGCCAGCGCCGCCAGCGCGCCAGCCTCGCCGCGAGCCGGAGCGGCGCTGCAGCCTGAAGGTCCGACGTCGACCGCGCCGGCAGCGGCCGCGTCGACCGGCCCCCCCTCTGGGACGGAGACCGGGGGAGCCGTGGAGCCCGAGTCGTTGACGACCCCGGCGTCCGAAGGCACCACCCCGGCGTCGGGCGGCGGCGTGACAGGCGCGCACTCGACCCCGCCCTGGACGAGCGGCGAGGCGAGCTGGGGATCGGCGGAGAGCGCGACGGCCGTGAGGGTGCCCGCGGCCACGGCGTCGCCCTTGAGCCTGGCGAGGAAGAGCGCCGTCGCGTACCTGGCGTGCACCCTCTGGCGCCCCGCGTCCGCGGCGGCGCTCTGGCATCCCAGGGGGCAGAGCCCGCGGGCGGCGTTCTCTCCGTCGCAGTGGGTCGCCCCCACCACGTTCACGGCCACGAGCGGCCCTGGCGTGGTCCCGGCGAAGGCCTTCCAGCCTGCCTGGTTGTTGCACGCGCCCGGCTGGGCGAAGAGCGCGAGCACCGGGCTGCACAGCGTCGCGTAGGCGGCCTTCCCTCGATCGTCGCGGTCGACCGGGTCGAAGAGGACCACGGCCTGGGGCTTCATCTTGGCCGCGGCGACCGTGGTGGCCAGCCCGCCCGCCGAGTGCCCCTCGAGCCCCACACGGGACACGTCCGCCTTGGGGATCTGCGACCTGACATGGCCGACGAGGCCCTCGATGATGGACGCGTTCTTGTCCGTGTCGGGCATGAACGAGTTGGGAAAGCTGGGCACGGCCACCACGAAGCCCCAGCTCGCGAAGTGCTCGGCCCAGCCAAGCTGGTTGGCCGACGACGCGGAGAACCCGTGGCTGGTCACGAGGACCGGATAGGGCCCCGCGCCGCCAGGGACGACCAGCTTGCTGCCCGTGGTGCCCAGGGTGCCGGCGGGTAGATCGGTCGTCGTGGTGGGCTCGCTGCCCTTGACGCCGTAGTCCGGAGCGGCCAACGCCGGGAACGGAGCGGCGGTCGCAAGGGCCCCCAGAGCCGCCAGCAGGAGTTCGAATCGCGGGTTGATCATGGGCGCATCCTAGGCGGGGCCAGATGTTATGCAAGCCAAAGTTTCGTACGCAAATGAGTTGCAAGGTCCCGCGCGGCGGCCTTCAGCGGAGGCCGCCGGCGCTGCGCAACCGCGCCGATCAAGTCGAGCAATCCGTGGGGGCGAGAAGCGACGAAACCGCGAAAAACAGGCTGATCTTGCTCCTGTCCGTCGCGGCACGAGCCGTGCTCCAAGCCCCGTCATGAACACCCGACAAAAGGTTGCAAGAGGATTGATCGCGGCCGTCGGCTGCACGTTGACGCTGGTGGCCTGCGGCGCGCCGAGCGGCCAGGAGGAGAGCGCGTCACAGACGGGGCAGCTCGTCTCCTGGGAGGAATTCAAGAGCTCGGTGACGCGCGAGGTCGACGGCAGAAAGATCTACGTCGTCGAATGGGATCTGGCGGTGACCGAGGAGGAGCTGCGGGAGCGCTACGACGCCTACGTGGCGCGAGCGCAGAAGGCCGCCGGCGGGCTGGGGGAGACGAGGCAAGGCAGCATCGTCAACCAGACAGGCGGCGTGGACGACATCTGGCGCGGCGGCCAGCAGATGAACCTGACCTACTGCGTGAGCGACACCTTCGGCGCCAACAAGGCGCGCGCGATCTCGGAGATGGCCCAGGCCACGGCCGCGTGGCAGCGGGAGGCCAGGGTCCAGTTCAGGTACGTGCCCGCGGAGGACGCGAGCTGCACGGGCCTGCCGTCGCCCAACCCCAGGGTGGTCTTCTCCGTGGCCCCGTGGACCAGCAGCGGAGCGTGCGCGTTCTTTCCTGCCGGCGGGGGCTCTCCCTGCAGGGCCAAGACCCTGGTGATCAATTTCAGTGATCTGGACACCGGCTCTTTTTATCGCACCAACTCGCCCAACGTCCGGACGGTGGGCGTATTCCGTCATGAGCTCGGACATATCCTTGGCCTCCGCCACGAGCACACCCGCCCGGAGTCGGGCGCTCCGGCCACCTGCATCGAGAACAGCTCCTGGCGAGCGTTGACGCCTTACGATCAGAGCTCGGTCATGCACTATCCGTGGTGCCGAGGGGTGCTGACGTCCGATTTGAGCCTGACCTCGTCCGATATCCAAGGAGTCCGCCAGCTCTACGGGGAGCCCGTCGCGAGCGGCTGGGCCTGGGTCCAGGCGAACGGGGCGCTCGGGGCACCATACACCTACAGCTCCAACAACGGAACCATCGTCTCGTCGAGGCTGGCCACCGGGCAATACGGGGTCGATTTCAACGGGTTACGCTACTCGTCAGGCACCAACGCCCAGGTGGTCGCGTACGGCAGCAACGCCCGTTGCAAGCTCTTTACCACCCCGCTGGGCAACGGCATCAGGACCTCGGTGAGCGTCCTCTGCTACGGCGCCTCGGGCGCCTTCACCGACAGCGCCTTCGTCGTGCTCCTCGACAGGCGCTCGGGGGCCGACTCGTCGCCCAACGGCGGCGCGTTCCTCAGCACGGGCGGCGGCACCAGCCCATCCGTCCTCAGCGGCTGGAACTCGACGGGCGGGGTCAACAGCGTCACCTGGGACTCGACAGGTCAGTATTACGTCGCCAGGCTCCCTGGCCTCTCGTTCTCCAACGCCAGCGTCCACGTCACGGCCTACGGCGCCAACGCGAACCGCTGCAAGATCTCGAGCTGGGGGACCGGCCTGGTGAACGTGAAGTGCTTCGACGCGGTCGGCAACGCGGTCTCGTCCGGGTTCAGCCTCTCTTACATGGAGCGAGGGCTCATACCGGGCAAGATCGGCGGCCACGCATGGATCACCGGCGGCGCCGTGGGAGCGGGGTATGCGGCGGCGACGGCGGCTCGTCCGGCGTGCAGCTCCTCGTCCTTCAGCACCCGGGCCAATGGCTCGTACCTGGACGTCTCCCTCACCAGCTCCGATTTCTTGCCTAGCTCGGGCCCCAACTTGGTACCGATGATCACCGGTTATGGGAGCTCATCGCATTATTGCAATATCATGTCCTGGGGCGCCTCGTCGGGCACCGGCACTGTGACCGTGGGCTGCTTCGACCAGACCGGAGCCGCGGTGAACGCCTCGAGCTCGGCCTTCACCACGACGATCACCAACGCCGCGGCCCCGGGTCCCTGCTAAGCCAAGAGGCAGTCCTGCCGAAGTTTGAGCCCTTCGCTGAGGGGAACGAGGTTCGAATCACAGAGAGGAGAGGCCGTTGCCTCCTCTCGTCCCGGTGAATGACCATCTCACAATGTGGAGGAGACGGCCAGAGGTGTCCCGATGCGAGACTGCGAGGCCGTTCCATCCTCCAGCCCACAACGAGAGGTGTTGTATAAGCGCTCTTGGGGTATTCTACCCGCCATGCGAAGCGCGCTCCTGGCGCTGGGACTCGTCGTGGCTTGCTCACCGGCACCGGAGGTCAAACCCGTGGCCAAGGCGCCCGTCACGGGCGGCGATCTGTCGCTCCTCGAGGGGGTCGCCACGCACCGCGAGTTTGGCGAGAGCTGCGTTGATAGCTGCTGCCTGCCTCACCCCGAGTGGTTCGGGGTGGGCGGGCAGGTCTCGGCGTCCGACGCGGATCTCGCCCGGAGGGCGCTCCGGAAGACCGCCGATCCTCGGCTGCTCGCCCTGGCGCTCCGGGTGCTCGGACCCGTGGCCGAGGTGGCGGACAGGGTTCTCCTGGCGCCGAGGATCGATGACCGGAGGCCAGGGGGCTCTCTACCGGACGTGTTTATTTCACAGGCCGCGATGCGCTGTTACCCGATCACCTGGAGGCCGGTGACCGTGGGGAGCGAGGCGCTGAGGGCGCTGTCTCGGATCCATGCCACGAACTTCGCCGACGCCGAGGCTTACCGGAAATGGGCCACTGGTCACGCCGATCCCGAGGCCACCTTCGATCACTGGTATGCCAGGCTGTCCCGGCAGACGCCGCCCGAGCCGGAGCTCGTCCGCGGTCTGCGGAGGAGGGAGCCGCTGCTGGTCGCCCGGGTGCTCTCGGCCTACTGCGAGGGCGACGAGCGCTGCGGGATCTCTTCCGGTGAGCTGGCCGGGCTGCTCGAGGGCGCGGTCGGCGGTGATCGCGCCCTCCGCTGGCTGGGACGCCAGGAGCGCTTTCCCGAGTGGGAGCGGAGCGAGATCCACCATCGTGTCATGGCGTCGGTGCTACGCCACGGAGAGCTCCTCTTCACGGACACCCACCATTCGAGGCTGGAAGCGCTCCTTGGCGACAAGGAGATACCCTCTTATCTCCGGGCGCGCCTCGCGGTGCTCCTGGGCCGTCTACGCCCCTCGGCCAGGGAGGCCCTCTGGGCAGCGGCGCTACGCGATCTGGAGGGGGGTCGTGAGCAGGTCCTTCGAGAGGCCGCATCGCGGGCGCCCGAGGCCTGGCGAGGCCCCCTCCTTCGCTGGTTTTATGGCGATGCCGTGCCCGATGTGCCATCGGCGCGCGATTGCGCGGAGGCCATTCTTCGGGGCCTCGCGGAGGCCGCCCCGGCCGGGGCCGTGACCTTCAAGACCCTGGTCATGCAGCGCTCCGTCCCCCTCGAGGACGAGCCCGTGATCATGGCCCTCGCGACGGCGGCTCGGGCCCATGGTTGCAAGGGAATCCAGGAGCCCTGGACGTTGCGGACCCACGGCCTCAAAGGCGCCAGTGAGGGGCAGCGCGAGGAGGAGAGGCGCCGGGCGAGCCTGGCTCGAGCCCACATGATCACCCGCGTCAGGGCCTGCGCTGCGGCCATGGCGACGCGCCCATGAGCGGCCTGGCCTGCCTGGCCCGGGGCCGCGGGATCACCGGGTGGCCTTGCCCGAGCCCTCCACCACGGTGAAGCGCCCGTCGGCGCCCGCGCCGACGATGGACTCCGGCGCCCCGCTCCCCCAGCGCACAGTGAGCGACTCGATGGCGGTGTTGGGGCCCAGCCCGAAGTGGACCCACCTCGTGGACTGGTGGCGCGCCTCGGCCTTCACCTCGCGCACCTGGGTGACGCCCCCGGCCTTGATCGTGACCCGGGCGCCTATCGCGTCCTTGTTGGCCCGGGTGCCCACCAGCCGGAAATAGACCCAGTGGTTCCTGTTGCCCACCCGGTTCTCGAACACGGTGATGTGCCTGTCCGGCGGGGTGGCCACGAGAATCAGATCCAGATCCCCGTCCTCGTCCACGTCGGACCACACCGCCCCCTGCGACTGGTGGCGCGCGACGCGCGCCTCGTAGGTCGCGTCGACGAAGCGCCCCGCCCCGTCGTTCAGGTAGAGCCTGGAGTAGTGCCCCGGGTAGGTGGGAGTGACCACCAGATCGAGATCCATGTCGTTGTCGAAATCGGCGAAGGTCGCGTTGACGTCGCCCTCGTCGTAGACGATCCCACGCTCCCTGCGCTCGTTCTTGAAATCGAACTTCGGAGCGCCCTGGTTGACGAGGAGCATGCTGGGATCGGCCCAGGGTTGGGTGCGAGGGTGCGAGATGTTGGGCACGAACACGTCGATGTCGCCGTCGTTGTCGATGTCGCCGGTGTCGCTGCCGAAGCTGTGGCCGCCCGGGTACTGCCGCTGGGTGGTCGGGATGGAGTCGTGATCCGCACCCACCTGCGGCGCCACGTCGACAAAGGTGCCCCCCAGGTTCTTCCAGAGGATGTTGTCGCGCAGGTTGTAGTTCGATACATAGATATCGAGCAGGCCGTCGTTGTTCCAGTCGGTCCATATCACCCCGTAAGGAGGGCGCTCGGGGGTGACCACCAGGCCGGCTTTGACCAGCGCGTCCTGGAACAGGTTGGCGCCCCTCCCCTCCCAGTACCTGCTTGGCACGGCGGCGAAATCGGGGTAGTGCACCAGCCAGCTCCCCGCATAAATATCCAGGATCCCGTCGCCGTTGCCGTCGCCGAGCGCCACGTCGGTCGAGGGGGCGAGCACCTCGACGTCGGGGTTAGGCACCCGCGAGAAGCGGCCCTTCCCGTCGTTCTGGAGGATCTTGCTCACGAAGATCTCGTCGCTCTTCCCGTTGCAGTCATTGTCGCGCCCGTCCAGGAGCTCGGGGGCTCCCGGGTAGACGTCCTTCCGGGTGTCGTCGCAGTCGCCCTGGGCGATCGTCCTGCCGTCGCCGTCGGCGTCCCTGGCGCCGGCGCCGTCGTCGGCCTTTCCGTCGCAGTCGTCGTCGAGCCCGTTGTCGGCTACCTCCCGCGCTCCCCTGTGCACGGCAGGGTTGGTGTCGTCGCAGTCGCCGGCGAGCACCGTGTACCCGTCGCCGTCCCCGTCGGGCTGGACGTAGACGTTGGCGAACGCATCCAGGTCCCCGTCGTTGTCCAGATCGGCGAACACCAGCGAGTTGGCGTCGCGCGCGTCCGGGAAAGGATCCTGGCTCGCAGGGGAGAAATGCCCCTTTCCATCGCCCATCCAGGCCTTTGGCCCCTTGTCCACCACCAGGATGTCGTCGTGCCCGTCGCCGTCGATGTCGGCCACGCCCGCCCAGCCCGACTGGGCGTCGGCGAGCGCTCCTGTGTCGAACGGAGCAAACAGGAAATCCTTCTCGGTCCGGGCGCACGCATATTCGCCCGCGACCTGGATCCTGAAGTTGCCCGGGATCCCGTAGGCGTCGCGCGCGGGCGGCTGGAACGCGAGGGAGGCGCTCACCGCGCCCTTGGGCACGTCCTCGAGCGAGAGGTAGGGCTCGGCCTGGACATGCTCGTAGACGAGCATGTAGTGCTGCGTAGGGAGCAGGTACGCCTCCGGGATATCGAACTCCATCCATTGGTCGGGCGCCGCGGTCCCGGGCGCGACCTCCACGTAGACGGGCTCCACCAGATCGGGAGGATCGATGTGGTCGGGCAGGGTCTCCGGCCTGGCCGAGGGGAAATTCCCGGGGTAGCTCCGGCCGAAGGTCTGCACCAGCCGGATGAACGCGGCCCCCGCGCCCCGGGCGAAGCTCACCCTTATCTTCCTGGCGACGAAGGGGTGCTCGGGGATCACCTTGATGGCCTCGAGCCCCCCCGCCTTCCATTTGGTGTTGGCCTGGAGCCCCTCGATGGCGCCGATGGCCTTGCCTCCCAGGGCAGGGAGCGTGACCGGGGTCCTGGGCCCGTCGAACCCGCGCCCCTGGCAGAAGCGCTCGAAGGGCTGCGGAGGAGGCGTGCCCGCCTCGGGCGAGGGCGCCTGTGCCTCGCTACCCTCCACGCCCGGCGCGGAGGCGCCGTCGGAGCAGGCGGCCACGGCCGCGAAGGCGAAGAGCAGAGCGGGGGGCAGCGCGAGGGCGAGGGAGCGCATGACCCGGGATCTTGGCGCCTAAGCGCGAGCGCGTAAAGCTCCAGCTTTCTTCGCTCCCGGCCGACCCGGAGCACCGGCAAGGGCGTATCGTGAGGGCGAGCGGTCGCGGACGGCGCGCGAGCGGCCGATGGAACGGAGCCTCCGGCCGTCTGACATCGCAGCATGAACGTCCCCTCCCGCCCCTGGCCGAGGCCGCTGCGCCGCCCGACGGCGCCCTCTGGCCCGTATTCGGCGATGCGTGCCCCAATGCGAAGAACCAGGACTTGATATTAATCAACGAATGAACGCAGGAGCGTGGTTCCTTTCTCGCGTACGAGTTCTGGGCAACGTACCTCTGACGCAGGCAACTCGCGCACGCCATCACCTCGACCCAGGCTGCAGCACAAGGAAGCCAACGATGCCCGCAGCCCCTCTCCCCCACAGATCATCCCCACAAGAACGATGACGAGCACGGTCAACGGTCAACCGAGGATGGTCGGAGCGAGCAACGTCGTTTCTTTCTCGAGTCCATGAGGAGCGCAGCATGGGATCTTTTATTTATATTTACTCGGCCCCAGCCTCCAAGGGAGACATACTATTTGGCCCTGACGTCACCGGGAGAAACCGAGCAAAATCGCTAGGCGCGTTCGGCATTCGAGTCAGCAGCTTCGAAGATCTCGCTTTCCACCTGACCAATTTATTACGCAGTAGATACCAGATCGATCGGATGGTCATAGAGACGCACGGCATGGCCGGAGCGCTCCAGTTTGGCCCCGACATAGTAAGCTCCGCGAGCCTCCTATCATTGATTGGAAAACAATACAACACCATGTTCGAGGCCGACGCACGGATCTTCCTGAACGGCTGCAACATCGCCGACAACAAGATCGGTCAGAGATTCCTCTCGGACATGGCCCAGCTATTTCTTTCCAAGAACGGAGGCCGGGTCGGCGCGAGCGACTCGAAAGGAATACCGTTCTTCAACAACAAGGTGTACCACTTATGGGGAACGACGTTTTACGTCCTCATCAACAGAGGCGGGACGAAGACCCGCCTCGCGGCTGGGCAGGAGCTGCCAGGCCCCCTGGGACAATGGCTCGTTACATTTCCAGGAAACACTACGTTTTTTTATTGGTTCAACAGGAACGAAACGGTAACCTGGAGCGATGGCAAGACCATAGGGGGCAAGACAGGCAAAGGCACATGGACCATACGAAATGGCAGCCTTCGGACGGTTTGGGATTCGGGCTCCCGCGAGGTATGGGACCTGCCACTTTTTTCCGAAATACGGGATGCGACATGGACCGGGAAGGACGGTTCCACCCTTCACTTCCATGCCAAGAAAATCATCAACAGCAACCGATTGTTTCCGTAGTTCAGATAGACAGTCAGGCCACTGTCCACCTGGTGCACGCGCAGATTCACGCGACTGCACCGCTCATGTTACTCCTCGAGTAGCCCCCGTTTTCTCAGACGCTCCAGGGAAGCCTTGACCTCGTCCTCGGACACGCTCGCCGCTGCGGAGGCCTCCGGTGGCACGGGGGCAGGCCTGGGCGCCGCCCCCGCTGCCGATCTCGAAGGCGCAGCAAAGGCCTGGGAGGCCATCGGGGATGCAGCACAGGGGGCCATGGCAGGCGCGGCTGGCATGGCGTGGGCCCGGGCGAAGAGCCTGTCGATCTGCCTATCCTCGAGCGCCGCCTGAGCCACCAGCTGCTCGTACACCCGGCGGTCGATCGCCAGCTGCCCGAACACCCTCCGCCCCACGGCCTCGACCACGGCGATGGCGGCCTCCGGGGTGGGGGCCGCCTGGTAGGTCCCTCCGGTCGACGTGGCCAGCCTGTGGAAGGCCTTCTCCAGGATGGGATCGTGCACCGGAAAGTTCGAGGGGATCATCCCCAGCGCATAGAGGAAGAGCCCCGCGCCCTCCAGCCCCTTGGCGAGCTCCGACAGGGTCCACCCGCTGGGATCCGTGGTGGGGAAGCGGTCCGGGTGGGGCGCCCCGTCCGCGCCGCAGGCGTGAGGCGGAGCATCGCCGATGAGCACGATGATCCGGAAGGCCCTCGGACGAAATGGGAGGCGACGGATACAGGCGTCGAGCCCGGCGAACACCGCCTCCGCGGCGTCCGTGTTGGTGGATCGGGAGCCGACCGAGAGCCCCGAGAGCGTCCGATGGATGTCCGGATCCTCCACCAGGAACGGGTGCACCTCCACGGGCGACTCCCCCTCCAGATCCGGCCCGTCATGATCGCGATACCCCACGATCGCGACCCGCAGATCCGCCGCGGCGGCGCTACGGAGGCCCGCCAGGATGGTGACCACATGCCTCCTCGCCGCCTCGATGAAGGGCTGCATGCTGGCCGTGAGGTCCACGCAAAAAACAAGGTCGATCTGGGAGAGCTCCTTCATGACTACGAGAGGGACTCGCTGTCCGAGGGGGGTGCCCAGGGCTCCTCGGGGGTGGTCCTGGCTCGCCGGTCGGCGGCCTTCTCGGCAAGCCGGAGCGCCCCGAAGATGATCCGGTCGGTCTCCTCGTCGAGCTCGGCCAGGCCAGCGATGGCCTCGAGGGCGTTCACCGCGCGGATCCAGCCGTTGCGAGCGAAGACCATCTTGATGCCGCTGGTCGCCCCCGCCGAGACCGCGAAGCTCGCCCGCTCGTCCTCCAGCTCCCCCAGCCTGCGAGCCTTCTCTATCCAGGCGTTGATGAAGTGGACCAGGGGCTTCTTCCCCACCATGATCTCCTTGAGCTGCCTCTTCACGTTGGCGTCGGAGTCGATCCTGGACGCCAGGAGCTCCGCCGCGCCGGCCTCGCCTCGATAGGTCATCTGCATATGATCGAGGCCGTTGGGCAGAAGGAAGTCGAGCAGGCCTGCGTACATATCGGACCTGTCCTGGGTCTCGGCCAGAAGGGCGAGCGAAGTGAGGAACATATGGACTCCCCGGATCAGCCCGTCGTGCTCGGCGTCGACCGTGGTGGCCTCCCGGACGATCGCGGCCACCCTCGGGTTTTCCAGCCCTGGCTGCGCCTCGTGCAAGGCCTTGTGCGCCAGCGCCACGCGCTCCACGAGGCCGCCCAGCTCTGGCACCGAGTACAGCGCCTTGTGCGCCGCGCTGTCCTCGGCGATCCAGGCCCCGGAGACCTGGACCATCTCCGCCGTCGTCAATCGCTTGAGGGCCATATTTCCTCCTCCGATCCGCCGGGCGAGGCGGCCATCCTATACCGAGCCCGCCCAGGATGCCCTATTTCGATTTCGAAGGGAAATCAGATCCGAGGGCAGGTCGACGTCGAAGCCCAGACGCTCGCTCGCGTGAGCCTTGACCCGGAGCCCGAGGGCGCTCGCCCTGGCCAGGTGGCGCGCAAAGCTATCGGCGTGACCGAAGCAGGTGGGGAAGCGGCGCGAGGGCGCGATCGCCAGGGCGTTCGTCCCCTCCTGCCGTAAATCGGGCGCCACCACCACGTCCAGCTCCTCGATGCCCCGGGCCAGATCGCGGACGTCGCGGGGAGCGATATCGGGCAGATCCGACATGAAGACCAGGACGCCCCTCGGGCCCAGACCATGAATACGTACCAGCGCGGCGTCCACGATCCCGGAGAGCGAGGAGGCCTCGTCGCGCACCGCGAGAGCCCCCCGCCTCCTGGCGAGTTCGGCGACGACCTCGCAGTCCGTGACAATCATCGCGCTTCCGAGGACGTCGGAGGCCCCCAGCACGTCCAGCATGTGCGCAAAGAAGCCGTGGGCCAGCGCCTCTCGCTCCGCGGCGCCGAGGAGCGGCGCCAGGCGAGACTTGCCGCGAGCAAATCCCTTGGCGGGGACGAGCGCCCAGGGCTTGGGGCTCACGCGAGCCGCTCCGCGAAGGAGAGGAGCTCCCGGGCCAGGCGGAGGCTGTCCTCGCGCTGGCTCATGATCGTCCTCGTCGACAGGACAGGGACTCCCTCGAGGCCGGGCTCGTCCCCCTCCTCGATCACCATCCCCGAGAGGAGAGGACCATAGTGCCTGGCAATCGCCGCTGGCGCTGGCTCCTCGTGAGCCAGCGCCAGGATCATCTCCGCGAGGGGGCCCTTGACCGCGAGCCCTCCCACGATGGGGCTCACCGCGACGACCGGCTTCCCCGCCATCGCCTCGCGCACCCCAGGGAGAGTCAGGATGGGGTCGATCGAGACATAGGGGTTCGAGGGCCCCACCACCACGAGCTCCGCGCCGGCGAGGGCCTCGAGCACCCCGGACGAGGGCTCGGGAGCCCCCACGAAGCGCACGGAGCGGACCGCCGGAGCGCGGTGGCGCACGAACCACTCCTGGAAAGGGAGCGAGCCGTGCTCGGCGGTCTCTATCCATGTCGCCCTGGGGGCGTCGGTCATCGGGAGCACCCTCGACCCGATGCCCAGGGCCCTGCACATCCTCGCCGTCACGGCCGAGAGGCCCTCCCCTTCCCGAAGCGCCCTGGTCCGGGTCAGGTGGGTCGCCAGATCCCGATCCCCGAGCGCAAACCAGCCAGGTTCGCCATAGAGCCTCATCCTCTCGAGCGCAGCAAAGGACTCCTGGGCCAGACCCCAGCCTCGCTCCACGTCCGCCAGATCGGCCAGGGTGTACATCACCGTGTCCAGGTCCGGCGAGACCCATAGCCCCCAGTGCTCAAAGTCGTCGCCCGTGTTCACGATCGTGGTGAGCGCCGAAGGCGGAAGGGCCCGGGCCAGCCCGTGGACCAACCTGGCGCCGCCGACGCCGCCCGAGAGCACCACCACCGTGCGCCACAGGCGCGTCATGCGTAGAGATCGCCTTCCATGGGCCGGACCAGATCCTTGGCCGAGCTCCTGCTCACCGGGAAGGAGAGCCCCCGGACGTGCACGGCGCCCCGGCGCTCGTCCGCCTGTCCAGCGACCAGATCGGCCGCAGCGGCCACCTGATCGGCCAGCGCCGTCATCGTGTGCTCGAGGACTCGCCCGAAGATGTCCACGCCTCCCCTCTGATCCCAGATCGCAGGGAGGCCCGCCACGCCTATCGCGGCGCCGACCGTGCCCAGCCGGAAGGGGCGACCGTGGGAGTCGCTCACCACCACCCCGATCGCCGCCTCCTCCCCGAGCGCGGCGCGCAGCCGCTCCGCGGAGGCGTCGGGCGACCGGGGCAAGAGAAGCGCCCAGGAGCCCTTCATCGACGCCGGAGCCGCGTCGCCCGGAGACGCCTCCGGCGCCGCGGTGCTCAGATCGATGCCCGCGTTGGCAGTGACGAACCCCAGCCTGTGACGGACGATCAGCGCTCCCCTGCCCTTTCGAGAGATATGGGTCGACTCCCTCAGCACCAGCTCGACCACCCGGGGATCGCTCTCGATCTCGTGGGCGATCTCGCGGGCGCGGGGCGACACCTCCACCGCCTCCAGATCGACGAACCGCCCCTCGGCCCTGGAGATCAGCTTGGATGCCAAGACGATCACGTCCCCGTCCGAGAGCTCGATCCTGGCCTGCTCCAGCCCTCGCCGCACCAGAGCGGCCAGATCGTCGCCCGGCTTCACGATGGGCAGGCCGGGGAGCGCCGTGAGCTCCATGCGGGGGGAGCAGGATATCGTGCTCATCGCCGCTGCTCGCCCTGTGCTTCGTTATGGAACATGTTCTACAGTCGATACCAGAGAGGCGAACGGATGAACATCGGTCTCATCGGGGGAACGGGGCGCGAGGGACGAGGGCTGGCGCTGCGCTGGGCGCGCGCGGGACACTCGGTGCGCATAGGCTCGCGCGACGCGGCCAGGGCCAAGGAAAGGGCCGAGGAGCTCCGTGCCCTCGGCGCCGAGGGCATCGAGGGCGGCGACAACGAGTGGGCGGCCCGTGGAGCCGAGATCGTCGTCCTCACGGTGCCCTACTCGGCGCACCGCGGGACACTGGAGTCCCTCAGGTCCGCCCTGGAGGGCCGCATCCTGGTCGACATCACGGTGCCGCTCCGGCCTCCTCGCGTGGGCGAGGTCCACCTGCCGGACGGCCAGGCCGCGGCGCTGGAGGCGCAGGCCATCGTCGGCCCTGAATGCAAGGTGGTCGGCGCCCTCCACCACGTCAGCTCGGCGCACCTGGGCGATCCCGATCACCCCCTCGACTGCGACGTCCTCGTCTGCGGCGACGACGCCCCCTCGCGCGACTCGGTCATCTCCCTGATGGAGGGGCTGGGCACCCGGGCCTTCGACGCCGGCCCGCTCCGCAACGCGGTCGCGCTGGAGTCGCTCACCCCCGTGCTGCTCCACCTGAACAAGCGCTACAAGACCGTGGGCGTCGGCGTCCGCTTCACGGGCCTGGACGCCCACAAGACCCGCTGAGAGATCAACAGGAGGTTCAGAGAAGAAGTTCAGAGAAAACGGCCTTGCGGCCGCGCATCGGGACACCTGCGGCCGTCTCCTCCACGCCGTGAGATGGTCATTCACGGGGAGGAGACAAGGAGGGGTTGCTCCGGGAGAGGGCGAGCCCGTTCCCTTTTTGCATACTCCCTGTGAATTGCCCCTCGCCTGCTTTAGGGAAGGGAAAAAAACTCGGCAGGACTGCCTCTAGGAGAGGGCGAGCTCCGCGATCAGGCGGATGGCCTCGGGCTGCATGGCCCCGACGATCAGGGTCCCGATCGGGGCCGCCTTCCAGGCCGCGAACCTCTCCCGGATCCGCTCCTCGGGACCGACCAGGTGCAGGGCGTCGACCAGCTCGTCAGGCACCGCGGCGATCGCCTCGGCCTTCTTGCCGGCCAGGTAGAGATCCTGGATCTTCACGGCGTCGGCCTCGAAGCCGACCCGCCGTATATACGCGTTGTAGAAGTTCTTGGAGCGCGCCCCCATGCCGCCGATATAGAGGGCCAGGCTCTGCTTGAGGGGCGCCCGGCACGCGTCCAGATCGCTCCCCAAGATGACCGCGACCGTCGGCGCCACATCGAAGTTTTCCAGGGTCCGGCCGCTCTTGGCAAAGCCCTCGTTCAGGTTCTCGGCGATGACGTCGAAGCGCTCGGGGTGCATGCAGGTGAGCAGGATCCCGTCGCACATTTCGGCGCTCATCGCCTGGCTCTTGGGGGCCATGGATCCCGTGTAAATAGGGATATCCTTGCGGCCGTGGAGGATGCTCTTCAGGGGCTTTCCGAGGCCGGTCGCGCCAGGGCCTCGGTAGGGGATCTGGTAGCGGGTCCCCTCGAACTCCAGCGCCTTCTCTCGCTTGAAGATCGCCTTGACGATGGTCACGTACTCGCGCATCCACGTGAGCGGCTTGTCGAAGGGCACGCCGTGCCACCCCTCGACCACCTGGGGCCCCGAGGTCCCCAGCCCCAGGATGAAGCGCCCCCCCGAGAGGGCATCCAGCGTCATCGCCGTCATGGCGGTGTTGGCCGGAGAGCGCCCGGGGAGCTGCATGATCGCCGTCCCCAGCTTGATCTTCTTGGTCTGGGCCGCGATCCACGCGAGCGGGGTCACCGCGTCCGAGCCCCAGGCCTCGGCGCTCCAGACCGAGTCGAAGCCGAGCTGCTCGGCCTCGCGGATCATGTCCATGTCGATCGAAACCTGGGCGCCCGAATACCCGATCATCAAACCGAGACGCATAGAGACCTCCTCAGTGGCCCGAAGGAACGAGAACGATACGACCGTGTAGCCCACCCGAACGAACGAGCCGCTGCGCCTCCTCGGCGCCCGAGAGCGGGAGGACACGATCGACCAGGCCCGTGAAGGGGCGCTCCCGGTGCATCCGGGCGACGGCCGCCATCTCCGACCGGGTGGCGCCGCTCCCGCCCACGATGCTGAGGCCAAAGGTGATCACGTAGCCCAGGTTGAGCGAGACCTTCTCGGGAGCGATGTTGCCCACCACCACCACGCGGCCGCCCACCCTGAGCGAGCGGAGCGCGGACGAGAAGGTGGGCTGCCCCACCGTGTCCAGGGCCAGGTCGACCTTGCCCGCCTGGCCATGAAAGGTATTTCCAGGATCGACCAGCACCGAGCTGGCCCCCAGCTCCCTGACGAAGGGAGCGTGAGCCGACGAGCGCACCACGGCGACGACCTCCGCCCCCAGGCGAGAGGCGATCTGGACCGCGGCCACGCCGACCCCCCCGTTGGCGCCGGTGATCAGCACCCGCTCCCCGGACACCATGTGCCCCAGGGTCACCAGATCGCGGTAGGCGGTGCCGAGCGTGCAATGCAGCACCGCCGCCTCGGGCGCGCCGATCTCGTCAGGGACCCGGTAGAGCGCCGACTCCGGCGAGACAAGGGCGCTGGCGTAGCCTCCGTCCGCCAGGATCCCGAACACGAAGGCCGCGGCCTGGCAGAGCGAGCTCTGCCCGGCCAGGCATGACGTGCACTCGCCGCAGGAGTCCCGGTGCATCGTGGCTACCCGGTCGCCCACGCGGAAATCGGTCGCCCCCTCGCCGACCGCGACCACACGGCCCACGGCCTCGTGCCCCGGGGTGATGGGGAGTTGCAAGAACGGAAAGCGCCCCCCGCGATCCAGGAGATCGCGGTGGCATACCCCGCAAGCCTCGACGAGGATCAGGACATTCTTACCCGTCGGCGCCTCCGGGGTCGGCGCGTCGCGCTCGTAAACGAGCGGCCGTTCGAAGCCCGCATGCGTGAGACGGACTCGCTCGCCCCCCTTCACCTCTCCCTTCACTTCATCCTTTTTCCGGCGGGAGGAACGCCTGCATCTTCTGGGCGAGCATCACGTTCCCGGCGACCTTGAGCTTGCCCTTCATGAATGCCATGGTGCCGCTCAGCTTACCGTTTACCATCTGCACGTAGTCGTCCGAGGCCATCTTGATGGTGGTGTCGGCCTTCGCGGCAGGCCCCTCGGCCACCTGCATGGTGCCGTCGTTTATGTTCACGTGGTAGGTGCCGCCACCTTCGCCGGCCAGCTCGAACTGGAACACGGCCTTGACTCCCTTTGCCGCGCTCGCCACGAACCGCTGCGGGAGCGTATCGAAGTACTCCTTCACGCTGCTGACTTGCATTCTCGCCTCCTTTGAAGGCCCGGAACTAGAACGTGTTTCATAAAGACCGTCAAGCCAATCAGATCGCCTTTTCTCGGCCGACCCAGTAGGGATCTCTCAGCTTGCGTTTGTAGAGCTTGCCGTTGGGATCCCTCGGGAGCTCGCCGGCGAAATCGACCGTGCGAGGGCACTTGAACGACGCCAGGCGGTCCCTGCAGAAGGCGAGGAGCGCCTCTCGTAGCTCCTCCTCGCTCCAGGGGCTCCCCTGGGCGCCGGGCGCCACCTCCACGATCGCCTTCACCTCCTCGCCCCAGTCGTCGTTTGGAATCCCGAACACAGCGACGTCCCGGACCAGGGGGTGTGAGCCGAGCACGGCCTCGATCTCGGCGGGGTAGATGTTCACCCC
>SXGT01619603.1_pt1 | contig 19776 bp, 11 predicted proteins | sample 3176221 | NCBI WGS metagenome assembly SXGT01 (sample SAMN11356862, study PRJNA531348) | freshwater metagenome | isolation source: freshwater sample F1-120 | place: China: Fuxian Lake, Yuxi | collected 2017-12-25
CGCCGGCGGAGTCTCCGGCCAGCACGACCTCGCTCGCTGGGGTGTCGCGCAGCACGGCCTCGACCGCCGCCAGCACGTCGGCGTGTGCGTCCGGGAAGGTGTGCTCGGGAGCGAGCCGGTAGTCGACCGAAAGGACGCCGGCGTCGAGTGCGACGGCCAGCCGGGCCGCGATCTCGGCATGGGTATCCGGAGAGCCGGCGACAAATCCGCCGCCGTGGGCATAGACCACCGTGCGCGCGCCGCGGATGCCATCGTTGGGGACGAAGCGCTCGGCCAGTACGCCACCGATCACCACCGGCGCGCGCTGCACCCGGCGCTGGACCGGGCTCGGGAGATGGCCGGCCGCCTGCACGGCGCGGAGCCAGGGAATGCCGCGCGTCTTCGAGGCGCTGCACATCGCGCGCAGGATCGCCGCGGCGAATTCGGTCGACCACGACCAGCCCGTGACGCGGGGACCCGCACGGCGGCGATTGCGGGTGACATCGAACGCCGCGCGGGCCGAGATTCCAAGGGCATCAAGTATTATCATGGTGTAGATCTCAATGTGCCGGCAGCGGTTGCATCCGGGTCGCGTGGGGAGATCCCTCCGGCCGCGAGCATGGACCCCGCAGCCGTTCGCGGCAACCGGGTGGACCCGGGTTCGGGCAGTGCGTGGGGCGCAGTACTCCACGCGCCGAGCGGCGCGCGCACGACCGCTTGCGCCGGAGGCAGCACGGGCGTGCCCGACGCGGCAGATCCGGGAATGAACCGCCGCGGTGGCACCGCAGTCCGGGTACGCGAAGTGGACTGTTTCGCCGCGTACGAAGCGCCGGACTGTCATGGCCAGGTGCCCGCGCTCCTGGGCCCGGGCAGACCTCGGGGAGATTTGTGGCGCGGGGGGATTGCCTGCCCTCAGTAGTGCGACCGGCGGGGCTGGCCCGGCCCGGAGAGTCCGGCTCCAAGAGCTCGCTGGCTGGCCCCCCCGCCCGCTGGTAGCGTTCCGCCGGTGAGGCCTCGGCCGGACTGTGGCAGGACCGGGAGCCCGGCTCGGTGAGGTCCAAGCCAATTTTCATTGGAGCGGGCCGATTCGCCTTCTATCTCCTCCTGGTCGTCTGGTTGACCTGGCCGCTTGCCGCGGATCCCGCGCGCCGACTGCCTTACACCACGGAGTCCTGCCTCTACGACAGCACGTTCACGGGCTGGGCGATGGCGTGGCAATGCCGTGCTCTCGTGACCCCTGGCGTGAGCTTTGATCAAGCCAATATATATCATCCGACGGACGGCGCTCTCTTCTACGGCCCAACCCTTCCGGGCGGGCTCCTGCTCTTCGGTCCGATCTACGGTCTGACCGGGAATCCGACCCTCGCCTTGAACGGCCTGTTTCTGCTGGCCAGTGCGCTCACCGCGTGGGCGATCCACACCGTGCTGCGGCGCTGGACGGCGTCGTCAGTGGCGGGTTTCCTCGGGGCTTTTGCCTACTTGACGAGTCGTTATGTGCTGTGGAAGTTCCTGCCCTCGGCGCCGCAGTTCACGGCTCTGTGGTGGTTTCCCTTTCTCATCGACGCAGCGGCGCGCGCCGAGGGGCGGGTACGGGATGCCGCGTGGGTCGGCGTGCTTGTGGTCCTGCAGTGTCTGGCGGATGCGGTGTACGTCGCGCCGACAGTGCTGGGCCCGCTTGGTTTCTTGACGTTGGTGCGGCTCGTCCGGCGCCCGACTCGGGCCTCCGGGTTCGCACTGCTCGGCGGGCTCGCGCTCGCGGGGGCCCTGCTCTCGCCACTCTACCTGCCGTACCTGGCCCTCCGTGCCGCAAATCCAATGCTGGCGACACAATCGTACTGGACGCATTGGATGGTTGTCAGCTTGTCGCGTTTCGAGCTGCCCTTCGGTTTTCTGGCCGAGACGCGGCCAACCAGTTTCGCGCCCTTGCTGCTTCTCGTCATCATCGCCGGGCTTGTGGTCGCGTGGCGCCGTCCGGCGGCGCGCGTCGAGTCGGTAGGGCGCGGTCTCACGCATGCGCTGCTCTGGACGGCCGGGGGCTTGTTGCTCAGCGTTGGGCCGAACGTGGTGTGGTTTGGCCGCGACGTCGCTCTGCCGCATGCCTTTATCTGGCGTTGGTTCCCCTTCCTCGAAAATTTGCGTGCCCAGGAGCGCCTGTCGCTGGTGGCATTGATCGGCATCTGTCTGCTGGTCGGGCTCGCCTACCGTGTGCTTGCAGCGGAACTCCAGCGCGTCCTGCGAGGCGGTCTCCTGGCGGCCGCTGTGACGACGGCAATGGCGGCGACGATCGTGGCCGTGACGTGGCTCCAGTATTCGCACGGTTTTGGGCTGCCCGAGGCATTGGCGCGGCACCCCCTGCCGCCGGGGTACCCGACCCGGCTCGCGATCGGTCCCGACGCGCCCTTGCTCGCCGAGATCCGGGCTGGCGAAGGCCCCCTGCTCGAGCTGCCGGTCACGGGGCCCTCCGGCGATTTTAAGCCGGGCTACCACGCCGACGCGATGTACCGCTCGATCTGGCACTGGCGGCCGCTGCTGAATGGCTACGCGAGCTACTGGCCGGCGGCCTGGCCCGAACGGATGCGCACCGCTGCTCGTTTGCCCGACGCCGGTGCCCTGCTCGAGCTGGTTCGCGACACCGGTCTGCGCACGATCCTGGTCCACTGCAACTCCCCGCTGGGCGAGGACTGGTGTGTCAAGTGGCGTGAACTCGCAACGCGGGGTGGTGATGAGCGCTTGCGCTTCGTTGCCGCCGAAGGCGGCGACCTGCTCTTCGAGGTGCGCCAGGGCGGCGGAGGATCACCGCAAGCGATATCGCCCACCGGTTTGGGAGACTCGTGAAGCCGCATACCCGGCACGGATCTTTGGGTCGTGGCGGTGCGCAAGACGGTTTGCCGAGCGGTGCCTTCGGGCCTCGCAGGGATCATCCTGCACCCTACCGTCAACCTCGCCTGAGTGTCCCTTGGTGGGGTGCGGCGCGCACGGGTACCGTCGAGCCGGTGAGGCCTCGGTCGGACTGGCGCAGGACCGGGAGACTGGCTTGGTGAGGGCCAAGACAATTTCGATCGGATCGGGCCGGTTCGCTTTCTATCTCCTCCTGGTTGTCTGGCTGACCTGGCCGCTTGCTGCCGATCCCGCGCGCAGGCTGCCCGCCACCACATGGACCTGTGACTTCGACAACCTCCACATCGGCTGGGCGATGGCGTGGCAATGCCACGCCATCGCGACGCCCGGCGTGAGCCTTGGACAAGCCAATATTTATCATCCGACGGACAGCGCCCTCTTCTACGGCCCGCCCGGTTTGGGCGGGCTCCTGCTCTTCGGCCCGATCTACGGTCTGAGTGGCAATCCAACCCTCGCCCTGAACGGCTTGTTTCTGCTGGCCAACGCGCTCACCGCCTGGGCCATCCACACCGTGCTGCGGCGCTGGACGGCGTCGTCGGTGGCAGGCTTTCTCGGGGCCTTTGCATATTTGACGAGCCGCTGGGTGCTGTGGAGTTTTCTGCCTTCGGCACCGCATTACGCCCCCCTCTGGTGGTTCCCTTTTCTGATGGACGCCGCAGCGCGTGCCGAGGGTCGGGTACGCGACGGCGTACGGGTGGGAGTGCTGACCGCCCTGCAATGCCTGGCCGATCCGGTCTATGTCGCGCCAGCCGTGCTCGGACCGCTGGGCTTGTTGATGGCGGTACGGCTGGTCCGACGTGCGACGCGCGCTTCCGGGCTTGCGTTGCTGGGCGGGCTTACACTTGCCGGCGCCCTGCTCTCGCCGGTCTATCTGCCCTACCTAGCCGTCCGTGCTGCCAATCCTGAACTTGCGACGCAATCGACCTGGGCATACCTGAGGCTTCACCCGATGCGCCTCAATCTGCCCTTTGGTCTTTTGGCCGAGTCGCAGCCGATCAGCTTTGCGCCGTTTCTGGTCCTCCCCATCGGCCTCGGACTCATTGCCGCGTGGCGCGCCAGGGGGGAGCTCCCCGAGGCTGTGCGGCGCGGTCTCGCGCACGCGCTGCTCTGGAGCAGCGTGGGTCTGCTGCTCAGCGTGACGCCCAGCGTGACGTGGAACGGCCGGATCGTCGGCCTGCCGCATGCGGTGTTGTGGCGCTGGTTCCCTCTTCTCGAAAACCTGCGCGTCCAGGATCGCGTAACCGTGGCGGGTTTGATCGCCATCTGTCTGCTGGTCGGGCTCGCGTATCGGGTGCTGGCCGCGGAGATCGAGCGCGTTTGCCGCGGTGGCGTCATGGCGGCGGTCGCGACGGCGGCGATGGTGGCGACCGTCGTGGGCGGCACGTGGCTCCAGTATTCACACGGTCTTGGGTTGCCCGAGGGAATGGCCTGGCGACCGCTGCCCCCGGTCTATCCCACGCGGCTTGCGATTGGTGCCGACACGCCCTTGCTCGCAGAGATCCGGGCTGGCGAAGGACCACTGCTCGAGCTCCCGGTAACGGATCATTCCGGCGAGTTTCCACCTCGCCTCCACGCGGAGGCCATGTACCGCTCGATCCAGCATTGGCTGCCGCTGCTCAACGGCTACGCGAGTTACTGGCCGGCAGACTTTTCCGAACGGATGCGTACGGCCGATCGCCTGCCCGACGCCGCGGCCCTCCGCACGTTGGTGCGCGAGACCGGTCTGCGCACGATTCTGGTCCACTGTAGCCTCCTGATGCGCCAGGGTTGGTGTGCCGAGTGGCGCGAGCTCGCAACGCGGGGCGGCGATGAGCGCCTGCGCTTCGTTGCCGCCGAGGGCGACGATCTGCTCTTCGAGGTGCGTCTGGGCGGCGGCGGATCAACGCAAGCCGTGTCGCCAACTGGTTTGGGAGACTTGTGAAGCCACACAGCCAGCGACCGAGCCGCGCGCGGTGGTGGTGTGGAGGACAGCGCTACCGAGCGCTGCCATCGGGCCGCGCTGGGTTCACGCCGCTCTGCAACCGTCAACCTTCCCGGGATGTCCCCTGGTGGGGTGTGACGCGCACGGGTACCGTCCCGCCGGTGAGGCCGCGGCCCTACTGGCGCAGGACCGGGAACCCAGTCCTGTGAGGCCAAAGCCGATTTTCATCGGTTCGTGCCGATTCGCCTTCTACCTCCTTCTGGTCGTCTGGTTGACCTGGCCGCTTGCCGCCGATCCCGCGCGCCGACTGCCTGCCACGACATCGCCCTGCAACTACGACAACCTGCACATCGGCTGGGCGATGGCGTGGCAATGCCATGCCGTCGCGACACCCGGCGCAAGTCTTGGGCAAGCCAATATATACCATCCAACCGACAACGCCCTCTTCTACGGCCCACCCGGGCTGGGCGGGCTCCTGCTCTTCGGCCCGATCTACGCCCTGAGCGGCAATCCAACCCTCGCCTTGAACGGCCTGTTCCTGCTGGCCAACGCGCTCACCGCATGGGCCGTCCACACCGTGTTGCGACGCTGGACGACGTCGTCGGTGGCGGGTTTTCTCGGGGCCTTCGCCTACCTGACGAGCCGCTGGGTGCTGTGGAAGTTTCTGCCCTCGGCACCGCACTACACCGTTCTCTGGTGGTTCCCCTTTCTGATTGACGCGGCGGCTCGCGCCGAGGGCCGGCTACGCGACGCTGCGCGGGTGGGCGTGCTGACCGCCCTGCAATGCCTGGCCGATCCGGTCTATGTCGCGGCAGCGGTGCTGGGGCCGCTGGGTTTGTTGACAGCAGGACGGCTCGTCCGGCGCGCGACGCGACCTTCGGGGTTTGCGTTGCTGGGCGGGCTCGCGCTTGCGGCGGCACTGCTCTGGCCGGTCTACCTGCCTTACCTGGCCGTTCGTGCCGCCAATCCTGAACTCGCGACGCAGTCCTACTGGGCGCACCCGATTTTTCTCGAGGCCGTGCGCCTGCGGCTGCCCCTTGGTTTTCTGGCCGAGACGCGACCGACCAGCTTTGCGCCCCTGCTGCTCCTGCCCATCGGTCTCGGGCTCTTCTCCGCGTGGCGCGCCCGGGTGGTGCCTCCCGAACCGGTGCGGCGCGGCCTCGCGCACGCGCTGCTCTGGACCAGCGTAGGTCTGGCCCTCAGCGTCACACCGAGCGTGGTGTGGGACGGCCGCGACCTCGCCCTGCCACACGCCGTACTGTGGCGCTGGTTCCCCTTTCTCGAGAACCTGCGCGCCCAGGAGCGTCCGTCGGTGGCCGCCTTGTTCGGCATCTGCCTCCTGGTCGGGCTCGCGTACCGGGTGCTGGCCGCGGAGATCGAACGCGTCTGCCGCGGGGGCGTCAGGGCGGCTGTCGTGACGGCGGCGCTGGTGGTGGCGATCACGGGGGGAACGTGGCTCCAGTATTCGCGCGGCATCGGCCTGCCTGAGGCACTGGCCCGGCGACCGCTGCCGCCGGCCTATCCGACGCGGATTGCAATCGGCCCTGACGCGCCCTTGCTCGCCCAGATCCGGGCGGGCGAAGGCCCGCTCCTCGAGCTGCCGGTGATTGGGCTCTTCGATGATTTTATGCCCGACTTCCATGCGGCGGCGATGTACCGCTCGATCCAGCATTGGCGGCCGCTGCTGAACGGCTACGCGAGCTACTGGCCGGCGGATTGGCCAGAACGCATGCGCACGGCCGATCGCTTGCCCGACCCCGCGGCTCTGCGCACGTTGGTGCGCGAGACCGGGCTGCGTACGATCCTGGTCCACTGCAACTTCCTGCTGCGTCAGGGTTGGTGTGCCGAGTGGCGTGACCTTGCCGCGCGGGGTGGCGATGAACGCTTGCGTTTCGTTGCTGCCGCAGACGACGACCTGCTCTTCGAGATCCGCGCCGACGGATGAGCGCCGCGCCGGTGCGCCATCGTTCCGCTTCGTGCTAGGTGAGCGTCGCGCGAGCCGCTGCACGACCCCCCCCATGCCGACGAACTTTGCCAAGATCATCGCGGCCGTTGTCCTGCCCTGGAGTGCCTTCGAGCTGATCCTGCGGCTCTACGGCTACGTACCGCCGGACAATCGCACGCGGGTGCTCCTCTACCCGAAGTTCCCGGCGTTCTACGAGCCGGATCCGGACTTCGGCTGGAAGCTCAGGCCGGGACTGGACTGGCAGGGGCGCGAGATGGTCGTGCCCTTCACGACCGACTCCGCCGGAAACCGGACGACGCCGGGAACGAATCCCGAAGCGGCGCCCGAGGTGGTCACCGTGGGCGATTCGTCAACCTTCGGTTATGGCGCGGCCGACGCCGAGAGCTACCCGGCGGCATTGGCGCAGCAGTTGCGGGCGACGCTGGGCCGTCCGGTCGAGGTCCGCAACCTGGGCGTCCCGGGCTACACCGCGCATTCGGCTCGATTGATCGCGGAGGCAAATCCCGCTCCGGCGCCAGTGACGCTCGTCATGGTCGGTTTCAACGACCATTTCCCGGCCGACCGTTCGAGTACGCAGGAGATGTGGATCCGGCGCGCAGCTTATTTGTGCTTTTCCAGCCGGGCCTGCGCGTTTCTCTTCGACAAATTCGTCCCGCCGCGCGCCGAAACCAGGCCGCCCCTGGTCGAGTACCGGCCTGCGGTTCCGCTCCCCAACTTCCAGAGTGATCTCATCGCGACGGCACGCAACCTCAAAGCCCGGGGCAGCGTGCCCATCTTCCTGATCTATCCATCCATCCTGAGCGACGAGAAGACGCGGGAGGCCGTCGCGGCATTCTGGAAGCACCCGCGAGCGCTGGTCGATGCCAATATCGATGCGCACCCGACCTACCAGGCATTGACGCGAACGGTCGCCGCGAGCGAGGACGTGAAGGTGATCGATCTGGCCGCGATCTTCGATGCCCGGGGCAACGAGGCCCTGCACATCGACTGGGTTCACCCGAACGCCGCGGGCTATCGCGTCATCGCCGAGGCGGTGGCGCCGGCCGTGCGTGAGGCGCTCGAGGCGAAGGCGGCCGGCGGAGGCTGAACCGGGTCCTCGCGGCCCGTGCCGCACGCGGCCTCCGGGAGAATCCGGGCCCGATCGTTCGGCGGCGCAAAGGGGCCTGCGAAGGTGCGCCACCGGTCGCCGGCTACCAGTCAACGATCAGATTATCCCAGTCGATCCCGTAGGTCGGACTCACGCCGCCCGCGAACTCGCCGAACCAGGCCGCCGCAAGGCCGATCTGGCCCGGTGGGATCTCTGCCCCGTGTCGTTCCGTCAACGCCATGAACGGCACCGATCGCCGGTTCGGCCCGCCATCGTCGGGTCGGAGCGCTGCCCACTCCGCGCCGGCCTCGTCCCAGCGCAGGACGGAGTACTGGTAGCGGTCGTCGCAGCGTGCCCCGGTCTGCCGCGACCTCGTCACTTCCAGGGGACAGGAGGGATCGACCGGTCCCGTGCGCTCGATTGCGATCCGGTACCAGCCCTGGGGAAACACCTTGCCCTCGCCCGCGACGCTCCACGGCATGAACGAGGCGTCGATCAGATCGTTCCCACCGGCGCCGGGGGCCGAGGCCTCGACGACGAAACCCACCTTGCCGAAGCCGAGGCTCGGGTCACCGAAAGCGCCTGCGATTACCCCGTACCATCGGTAGCTGCGCGGATCTCCCGGGAGGCCACCGAGCGCCGTGCGCGCTCCAGCGTTCCCGCAGGCGGCATCATCGGCCGGGCAGGTGGCGAGTTCCGTCAGATGAAGATTATGCATGATGAGGTAGTGCTCGCCGCCACCGCTGCGGGGCACGTCGTGCGGAACGTGGAGATCGACCTGCATCCGGCCGCGGGGGGAGGACTGGCCGGCGCGCGAGGTCATGATCTCGAAAACGTTCTGGTTTGGCGCATCGCCCGGGCGGCTACGGGCACGGTCGAAGAGATGCGAGGCGACGCGAGTGTTGGGCGGGAAGCCCGGCGGCGCGGTCGGAGTCTCGCCGGTTTGGGCGGTCCCGGCGTCGGCCTTGGTCTCAGGGCGTGCGGTCGTGTCGACGGGCCGGTGCGCCATCTCCCGGCCGAGCCAGGCGCGAACCTCGCCGTGGTAGACACAGCTGCCCGGCCCCGCGCGTCGCACAAAGAGGGGCCGGCCATTGGCGCAGCCGGCGATCGCGAAACAGGTCCGGCCCGAGGCGTGACGCGCGCTGCAACCGGCCTCCCAGTCCCACTCGAACCCCTCGCGGATGCGCAGCGGTGCGCGCTCCTCCGGCCCAGCAGCGCTGCTCACCTGGGCGAGCGCGTCTTCGAGCGCAGCGCAGCCCGAGGCATGGCGGGCGCACGCGAGCGTGGTCTCGAGCAGGTCGGCCGGTGGTGGGTCCTCGATCGACCAGAGCGTGTCGAGCGTCTCGCCGGTGGCGGGGTTCTCCGTGCGGGCTTCCAGGCGCAGGCCCGCCGGGGCCTGCCAGAGGGCGCGCGCCGCCGCATCGAGTCGGTCGTGGTGCACCAGAATTCGCCGCAGGCCGGTGGTGCGCGCCAGTGCGCGCATGGCGCCGGGCGAGGGCAGATTCGCGGCGGTCTTGCCGATGAGGAGCCACGGGCGAGGCGTGTAGCCGCTGCTGCCATTGAGGAGCGGGTGGCCGTGCGTGATCCCGTGCAACATCGCGCGTGCGCTCGCCACGCCCTCGGGGTCGTGCAGAGGCAGTTCGAGCAGAGGAGCCGAGGGCAACCGAGCCAGCGTGTCGTAGATCGCGGGCTGCTGCGCGCCGACTTCGGGGGTGCGCGTGGGCCAGCGCGCAAGCGGCAAGCCGTAGTCGAGAGCGATCAGCACGCCCAGCAGGCACACGGCAGCGAGCCGCGCGGTATTTGACGCTGCTCGCCAGGGTTTGCGGTTCAGGAGGCGGTCGGCGCCGAGTCCGACGAGGATCGCGAAGCCGGTCGTCACGACCAGCGAGAAACGATGCGGTGCGCGCATTCCGGAGAAGCCCGGAACGACGCCGGCGGCGAGTCGCCAGGGCAGGGGCACGGTGAGTTCGCCAAGAGTGAAATCAGAACCCAGTGCGAGGACCCAGCCGGCGATCAGCACTGCCAGCGCGGCACGCCGCCCGCCCGGTGGTGCGCCCTCGCCACGCGCCGGGGCGAGCGCCAGGGCCGCGAGCGCGAGCGGCAGGAGCCCGAGCCAGGCATGCCCGCCGCGCGCGAGTTCGAACCCGCTCGCGTTCATCCACCAGCCGGGAATCAGGTAATTGAGAAATGGCCCGTTCGAGAGCCAGTGCAGGAAGCCGGGAATCGCGGCGTAGTCGGGCAGAGTCTCGCCGGCGCGTGCGCGCAGATAGGGCATGCTGAGCAGTGCGACAGGCAGGCCCGCGAGCACGACGGCACCGATGGTCGCGACAAGTCCGCGCCGGTTGCCGATTCCTTCCAGTCGTCGCCCCGCGACCCATGCCGCGGTCGCGACGAGTGCCATGTAGGCCAGGTAGTAGGAGGAGAGCATCTCGAGCAGCAGAAGGCCTGCTCCGGCGAGCGCCCAGCGGACACGTCCGCTCGCCAGCGTCCGATCGAAGGCGACGACGCCAAGCACGAGCCACTGCATCGCCAGCAGATGCGGATGGAAGAGCAGGTCTGTGCGTGCCGGAGCGAAGGTGAAGACGAATCCGCCCAGCGCGGCCGCGAGCAGGCCCGTGCCGAGATGCCGCAACAGGATCAGCATCGCCGCGCCGGAAAGCGCAAGATTTGCGAGCAGCAGGGCCTGATGGGCGGCCACCGGATTGCCGGTCGCCGCGAGGATCGGTCCGAAGACAGGCAACGCCCCCAGCGCGTGTTCCGAAGTTGCGAGAGCGTCGGGCGAGGGATGGAAGACGGGGGGCTGAAAGAGGGTCGATGGAGCTGTCGTCAGCGCTTGCCAGCCCCACGACCAGACCCACATCGCGAGGTACTGATCGCGCCGCATCGAGAGGCGGTCGCGCGGGCCCGAGAAGTAGCCGTACCAGTCGCGCTCGGGGTCGAGCAGCGCGTGCAGGGGATCGGCGAAGAGGGGATCCAGCAGCAGGATCGCGAGCAGAGCGAAGCCGGCCGTGGCGAGCACGCCCTCCAGCCCGAGTCGCGGCTGCCGCAGCACACGCCGGCCATAGCACGTCGCGGGCGTGGGTGAGTGGCCGGGCGCGACGAGATGCCCGGCCCGCGGCGCGGCTCGATCAGCTTGACTCAGGGCGGTCCGCAGGAGAAGCGAGGGCCACGATGACGGGTCGATCTCCGGCACGGTGTTCTGTCCAGGCTGGACCGGGGGAGCATCAGCCCCGGCGCGCCCGCGACCCACGGCGCCTCAGAGAGAACGTCAGTACCGTCTTCCTCGGCGCGATCCTCCTCGTCTCCTGCGGCGACGTGAGATCATCCCTGCCGCGCGAGGTGGTGCGTGCGCGCGTCGCCGAACTCGCGCCGGCGGTCAATCTCGGTCATCGCGGCAGCGGCATGACGGTTCCGGGGAACCCGTGGCCGGAGAACTCCGCCGCCGGATTTGGTGCCGCACTCGCTGCTGGTGCCGATGCGCTCGAACTCGACACCGAGATCACGGCCGACGGTCGCGTGATCGTGATGCACGACGACCGGCTGGACCGGACGACGACGTGCAGCGGCTGCGTCAGTGCCTGGACGGCTGCCGAGATTCGTGCGCGCTGTTCTCTGCTCGACGGGGCCGGCGTGCCGACCACCGAAGTGCCGCCGACGCTGGCCGAGGCCTTCGCGATCGCTGGCGAGCGGCTGGTCAGCGTCGAACTCAAGGTCAATGGCGGCGAGTGTCTGACGGCGACGACGGGTGCGGATCAACTGACCGACGCTGTCTTGACCGAACTCACGGCGCTTGGGGTCGAGAGCCGCACGCTGCTCTCCTCGTTCGATCGCGCGGCGGTGCGCCGGGCTCGTGCGAGCGACCGTGGCCTCTACGTTGGCCTGCTGGTCGGCGTGGTCGAGAGTGCCGCCTGGCCGGAGCCGCTCGCCTGGTCGGTTGCGAACGGGCTTGACGCGTTCCTGCCTTTTCTCACCATTTCCGCGGAAGGGATCGGCGCGGCGCGCGATGGCGGGTTGCAGACTCACGTCTGGACGGTGAATCCCGAGGCGACGATGCGCGCGTTTCTTGCGACCGGCGTCTCGGGCATCATCACCGACGCGCCCGGACGCCTTGCCGCCGTGCAGGGCCCGCGCGGCTGAGGACGCGACTCGGCGCCCGTTCCCGGATCGGCCGCCAAGCTACCGGTCAGAGTTCGTCCTTGTGGAGGAGGGAACGTCCCTGACATTCTGTGGTCGGTGGCGGCGGAATCGAGGGCCAGCGTTGCGACCATGAGCCAGCGACACGATGACCGGGAGCGCGACACGGGGCTGGGGCGGCCGAGGTCGCGCCGGCTTCTCCGCGCCGTGAGCCTTCTGACCCTGGGCGTCGCGGTGCTTGTGGCCCGTGCTCCCGTGGCATGTGCCGCGACGCTGGATCTCCTCGAGGGGCATCAGCTCCGGGTGCGGAGCCCGGCCACGGCGACGCAGGCGTCGGTCAAGGCTGTGATTGGGCCGGATCCCGCGCTGGCAACAGTGAACAGCCCGGCGTGTCCCGCGACGAGCTGGCTCGCCCTGCGCAACTCAAGTGGCGACGAGCGGCGCATCTTGCTCGAGTGCAGCCTGTGGCGCCAGAGCGGGATGCGCTGGCGCTATCAGGAACCGGCGCGCGGCATCACGCGGATCCTGGCCGGCGCGGGGCGACTGACGCTTGCTCTCAAGGGTGGTGTGTTCGGCCAGGATCCGCTGGTCGGGCCGGCCGGCGCGGTCGAGATCGAGTTCGGGGTCGGCACGACAGCCGCGTGCGCCCGCTTTGACGAGCTCACGGATGACGCTCCGGAGCGGATCACCGCCCGCGGCCCGACGCTTCCTTGTCACGGCCATCTGCCGGTCGGTTGCGGCGGTGAGCTGAGTCCGATGCCGGTGTGGAGCTGGGACCCGATCGAGAGCACCGATGCGCGCCTCCACGAGCCCTGGCGCTTCAGTCAGGCCTGGCCTGCGACCATGGATGGTGTTGCGGCGGCAGCACACCTGGCCGGGCAACCGGTGGGCCATCGGGCTCTGCTCTTCGCTTCGTCGAGCACGGAGTTTTCCCACAACGCCGCAGACGTCTGCGTGTCGCCGGGGGGCGATCCCAAGGCGTACGCCTGCCCCTGGCTCGACCACGGCGTGACCTGGCTCGCGGGCGAGATCGGCACGTTCCTCGATCAGTTCACGCAGGCCGGCGGCGAGGCCGAGCTGCTCCTGATGGACATCGAGACGCCGTGGAACAACTGGGCGATCAGTGGGGCTTCGAGCACGGCAAGCCATGATTGGTGGGACGCGATCGAGGCCGACCCGCGCTATGCGCTCGATCTGGCGCCCGCACTCGGCTTCACGACGCCGCTCTACGAGACCGTCGCCCAGTGGAACAACGGCACGGGCGCTTATCTGGTCTGGAACGCGCTCCTGCACGAGCGGGTCTCGGCCGACCAGCACGCGGCCGTCTTCGATACCGCGGTGGCGCGCCTCGGGCCGCTCGTCGCATCGAACTGGGATGCCGCGTACTGGTCGCCTGCGTTCGCCGTCCCGGACTACAACGGGCACGACCACCATTCGGTCGGAGGTGGCGCTATCGTCGGCACACATCAGGCCGGCGAAGCCTATGGCCGGATCGGTTACCTCCGTGACTCGCTCTTCGCCGAGCGGACCGACGCGCAACTTCCCTTTGCCAGCTTTCTTCTTGCGACCAACCAGATTCGGGAGATGCCGCTTGCCGCGAGCACGCCCTTCCACGTCTGGATCGCCCGTCGCAGTTGGCCCGGCGATCCCGGTAACGTCGTCCCGTGGCTGCGGAACAGCGACTACTGGCAGGAGACTCTCTTCCACACAGCCCTCGCCGGGGCCAGTGCATTTCTCTACTGGAACCCCTGGGATCAGGAGGCTGACACCACGGCTCTGATCCGTGCTCTCGATGAGATCGACCAGGCCCAGGGATGCAGCGAGCGGGTGGGGCTGGTGCAGGGGCGATCCTCCTGGAAGCAACCCTGGGTAGCTACTGGAGCGCGGCTCGGCGCCGACGAGGTCTGGCGGATCACGCTCGATCTCGCACCGGGCGAGCGCGCCCTCGATCGGCTCATCACGGCCGTTCCGCTGAGCCTCGATCTGGGCCAGAACCGAAAGGTGGTCTTTCCGGCCGGCCGGCTCGTCGACGATGGAGACCCGGCCTCCGCGCTCGGGGTCTGGGTCACCCAGCCGGCGGGCTCGCCGCCCCCGGCGGAGAGCTGACAAGCGACACTCACACATCCGCTGAGCGACGGCTGCGGCCAGCTATTTATTTCTGGCGACTGGTGCCGAGCGCACCGGCGGCCACGGGATCGACCGAGCGCAGGTGCAGGTCGCGCTGCGGGAAGGGGATCGCGATGCCGGCGGCGTCGAGAGCATCGTGCGTCTGCAGCAGGAGTTCGCTGCGCGTCAGGGGGAACTGGGTCGGAGCGTCGAGCCAGACCCGCAGCTCGAAATCGAGCGAACTCTCGCCGAATCCCGTGAACAGCGCCATGGGCGGGGGCTCGGCCAGAACGTCGGGATGCTCGCTGCCGAGGCGCAGCAGGATCTCGATCACGCGCCGGGGGTCCGTGCCGTAGGCGACGCCGACCGTGAAATCGACGCGTCGGCGGTTGTCGCTGAGCGTCCAGTTGGTCACGGCACCCGCAACCAGATCGGCGTTGGGCAGGATGACTTCGGCGCCATTGAGCGAGCGCAGGGTGCTCGAGCGAATCCCGATGCGCGTGATCGTTCCGACCGCGCTGCCGATCTCGACGGTGTCGCCCGGCTGGATCGGTCGCTCGAAGAGCAGGATGAGACCCGAGACGAAATTATTCACGACGTTCTGCAGGCCAAAACCCAGGCCGACCGAGAGCGCCCCGATGACGATCGCGACGTTCGCGAGATCGATGCCGGCGGCCGAGAGCGTGATGAAGCTGCCCGCGAGCACGATGCTGTAGCGGGCCAGGATCGAGATCGTGTTGGGGGCGCCGCGCGGCAGGTCGAGTCGCGGCAGGGCGTCCTCCTCCAGCACGTAGCGCGTGATGGTGGCCGCGCGGAACACGATCCAGAGACCGATGCCGAGGGTGACGACCGCTCCGAGCGAGAGGTGGACGTTGCCGATCTGCCACGTCGCCGACAGGAGACCGGCCGTGCGGGTGCGCAGGATCGCGAGCATCGGCCCGAGGCTGAGCCAGGTGAGCAGCCATCCGGCGCATGCGGCCAGCGAGATCCAGCGGAACAGCAACGCGCGCACATCGAGCCGATGCGTGCGCAGCGAGGGCAGGGCGAGCAGGATGCGCGAGCGCAGGGCGAGCGCGACCAGCGCGCGTGCCAGCAGCGCGCCCGCCGTCCACGCCAGCGCAAAGAGCAGCGCGCTGATCGTCCACAGGCACGCGACGCGAGCCAGCGAGACGTTGCCGGCCACGTCGGCGACCACCGCTGCGGCGAAAGCTCCGGCCGCCGCCCACAGGGCTCCGCTGGCAACGGCGCGGTGGCCGCGGGAGAGATCGAGCAGTGCCACGCGCGCGCGCGCCCGCCACGCCCACGCGGTCGCTACGGCCGCCAGTACGAGCAGACCGAGGCGCTCGGCGGCCGAGAACTGCGGCAGACTGTTGACGGCCAGGGTTACGGCGTAAAGCACCGTCAGCTCCGCGATCTGACGGCGGTCGGCGAAGAGCCCACGCCGCGGCAGGAGGCGCACGATCGGAACGAGTGCGGCCAGGTGCAGCAGATCGCGGAAGGCCACGGGCGCGTCGGGGTGAACGAGGCGGGTCGCCAATACCGCACTCACCAGCGCTGCCGAGAGGGGCCGTTGCAGGATCTGGAGCGGGTCCTCCGCGTCCGGATGTCGGCCCGGAGCCGGCGCGGAGCGCCGCCTGGCTGCGACGAAGAGTGCTGCGAGCAGGAGCAGCAGCAGGACATTGCTGGCGATTCGACCGGGGTGGGTCCGCAGATACTTGACGATCGACGAGGTCGCCTGGCGCACGCCCGAGGCGATCTCGTGACCGAGATCGGGTCCGGGTCCGGCGCGCAGCGCGAGCTGCCACAAGGGCGAGCTGTCGGCGACGAGGAGCCGGCCCGAGAGGGCCACCCGGGCACGGCCGATCTCGGCAAGCATATCCTCGACCGCGGTGCGGGCAGTCGCGACGCGGGTCTGCAGGGCCAACAGGCGATTGCGGCGCCGGGTGACGACGTCCGCAGACGCTCCGATGTTGCCGAGCGTCGTGCGTGCCTGCGCCGTGAGCGCTGCGGGCACGGCATCTCCGCGCAGCGCGGTAACCGTCGCCGTCCAGCGCTGACGGAGGCCCTCGAGTTCGGCCAGCGCACTCTCGATCTGCTCGCCCTCGCGTTCGAGATCACGGCGCCAGTCCTCGAGCGGGCGCCGCAGTCCCTGCCACTCGATCTCGAGGTTCTCGAGCCGGGTCGGTGAGGGCGCATCCTCGACGGCGATCCTGGTTTCGCGTCCGCGCGCGGCGATCGGAGCCACGAAGGTCGACACGTTCTGCTCGAGGGTGTCGAGGTCCATACGTGGCGTGGTCGCCTCGTCGATCCGCCGCAACGCGCGCCCGGCCAGCTCCGCCTGTTCGGCGACGCGCGCCACGGGCCACGCCAGCGGCGTTGGAGTGGCGGCCGGGGTCGGCGCGACCACGCCACCGTCCGGTGCGGCCGCCGGCAGCTGGGCGTGGGCGGGGCGGTTGGTTGATGCCGCGAGCGCAGCCATCGTCACGACAGAAAACAGGACGGTAGTCGGCCGGCGCGTGAGTCGTCGCCGGTGCCGGTCAAGCCGCCCGAGGATCGGCTCGCATGTTCCCCCGGTCACGCGGACGCTCTATCAGGACGCGGTCCGGGTTCGCGAACTCGCACCCGTTGAGTCGCGGTCGACCGGGGCTACGGCTTTCGCCGGGCGCGGCCCGGCGCGCCAGAAGTGCCGCGACCCGCGGGATGTCCGGTGCCGGACGGTGCGCCGACGGATGCCGCGGGTCGGGGTCGGCGTGATAGGGGGTGGGCATGGTGACGCTGGCGCAGCGACTCGGCTTTGCGGCCGACACGCGGCTGCTCATCGTCCACTGCGACGACCTGGGATCGACGCGCTCGGCGAACGTCGCCATCCGCGAGGCCTTTGACGCGGGCACGGCGACCAGCGCATCGCTGATGGTGCCCTGCCCCTGGGCACGCGGTGTCGCCGCGATCTTCGGTGGCGCGGACGTCGGTGTCCACTTGACGCTGAACGCCGAGTGGGAGGCGTACCGCTGGGGCCCGCTCACGCCGGCGCCGAGCCTGCTCGCGTCCGACGGCGGACTCCGCCGCACGGTAGATGATCTCTGGGCCCATGCCGACCTCGGCGAAGTGCGCAACGAGTGTCGCGCCCAGATCCAGCGTGCCCTCGAGTGGGGCATCGACGTCACGCACCTCGACAGTCACATGGGTCCGCTTCAACTCCGCGCCGACTATTTCGCGATCTATCTCGAGCTGGCGCGCGAGTTCGCGTTGCCGCTGCGCATGGTCGGGGCGGGCATCGAGCGCGGGTTCGGCTTCGCCGGTCGCGAACTGGCGCGAGCTGCAGGCGTCGTCTTTCCGGATCATCTCCTTTACGCCGATGTCGGGGGGCGCATGGCTATCGAGCGGGCGCTGGCCGAACTGCGCCCCGGTGTCACCGAGGTCTTTCTGCACCCCGCTGTCGACACCGACGAACTTCGTGCCTCGCACCCGGACTGGGCGGGTCGCGTCGACGACCACGCGTTTCTCACGTCCGAATCCGGCCTGCGCGCACTGGTCGAATCCACCGGTGTGCACCTGATCGGCTTTCGCGAATTGCGCGAGCTGCAGCGGGGCGGATGAGCTGTCGACTCCGCGTCCGGCGCCAGGGACGGAGGCCTCCGGCCTCGGGGTGACCACCGCGGATTCGGTCCGGATCCAGACCTCGATCGAGCGGGTGCTCGCGGCCGCCCGTGCAGTCGACGACGATCAGACGGCTCCGGCGCACCAGGAAGAGGGCAACCTGTCCGAACTCCCGGCCGAGTCGCAGGGCCGCGCCCTGCTCGAGAGCCACCGCCCAGCCGGGTTCGCGATGGCGGCGGTCGGGCGAGCAGCCGGTCATGCGCAGCAGACGATGGCCTGCGGCGCGGAGGCTTGCCTCGAGTGCCGCGTCGGCCGTCTGGTTGCGCTCGGCAGACCAGGATTCGCCTGTCGGCGCCCAGGCGGTGATGATCCAGTAGGTGGCGGGCCAGTCCGCTGGCAGCGGCTCGTGTTCGAAGACGGTCTCCGCGAAGAGCGCGAGTTGATCGTCTGTCATGGCGGGAGGCTCTGCCCGGGAGGTCGGCCTCGGGGCGTGCCGGATCTCGCTACTTGCGTGACCCCACCAGTGCCTGCACCGCCTCGCCCAGCCCGTCCACCGAGAGCTCGTACATCGGAAAGAGCTGCCGGATGGTGCGGCAGGTGTGGTAGTTGTCCCAGAAGCGCTGCTCTTCTGGATTGACCCACACCGCCCGGCCGAAGTGCCTCCGGATTCGATGCAGCCACTCGATGCCGGGGGTGGGTGAGGTGCGCCAGGGGTCGACCGAGCCGTTGGCCTCGAAGAGTTCCGCCGGGTGCATCCCGGCGTCGCCGATCACCACGCATTTCCAGCGGTCGTCGAGCCGGCGCATCAGATCCGCCGTCGCCACCGCGGAATCGCGGGTCAGGCGCGCGTCGCGGTAGACGTGGTCGTAGATGCAGTTGTGGAAGTAGTAGGGCTCGAAGTCGCGCAGGCCGCGCTCTTCGTGCAGCGCAGTCAAGAGCCGGCTCACCGGCTCGTAGAACGGGTCCATCGTGCCGCCGACATCCATCAGCAGCAGCAGGCGCACATCGTTGCGGCGCGGCGCGCGGAAGACGAACTCGATCTCGCCGGCATTGCGGCAGGTCTCGTCGATCGTGCCGTCGAGGTCGAGTTCGGTCTGGTCACCGCGGCGGACGAGCTGGCGCAGTCGGCGCAGGGCGACGCGGAGGTTGCGTGTGTCGACGATCTGGTCGGTGCGGTAATCCTTGAAGCGACGTTCCTCGGCGATCTTCATCGCCGAGCGTGAGCGGCTCTGGCCGCCCACCCGGATGCCGGTCGGGTGCGTGCCGTTGTGACCAAAGGGTGACTTGCCGCCGGTGCCGACCCATTTGCCGCCACCGTCGTGGCGCTCCTTCTGCTCGGCCAGGCGCTCGAGGAAGCGACGCATCAGCTCGTCACCGGTCAGCTTCTCGAGCTCGGCGAGTTGCTCGGGCGTGAGTTCGGGCAGGTTCTTGGGATCCTTGAGCCACTCGAGCAATTCGTCGGTGACCTCGTCGAGCGAACCCTCGATGCCTCGGAAGACCTTGAGGAAGACCCGGTCGTAGGCATCAAACCAGGTCTCGCTCTTGATCAGGCAGGCGCGGCCGAGGTGGTAGAAGCGCTCGAGGCTCGAGCCGTGCAGACCCAGCTCGAGCGCTTCGAGGAGAGCGCGCCACTCCTGCAGCGAGACCGGGACGCCCTCACCGCGCAGGCCGTAGAAGAGATCGAGGAACATCGGTTGCGCGCTCCGCTCGAACCGCTGCGCTCGCGCCTACTGCTGGTAGCGCGGACCGAGGTCCGACCAGGCCTTGGGGAGCTTGCCGCCGCGGCCGTCGAACTGTGCCAGCGCCTCGACGTCCTGTTCTTTCTTGAGCAGCGCGCCCACGAAGGGAATGTGTTGCTCGAGCTTGTCGAGCGACATGCCCGAGCGCAGCAGTGCTGCAATCCAGTCCACCAGCTCGGAGGTCGAAGGCCGCTTGCGGAGGTCCTTCTGCTCGCGGAGCCAGTAGAACTTGATCAGCACCTGATCGAGCAGCTTGGCATCCAGGTGAGGATGATGGACCGCCACGATCTGGCGCATCAGCGCGGGATCGGGGAACTCGATGAAGTGGAAGACGCAGCGGCGCAGGAAG
>SXGT01848235.1_pt1 | contig 19776 bp, 18 predicted proteins | sample 3176221 | NCBI WGS metagenome assembly SXGT01 (sample SAMN11356862, study PRJNA531348) | freshwater metagenome | isolation source: freshwater sample F1-120 | place: China: Fuxian Lake, Yuxi | collected 2017-12-25
ATGTTGGTGGGCGCAGTAGGACTCGAACCAACGACCCGCTGATTAAGAGTCTATTGTGACTGAAATCCCCTGCCCTATAGTGAAATCAGATGAAATGACTTATAGGTGTAAATACAGCACTTAATGGGTTTCACCCCATTTCAGAGGGTATCATCAAGTTTCGCATCCGTGGAACCCCATTGGAACCCCGAGATGACAGTAGGACACACAATGGCTCCGACCAAGAAAAAGTTCAGGTGGACGACGAGGGCCATTGAAGCCATCACCGTCACCAGACGCACTGACTTTACGGACCCGGAAACGAAGGGGCTATCGCTGCGCGTAACGCCTGCGGGTGCAAAATCATGGTCCCTGCTCTATCGGCGCAAAGGTGACGCCAAAAAGCGAAGGGTGACGCTTGGGCAATTCCCCTCGATTGGTTTGGCCGACGCCCGCGCGGAAGCCAAAGCTTACCAAGTCAAAATCACGGCGGGGAGCGATCCTGCTGGTAACGTGGCAGACTACAAGAAGGCCGACACTGTTGATCAGCTACTTGATCAATTCCTTGAAAAGCATCCTCGTCCCGAGGCTGCATGGACAAGGGAATGCCGGCGGATATTCGCCAAGAATGTCCGGCCCCTTATTGGGCGGGTGAAACTACCCCACCTCAAGCGGGAACATGTGCGTCAGGTTGTCGAAGCTGTCAGGGACCGGGGTGTCGGGGTAGCCGTCAACCGGACTCTTGCTGCACTGCGCCGGGCGTTTTCATGGGCCGTTGCCAACGACCTGTTGGACATCAATCCAGCCCTCAACTTGGCAACCGACATAGAAGAGAAAAGCAAGGATCGGGCGCTTTCTGCTGATGAGATCGGGGTTTTTTGGGCAGGACTGGAAAACGCCGCGATGAGAGAACGGACCCGGTTGGTGCTACGGCTGATCCTGGTCACCGGACAACGCCCAGGTGAAGTGTGTGGAGCGAGGCGCTCCGAAGTTGACCTTGACCGGGCCGAATGGCTGATACCAGCCAAGCGGGCAAAGAACCGCAAACCCCACACCGTCCCGCTCTCTGCCCTCGCTATTGAGCTATTTTCCGCCGCAATTCAGCTTTCTGGCGATAGCGATTTCATATTTCCCAGCCGCCCGAGAAGCGGAACGGGAATTGTAAAGTCAAAACCGCTGGAATCTCATGCCCTATCCCACGCCATGCACGACAACCTGCAGGCCTTGGGCTTAGCCGGCACCCCTGCCACGCCGCATGACCTGCGCCGGACGGCGGCAACCCACATGGCGCGGATTGGCATTCCTGAACGCATTGTGGGGCGCGTGCTTAATCATGGGACAGAAGTAAGGCGCACTATCACCAGCCAAGTGTATATCCACCATGATTATGCCGATGATAAACGCAAGGCCCTCGAGACTTGGGCAGCGGAGCTGAAACGGATTGTGCGGGGTGAAACGACAGATTGTAAGGTAGTTGAAATTGGGAGCGCAGCTAATGAATAACAAGGTTGAGAAGGCCCGTTTAGAAAAGGCGGTATCTCTTGGCATCGTTTTGCCCCAGAGCTTAGATATGGCGATCCAAAAGCTGTCGTCAGATTTGCGTTTTTCTACTCAGAAAATTAAGTCAGAGAAGGCATACGTTCGCTTCGTAGCGATGACGACAGCTGTGGAGGCGGTAGAGAATTTCATGGAACAAGTTCCTCAGTTCAAGCGGGCCAAACTCCATTTGCCATTTCGCGAACTGCGCAAGTGTCTTTTCTTGTTAAAGGAGGGGATTGAGCCCCCAGAATTTGCTTCGATGATATCTCCGAAAAGTGAAACATCCCAAACAGAACGTTTCAAAAGACAATGCGCAGAAGCAATGGAGTTGCTTATGTCTGCCGGCTGCAAGCGGCCCGAAGCGGCAAAGATTGTCTCCAACTATTGGCCAGAAAAAATGTTGAATCCAAGCACTATTGCCGATTGGAGGGACCATTTGATCGGAAACAGCACCAGCCCATCGGCAAAATATTTCAAACAGAGAACGGATGGCTTAAAGGATTTTAATTTGACCAAGGCTGAAATTGAGCACTTCTTCAAGGTTACGACAACCGACCAAAAGGGGGTAAATCTTAAGCGCCAGCTAAACCGCGTCATAAGGGAAAAAAAGAGAGGTTGATCGGGTAATTCCAGTTCAATTTATCCGCCTAGCGACTATGTAAAAACTGAAACACTGGTTTTGACGATGTCTGTTACTTGCCGCACAGCAGACAAAATTATTTGGGTCTAACTTGGCCGCTTTTGACCCGAAAGAGACATGAACTGCCTTCCAGATAGCCGAGGCTGTCATTTCGAGACACCTCTTCGCCAGCATCCTGCGGCTCATTGCCGAACTGCGGCTGCAGCCTGATCCATCACCGGCGTGAACGGCCCGGTTGTCATGCGTTCTGTTGGAAACCATAAGAGAGGTGCGTCTTGATCACGGCAAAATCGACATTCTCAGCCAGCAATGAGCAGACATTACGGTCATGGCAGACCGCCGAAACTGTTTGCCAAGGGTAGGTCTTGCCAATGTTGCATATTCACGCAAAGCTCGTTCTCGGCAGAGCCGGTCATCCGGTGGATGTCGGTCTAGGGGAACACGTGACGGCTGCTGAAACGCCTCCGAACTGGGTCCATGTCGCGCTCGTCATGTCGACGGCGCTGTGCATTGGCCTGACGCTCGGCCTGTTCCCGGCATTGCTGGCGCTCAAGGTCGATGCTCTCGGCTATACGACGTCATCCAACGGCATGCTGGCCGCGATGCATGGACTGGCGGGCTTTCTGGTCAGCCCCCTGGTGCCGAAACTCGTCAATGCGCTCGGCGCCCTGCGGACCTACATCGCTTCGACCATTATCGCCGCGCTGATGATCGTCCTCTTCATCGTCTTCTACTCCCTTGGAGCTTGGTTCGTGCTGCGCTTTCTCCTGGGGCTGGCGCTTGGAGCGCAATGGATCGTCAGCGAAACCTGGATGAACCAGTTGGCAATCGGGGCTCGCCGCGGAACCATCATCAGCCTCTACGTCGTTGTGCTGTCGATCGGGCTGGCCATCGGCCCGCTGATCATGGCCGGCGTCGGCACGGAGGGCGCCGAGCCCTTCCTGATCGCGGCTTTCATGCTCTCCCTATCGTTCGTGCCCTTGCTGTTCCTGCCCCGCTGGCAAGCGACAGGTGGCGAAGGCAAGCACACGCTGCCGCTGCTCGCAGCCATGCTTCGCAAGCCATCGGCCATGATTGCCGGTGCGGTGGATGGCCTGATCTACCAGGTGTTGATGGCGCTTCTCCCGCTCTACTTCCTGCACCTCGGCACGTCCGAAGCGCTGGCGATCGGCATGCTCAATGCCTTGTTCGTCGGCGGGATCGCCTTTCAGGTCGTCTTCGGTTACCTGATCGACCGCTATACGCCGGAAAAGGTACTGGTCTTTGCCAGCCTCATCGTTATCATCTGCCTTGGCCTGATCGCGGTGCGTGGCCTCAATGGCACGGCGCTGTGGACCATCATGTTCGTCATGGGCGGCCCCGCCGCCGCGATCTATACGGCCGGTCTCGCCAGCGTCAACGATGCCTTCTCGGCCGAAGACATGCCGAGCGGCACCGCTGCCTACACCATGATCTGGCATCTTGGCGGACTGTCCGGCCCGGCACTCGCCGGCATGGCAATGGACCTCTGGGACCCCTATGGCCTGTCGCTCGTGGTGGGCATCGCGCTCGCCGTGCTTGTCGTGGCCAACCTCTCCGCCTTCGCCAAGTCAGCCGCAAAAACCCTATAATGAGAGAAGAACTCTTCGCTCCTTAGTGGAACCATCAAGCGGCGGCCACCACGCGGAGCAGGCGGCCATCGGCTTCGTCCGTGAGCAGATAGAGATAACCGTCCGGCCCTGCCGCACGTCGCGGAAGCGGGCCACGCCTTCGAACAGCCGTTTCTCGTTCACCACTTTGCCGCCTTCGAGCGTCAGGCGCGCCACATGTTCCTGCGCCAACGCGCCGACGAATACGTCGCCCTGCCACTCCGGCATCCTGTCGCCGATGTAGAACGCCATGCCCGAGGGCGCGATGGACGGATCCCAGGTTAATCAGATTTTTCTGTATCCGAGCCGTGAATCGAGGGCCGTTTTTTGGCAGGTTCAGCGGGCTTGTCAGGTAAACGCAATGCGATCTTATCTGTGATAGGCTGAGCCAACCGGTGGGGCTTTGAGCGAGAGAGGGCGGTCGTTCAATTCGCTGGGATTACCGCACTTGGCCCGTTGGAGACCTCATGAGCAAACGACGTCTGGTCCGCTCATCATGGCTAAGCTGACATTCAGCCCGCGACGTCCGTTAATTGAGAGATTTTGTCTGCAGTTAGATGCGCAGCAGACATGGCAAGGGGGCCACCCGACGTCTCCTGTTGACCCGAAGCGGACGCTCGGACATATCCATCTTTCTGCGATCGGAAAATCACTTCGCGCTCTGGAGTAAGACAAACTGCAACGAGAATGATCATGCTGGACTATTGAAGCAAGTCTGCTCCAACCATATTGAAAAAACCGAGCCGCAAGGCCGCCAGCATCATCCACAGGCTCGCAGCCCCGGCGATGAAGAGCAGAACGGCCAGCCGTCCACGCACGACCCAGCCCCGTTGTGCATTGTCGCAGAAGCGGTGTGGCAGCTGAAAATCCTGCTCGTAGCGCCCGATCAAGCTGCGGCAATGGTCTTGCAGCCGGTGCGTGCGCACCTCCAGCAAGGCAAAGGCCACGGACGCCAATACACCAAGAGAAGTAAGCACTGCTACGTACTCGCCGGCGACGGCGGCATCCTGCCGGAAGAGCGCAAATAAAAAACCCCCATTGACAGCCACGTAAACGGTGAGCTGCCGCACCCGCAGGCTGGAATAGTGACGGAGCGAACTGAACAACTCTTCGAAATGTGTAATCTCGATGGCGCGCGCTTCTGCCGGGACGGGTGTGGTTATCTTGTTCATGCCCTGGTCACGTCCCTTGTCTTCCAGAGGCTATAGATCACACCCCCAGTCAGGATGGCGAAAGTGATGCCAAGTGACACTGCTGGCGGGAACTTTTCCAGACCCAACAAAGGTGCCAAGAAGATCTTGGAACCGATGAAGATGAGCACAATCGCCAGCGCCAGCTTCAGATAGTGGAAGCGGTGCACCATGGCGGCCAGGGCAAAGTAAAGCGCACGCAAGCCTAGGATCGCGAAAACATTCGACGTGTAGACAATAAATGGGTCGGTTGTAATGGCGAAGATGGCCGGAACCGAGTCCACGGCGAAGATCACATCGGCAATTTCAATGAGGATGAGTGCGAGGAACAGTGGCGTCATGAACCTCACTATTTTGCCGGTGGTGGGATCGGACTTCTTCACGAAAAAGTTCTGGCCATGATGCTCATCGGTGACGTTGAAATGCTTGCGCATGAAGGCGAGTACGGGGTTGCTGGCAACATCATATTCCTTGCCGGAGAACCAGATCATTTTGATGCCAGTGCCGATCAAGAAGAGGGCAAAGAAATAGAGCACCCATGAGAACTGGCTCACGATTGTGGCTCCGAGACCGATCATGATAGCGCGCAGAACGAGGACGCCCAGAATGCCCCAGAACAATACGCGATGCTGGTATTTGCGGGGCACAGAAAAGTAAGAGAAGATCATGGCGATCACAAAGACATTGTCCATGGCCAGGGCCTTTTCGATGGCAAAGCCCGTCAGATATTCCATGCCGGACACGCTGTCGAGATACCACCAGACCCACGCACCAAAGGCGAGGCCAAGGCCGATGTAAATCGATGAGAGCACGAGGCTCTCTTTGACCTCGATCTCATGATTATCTTTGTGGAGTACGCCGAGGTCCACCACCAACAGCGTGATAACAATGCAAAAGAAGGCAAGCCACATCCAAACGGGCTTTGCGAGCCATTCATCAAAAAGAAAGCTAGTGGCGAAATCCATGACGCGGCTCCTCGTTGTCATGCGTATCTACGTTGGTTTTAAACCGAAATCGTGGACTTGTCCCCCATAAATTCCGCATCCTGTTCTCATTCAGGCTGACTTTCGTTCGAACTTGACGGGTGATGTGCCTCCTATGACTGAGTGTTTGCGACGGGTGTTATAGAAGCCATTGATGTATTGGAAGAGGGCATTGATAACGTTCTGTCGGGTTGCCCAAGCGTGTCGCCAGATCAGTTCGACTTTGAGGTTTTGAAGAAGGTCTCGACGGCAGCATTATCTGAACAGCCCTCGGCTTTGCACACAATTTGCCTCTTTACGAGAAAACCTGAAATTGGATTGAGATGAGGATTACTCCGCTGTGACCTCAATCATCACTTCGTTGCGCCGCAGGAATGGCAATGTCCAAGGGGGATTGAAGAACGCGTAAGTGGGCGGGGACAGCGCGTTGAGCTTCTTGTCTTTTACGAATGCGTTCAATGCATCCGTGTGATCCTCGAGGCTTGCTTCGCCCGCCCTTCCAGAAAAGCGGATCACGGCAAAGCGCTTGCTTGGGATCTTTTCCAACTTAATAGCAGCGTTGTTTGGGCTTGGCAACGTGTCCATGGTGTAGTTGGCTGGCATAACAAAGCGGACTGTCCACCGACCACTCGCACCTTCCTGAGTGAGGGGTGCAGTCATGGCGACCTTCTCTTCTGGTTGCTGAATAACCGGTGCAGTCATGGCAACATTCTGTTTCCGTGTGTTATTCCCGAATATGTAGTCGGCGATCACGCGAAATCCCTGATTAATCGCTTCCTTTCGTTCACCGGATATTTCTGCTTCGGCCACGATCATCGGTGCATAGTCGCGGATTTGAATATCACCCTGTGACTCAACCACTTCGTACTTCGCTTGCTCAACATTGCTCACAACCAGCCCCCATGCGGTTACCCCTATGGCAACGACGGCCGCTGCAATCCACCACATACGCCTTCTCCTCATTCAATAGTTCCTTAAGTAAGTAGTCGATGCCGAGCTTACGCACTCATGAAGTGGTAATATCCACGCTCGATTTCAAGTTGCTGTTTTAGAACCGACTTTGCCCCCACAACTCAACTTGCTTTGGAGTCAGCTCTTGGCCCTTCTGCGACATGGCATTGGTCGCCGATAATGGCCGCTTTCGCCTCGGAAGCAGACATACGTGCGTGACTAACCATGCCCGTTTATGATTTCACGCCCTAGTTCGCCACCCCCGTTAACACATCGTTCCAGAAGCATCTCCATTCATCTGCCTGCTCACTAGTGAATGGTATTTGATGCACGCTGCGGCTCCTGTTGCTCAGCAATCGCATCCAAGTAGCAGTTTGGGCGCGGGTCATTCTCCATGGCTGGTCAATGTAACTTGCAATAGTTCGTCGTCGTGAAGTCGATCCACTCGCATCTGTTACTTCCAAAGCTGAAAGCTGAGGTATTTTCGGGGGTGCAACGGGGTCGAGAAGGCAGTCCCATCCAATAACGTTGTCGTTGTCATCGAGTGCAGTGCGAAAGACGCCAGAAAGCCCAGGACCGTCGTCGTTAGGAACTGCCGCCTCCAGGCGCTTTACGCGGGCTTCTAGCCTGGTCATGATTTGGCATCCTTCTCCAGTTTCAAAAGGCGCATCTCCAGGTCCGTGGTTTCCATGAGGCGCCGGTGGGTTTCGACGATTGCGGACAGATCCCGAGCCAGCGCCGGCGCCAGGTCACCCGTGGAGACAGCCCGGAGTATTCCAACATTGGCCTCGAGAAGGCCTTCCACCGAGCCAATTGTTTCCGGCAGGCTGAACCTGGCGAGGGGCATCTCAGGATATGGCTTAGGATGCACATAGGGCGCCGCCCAGCGGGCTGCGTTCAATCGGAGGACCAGAGCTGCCTCTTCATCCTGGGAGACCCTCAGCATGAGCTCTAGGGGGGTTTCTCCCGATTTTGCCATCGCGAGCGTAGCTTCGGTAATTTTGTTGCGTGAGCCTTTTTGGCGGCCCTTGCCTGCATTGTTGGACATAGATCAAATTCCTCTAGAATAGCCGTTGCTCGCGTTAGAATTATTTGTCGCCTCGTCGGGGCTGGCGACAATAACTTTCCCCACTTTCCCCACTTTCCCCGAAACAGTTCCATCGAAGTGCTCGTGTGGGGAATGTGGGGAAAGTGGGGAATGTTTTTGCCCGGGTTCGGCACTGGAGTTGAAATTTGCGGAGGCGGCATGGTTAGGTGCCGTCATCTCGACACGGTAGGTATTCTGACTGTGTCCCGGGATCCGCCGCAAGGTGACAACAGCTTCTCCGTCTGTGATCCGAGCCGGCCTACCGACAAGTCGCTTCTGAAGCAGTTTTCCGATACTGTGTGCCGTCGGTCGCTGGAAGTGTTTGCCAACAAGTTCACTCATCGCTTCGGTGAGGGCTTCTGCCATGGCAATTTTCTCTTCTTCCAAAATTGAGCGCGAGCCGACCGTCCAATCCGGGGTCATGGCCCTTACGATATCTCTTGAGGTGAAGGGTTTTTCCGCAAAGATTTTTTTGAGGACGGTCAAGGCAACCGATGCGGCCGATGCCTCTTCGTCCCCGACCTCACCGGCTCGCATAAGTTCTGTGCAATCCAGCGTAATGCCCAGGAGGCCGGCCGCATACTCGATTGGCCAGCCGACCAGGTTCCACCAGGTTTTGAAGCGGGTCTTTGCCTCCTGTGCCTTGGGACGGCTCAGGGCCCCCGCGATGAGCAGCGTGTAGAGCGCGCGCAAGATCTTTGATCGGTTGGTTTGGGTCCAAGCCATTGGATCGACATGTTCGAATGTCCTATTCTCGGGGTCAGGGCGGTCGACGTTCAGCGTCAGCAAAAGCGACCGGCTCGCCATGTCGCCGCGCGGCATGATAGAATTGCCAGTGAAGACGTGGACAGTCATGGCCGGAGCTATTTCAACGTGGGAAACACCAAGCACGCGATCGGATATTTCCGGCGCCGTCAGCGCGGCTTCGATATGGGGACAACTAATCGTTTCTCCTCTCGCGATGTTGTCCCAGGCAATACACGCAACACCCTGACGTAAATAAGAGAAAAGCGCTTTCTTGCGCTCCTCGTCTTTGTCCGACCAACCTGCGGCGGCGGCCCTGCGTCCCAAGACTGCCAGGGTAATCATATTGACCAGCGTAGTTTTGCCTCCACCCCTTTGTCCCGCCGTTACGAAAAAGGCCGGGCGCTCCGGAAGGAGAGCCCGTTCAATGAGCGTCATTGCCAGCATAATGGCAATACACTTACCGACTGGATCCAGAGCGACGTCCACCAGCCACTCGTCGAGGAGGAAAGTCAACGCATCGCGGCCATCCTGATCTGTCGGCGTGCCCGCGGGCAGGCAGGCCCGGTGGAGAGGGTCGATCAGATGGAACAATCCAGTGTCGCGGTCCAGACCAGTACCGTCAATGACACTTCCCGACATGGAAACGAGCGGAGCTGTATTGATGGCGCGGACCACTGGAATGGCGCTGGGCGAAAATTGCATCAACGCGTCGATGTGGGGTCTTGGTAAGGCACAAAAGTAGGAACTGGTCGCCGTTTCCACCTTCCACCGAACATGGCGTTCAAGAAGCATTTCAACGCGGACGGGCGTGAGCTGCTCCAGTCCTGGTTCAGCCGGTGCCTTCATCGTCTCGCTATCCTCATTGCTGCGATTGGTGCCGTCGGCAGTCAGGAGATGTAAAGCCCAGGGTTCGCGCACCTGTACTTCGACGAGGTGACCCGACGCATTGCGCATGGGTGGCTCCTCGCGTGGGTCCGAAGCGAGTAGTTGATCCAGAAACGTCACGGTGGGTGTCAATTCATCGTCGGGCCTGGGCCGATCCCGGATGATCCGGGTATCATCCCCCGACGCCATAGCTGCCAACCGCTGCGATTTGTCGCGCTCTTGGCGCTCCTTTCTTGCCCGGGCCTTCACTGCTGTAACTGGAACATCGGCAGACTTGGCGACAGTTGCACAAAAGTCGGCATGTTCATCAGCCTCCATTTCGGCCGAGGCAAGAATTGCCATTGCGAGGTCAACAATGCTGCCGGCTGGAGCTTTCTCCATAGCCGCCTTGGCAGATCGTGGGTCATGCCGAAGGTGATAGATGCCGCGACCATGGGCGAAGCTGTGGATGAACAGCCTACCGTCAGCAGAGCTCATGACTTTGGCCTTGCACGGACCGTAGTCGATACCCTCCAGAGGATCGGCGAGTGTCTCACCGATGAAGCGCTCCGGATCGGCAAGGACGTCAGCTACCGACACTGTACCGAGGTGATCAAATTCGATTTCCAGATGGGGTAGCAGGACGCCGCGGTGCCGCGCCGAGACCAAACGCAGTGACGAGACGAGGGGCATACCGGTTTTGGTAGATATCTTCGCGGCCAAGATCTGGTCATGCCGCGACCTTACTCCGGTCGCCTCTTTTCCAAGCGCTTCGGTGCTGGCACTCTTGGCATCAAGAACGCGCTGCCGCTCGTATTCGGTCAATTTTGGCACTATCACTTCGGTGTCGATGGCCTCGCCTTCAAACGCTTGAGGAACGCGTTTACCGAGGTCCTGGGCGAGCGGCGGAGTGATGATAGGCGCGCCCTCAAAGCAAAGCCTCTCCCCATATCCGACCATGCGGTCCACCAGCGACCGCTCGAGCAATTGACCGGCTTGGCCAATCACATGCCAGCCCAGACCGTGGAGCCAGCATCGATCGTGCAAATCGCGCAGGAAGCGTTCCGCGTCGGCTCCGTCCTTGACGAGAATATAGTAGTGGGCGCCACCACTTCCCGGAAACAGTTCGCCGGTATCCTCCCGAAACAGGCCCGCGCTGGTGCTGGCCCTCGACACACGTGTAGCCCGTGCCAAACCTGGTACGATGGCAAGAAGTGTTTCCCAAACACCACCCTTGTCTTCAACGGAGGCCCACACATTGGGAGGCATGCCTTTCACATCGACGTCAATAAGGATCCATGCTTCCTGGCCCGGCCAATAGTCAATGTATTCGCGAGATCGAGAAATTGAGCCCGGGCTATTCATCAAATTGCTTTTTGTCGTGGTCGATGCCGGTGTCGAAATATCAGCCCTTAAGGCGCCAAGGGCTATAGCCTGATCTGAGCCGCAGTCTGCAATAAGTTGAGCCAACTCTATTGCCGTGGCTACCGTCGCGCGAGACGCTGTGCCGTGAACCAGTAGGCATTGTGAGCCGTCACTGCGAACTGTACCGGTCTCGTCGAGGGAGATCTTCTTAGTCAAGATCGGGTTGGGACCAAGTTTCGTTATGAGGGTGATTTCCGCGTTCATGATCTTTTGCCTCCAAATCCAGAGCGTTCGGAGGTCGAGGTCCGCCCGTTGACCCAGGTGTCAATATCGGTTTCTCGCCAAGCCTTGCGGTTCGGCGAAATTGCTACAGGTTCGGGAAATGTTTTGGCGCGACGCATCCGCCAGATGGTGGTGGCGGACGTATGGCCGGTGCGTTCGAGCACTGCGGCCAATGGAATTAGTTTTTCTGGCATTCTGGTTACTCCTGCATTTGCACTGGGGCGCGGTGATTTGCAGGAGTTTGGATTAGGATACGTTCCGTTTCATAGGGTGGTTAAACGGAAAGTTGGCGGAAAATGCTGTTTCGAACATCGTCAATGGATGTCTGCTCTGCCCCGACAAGCGGGCATCTCGCGGCTCAACCTTGAGGTCCGCCTTGGGCCAGAAGCAGCCACGATCCACCCCTTCAAGCATTTTTATTTCATTCTTCCCTGTGCCAACCATCTGGCGCAAGCGGGCCCAAGTTCCTTCAACGCCTTGGTTTCATAAGCCTTGACCTCAGCTGCGCTTAACGTGTCACGCCAGCGTCCGTTGGTACCTTTGTTGATGAAGGTCGCAGCGCCGCCCTTCCAGTTCGCTCCGCCCCGTGGTGCCATACGTTCGGCATGGGCCTTCATATAATCGAAGGTGCAATGGCCGACGATGTCCGTGAATCGGTCCTCGTCGATTGTCACGTCGAGAAACTGTGCAATTTCGCGGATCATGCCCGGGAGATCGGCCTTGAGCTCATTGAAATGGATGAGTTTAACATTGGGCAAATGCCGGATTTTCCACCACGACCGGACGTTCTCCCAGTACGGCCAGAGAGGCTTGCCATTTTCTCCAAACCAGGTTTGGTAGAATTGATGAGGATTGGCAGGACAGGGTGGAAACGGCGGACCCACAAGACCGGGTGCCGTATTCATGGCTTCCCTTCGTTCTTCCGTGAGATTGGCGTAGTGATTGAAGAAGCTCCACACCGTGTCGCGGCCATCGCGGCCGACGTAAAGGTATTTTGCTGCCGGTGAGAAAACCAGCGCATCAACGGGCAGATGAGTTTTGAGGAACCGGCGGTGCGGAGCGGTTGCTAGCCCTTCGACAACCTCGCGTGGCGTCAGGCGGTTATCAAGCCAAGGAGAGAGTTGGGACACATTTGTGTCTTCCGCTCCATTGAAAATCAGTTGCGCCAGAATCTGCTGGGTCCAAGTCGTGCCCGATTTTGCGTAGGTCGCTATGACAATATCATCGTCACGGAAATTGAAATCATTCCATACGGTTGAATTGATGTGATGATTGTGCATCTCACGTGTCTTTTTCGGCCACGCGATTTTAGTATGAGAAGGCCTAGATTTTCTAGTTTTTAAGATCGACGTTTTTGAATTGTTAGGTTTAGCTTCTGTCGGCTTGGCGAATGCTCTCTTGAAATTGGCGGTCTTCGCTTTTGCCTTAAGGCTTTTGGCCCTGAATTCCATAAACTCGCCCTCCCCACTGCTCCCCTTATCGGCCCCTGTGCATCTTGATGTGTCTGAAGCCGTTTTAACATCCGAGCGTACACAAGGCTAGGCCATGCATAGTCTGCGAATATTTGAGCGATGTCCGATTTGGGTCAACATGAGAAATGAGGCAGGCCTTACTCCATGTCAAGTTTGCCATGGTGAGCGGACAAGCCATAATCTCACCAGGAGGTCCCAAACGGGGCAAAACCAGACGAACTTGGAGCGGACGAGGCGAATCGAACGCCCGACGCTAACCTTGGCAAAGCAATAAAGTGGCAATCTGCCGCGCCCCTCGCGTTTTCACAAACTATTGAAAAAGGGCTCGTGAACAGAAAAGGGCGAATGAGTAGAGCGTGAAGTCCAAGTCTATAGTGACGAGCGGTATCGACGCTTGGCCGCACATGCGGTGCTCTCACTTATGGTGCAATCAGTGAATTCGTACCGAGGCTGGCTTATAATGACATTCGCAGCCAAATTGTTTAGACAGTCTTGGGCGGTCATCTTTGCAACTAAGTGAGGCGACGTGGCGCGATCCTAATAGATCGCTCAGCAATTTGATTGGACAGTTCGCATGACTTGGACGAAAGAGATTAGCATGAAATTCTTCGTCGCGCTTGCATTTACCCTCAGTCTTGCAGTCCCGGCTTTAGCAAAGACGGTGATCAAGCCAATTCCCCAGACCCAGTATATTGCAGCGCTCGGCGACAAGATGAGCAAGAGCGGATCGGGTGCTGATAAATGGGGGTTCTGGGCACAAGATCCAGGTCCACGTGGAGTGTGGCTAAAATACTTTCCCATCCTCCAAAAGCTGGGGGTTGCGCCCGCGATGTGGAAGTTCGACCCGAATGATTGGTGGCTGGATGAAAACGGCCTGATCATGGAAAAACCGCAGTTTCCGGTTCCAGCTGGTCGATATGTTGTCACTGGTGCGCGTGAAAGGATTGCTGTTTTGACCGTTGAGAGCAACGGCAATTGGTCGCTGGGCAACAATTCAACCATCTACGATGTCACGCATCTTCGCTGCCGCGCTGCGAACTTCCAGCCAGTGTCATCATCAGCCTCTTGTTCGCCAGCCAGTGTGACGCGTGAGAAGTTTCCCATCTCACCCACTGACTCGATGCCGGAAGCACACAACTGCACGAAACAGGATTATCAAGTCTTGATCGTCGTTGGCCGGGTTGTCGAAGAGTAAAAGTTGCCAACATCAACCGCATCATCACAACCTCAAAACTCGACTTCACCGCTCCCTGGACATAACTTCAATGATCCCCGCCGCAACAATCAGGACCGCCCCTGCGATCTGCATGGGAGCAAGCGACTGCGACGAGAGCAAGGAGATTGCGATACTGCCAACCACCACTTAGATCATCAACAAAACACCTACGCGGGCTGACGATAGGCGCGCCGTAGCCCAGATCACCAGCACATTTGGAAATGCGAACAGCACCAAGCCTGCAATTGCGGCCCAATGAAAGACATCCAATTCAGGAGAAACCGCCAAAACCTTTGGCGCAATTCCGGAAAGTGGCAGGGCCAAAACTATAGTTGACACCAATCCGGCGATTGAAAATTGTACCAGCCGCGCCCAGTGGTGCTGGCCTTGGTCCTTGTTCGAAAACAGAGTGCCGAGGGCCCAAAGTGCGCCACTCGACAACGCAATCCAGTCTCCCAGGTTTTTGGGAATGGCCAGATGTGTCGCGCCGAGAACGAGCGCGATGCCGGCAAACCCGGATATGACCACCAAGGCATGGATGATTCCGATGCGCTCACTATAGAGCGCCTTCCCCAACAGAATGCTCCAGACTGGTGTCAGGTAGAACAGCTATATGGCATTTAATGGATGTGTCAGCAACAGCGCGAAAGCATAGAACGTGAAGGCCACGCCCATAATGAAGAGCGGCATCGGCGCTTGTCCAAGCATGCGTTGCTCGCCTTTGATGAAAAGTCCAGGTAGAGCGCACAGCGCAGTGATGGCGTAGAAGATTGCACTCGATAGACCCACACCGAGGCCAAGCCTGTCAAACTCAACCAATGGATACCAAAGAACGCCCCAAAGCGAACCTGCAAGCATAACGCCCAGGGAAGGCAGGGTCTGCGAAGGCTTCACCCAACCATTCCCAATTCACGCTTCCGCCGCTCGGCCCCCGCGCCAATCAAGCGGCTGGCGATGATGCCGATGAACGCAATGCCCAATCCGGCGAGAAGTCCGCGGCCTGTGTCGGCACCTGGCAGCGCTTTGTAGATTTCTTGGCCCAGATCGCGCGAACCAATGAGGGCGGTGATCGCTACCATGGCAAGGGCCATCATGATGGTCTGGTTGATGCCTAAAAGGATTTCAGGGAATGCGATGGGCAGTTCCACTTTGACCAAACGCTGAAATTTGGTTGTGCCTGAGGCAGTTGCAGCTTCAACCACGGTTTGCGGTACACGTTGCAGGCCGAGGTACGTGTAACGGATGGCGGGCACCGTGGCGTAGAACAGCATGGCGATGACATTCGAGAGATCGCTGGTCTGGAACAGCATGATCACAGGAATAAGGTAAATGAAGCTCGGGAAAGTTTGCAATAGGTCACAGATGCCAGAGATGACCCGCGCAGCCGTGGCATTGCGCGAACACCAGATGCCGAGCGGAATACCAATCAGGATACACAGAATTGTGCAGCCCGTGACCAGATAGACCGTGAGCATCAGTGGCACCCAAAATCCTGCGAGCAGCATGAAGCCAAGGAAGCAGATGGGAATGAGTGCCAACCGCCATCCGCCAAAATGCCATCCCACCAGACCAAGCGTGCCGATCACCGTTGTCCACGGCAGCCACAGATATAAGTCGCGCATCGGCAGTAGCAGCCAGATGGTGATCGTATCGCGAATCGGCTTCACATAAGGAAAAAGGTTTTTCGAAATCCACCGCACCAGATCATTGATCGGCGCGCCATACGACAATGTGAGCTCTTTCGGCAGTACAGCCAGTGCCGCGATAAGATATGCTGCCACGATTGCGATCACTGTCGCAGCCAAGAAACATGTCAGATGCCAGTGCCTGACATGCCACGGCGTGCCAGCCGCAAAACGTGGTGGCGTGCGTCGCACATAGGCTTGCGTCATGCGGTCCAACACCACGGCGATCAGCGTGATTGCAATACCCTGCTCGACTGCTTTTCCGATCTGCAACTGCTGCAATGAGAACAATAATTTTTCACCAAGCCCCGAAGCGCCAACAAGTGAGGCAATCACCGCCATGGCAAGCGTTTGCATCACAACCTGATTGAGGCCGAGCAACAGCGCTTGTTGTGCCGAAGGCAATTCCACCTTCCACAACAATTGCCGTGGCGCGCAGCCTGACATCTGTCCCGATTCAAGAATGTCAGAGGGTACGCTGCGAATGCCGAGCACCGTGAGCCGCGCCATCGGGGGCACAGCAAATCCCAATGTTGCGAGCATCGCTGGCACCTGACCAAAGCCGAACATGATGACGACCGGGCCGAGATAGGCCATGTGCGGCGTGGCTTGCAGCACATCAAACACGATGTTGAGGCCGCGCTCGATACGAGGGCTGCGCGTTGCCCACACGCCCAGCAGCAAACCAATGATCGCGGCGAGCGGCACTGTGACGGCAACGATGGCCAGAGTCTTCATCGAGTCCGTCCATAAGCCGAAGATGGCGAGATAGAACGCACACAATCCGCAGAATATGCCTAGCCTGCGCCCGCCAATCCAATCACCTAGAAGGCCTGCACCAATCACAATGGCGATCCACGGCAAGGGTGCGATGCCAAGGTTTGGTACGCCACGGTAAAGTAACGCTTCAGCGAGCGCCAAAGGTTGCGACAGAAACCACGAGATGGCCCGCGTCACGGGCTTCGCGACAGCGCTGAACCACGCAAAAAAATCTGTAACCCACACGCGCACCGGCACGATCCATTCAGCAGGCCAGTCATCCAGCGGCGGCACAAACTTGCTGAACAGAGTACTGATGATTGCAAAGCCAACAATCATTATAGGCAGTGAGAGCTTCAATCCGCCGGAACTTGCCGGCAATGGCTGGACAGTAACAATCATGTATGCGCGTCCGGATACAGCGCTGCGATCATGTCATCACGCGTCACAACGCCAAGCTTCTTGCCGCTATCATCGACAATTGCCACAGCCTCGTCTGCATGCAGCACACGCGCCGCAGCCTCGCCAAGCTTTGCTGTCGACAGAATGGGATCACCTGAGGTCTTCACCCGTTTTAAACTTGCGATGGCGCCGACCGAAACAATCTTGTCGCGCGGCGCATTCTTGGTGAAAGCCTTCACATAATCATCGGCAGGATTTGTCACCATGTCTTCCGGCGTGGCCAGTTGCACGAGACGCCCATCTTTCATGATGCCAATACGGTCGGCGAGCCTGATCGCTTCATCAAAGTCATGCGTGATGAAAAGAATCGTTTTCTTCAGCATGCGCTGCAGCCGCAGGAACTCATCCTGCATTTCGCGGCGTATGAGGGGATCGAGCGCAGAAAACGGCTCATCCAGAAACCATACGTCCGGGTCAACGGCGAGTGATCGCGCGATGCCTACACGCTGCTGCTGACCACCAGAAAGTTCACGCGGGAAATAGGTTTCGCGCCCCTCAAGTCCCACAAGCTTGAGCATCTCGCGCGCACAGGTCTCGCGTTCGTCGCGCGGCGATCCACGCACCTCCAAAGGAAACGCCACATTGTCGAGAACATTGCGATGCGGCAGCAACCCGAAATTCTGAAAGACCATGCCGAGCTTGTGGCGGCGGAGATCAATCAGTTCCTGTTCTGACACTTTGCAAAAGTCTTTGCCATACAGCATGACCTCGCCGCTTGTGGCATCATTCAATCGTGTAATCGCGCGAATGAGGGTGGATTTGCCGGATCCTGACAGCCCCATGATGACAAGGATTTCACCATCATACACATCGAATGACACATCGCGCACGGCGCCAATGTAGCCCCCCGCTTTCAGATCAGCATCAGTTGGCGCGCCCTTGTGCTGCGCCAAAAATCCCACCGGATCACTGCCGAACACCTTCCACAGATTCCGGCACGAAATTTTTGCAGCTTGTGACATGTCCCCTCCAGACCAGCGCTTACGCTAGCCTACGTCGCGGTTGAATGTAAGACAACAAAGCGCCGGGCTAGCCACGACAAGCCCGGCGCGAACAGGTCGTTAGAGGTTACTGCAGCCAGGCTTTCCAGGTTGCTTCGTTTTCCTTCACCCACTTGGTGGCGGCGTCTTCCGGCGTCATGCCGTCAACGTCAACCATGGCGGCGGCAGCTGCGATCTGCGGATTTGTGAAGTTCACTTTTTTCAAGATTTCCGTAGCCTTCGGCCACTTCTCAGCCAACTGCTTCGAACCGGCCTTCTTCAGATATCCGCTGGCTGGCGCACCGCAATCATAGATCGCATCGGGGTTCATGCCCCACTTTGGATCAGAGAAGCAGCCCTCTTCATACTTGGGGAACTCCACGAATTTGCCTTCGAACTTGGCTTCGATGAAATTCGGGGTCCAGTTGAACAGAACCACAGGTTCCTTGCGGTCATAGGCGGCTTGCAACTCAGCCCACAATGTCGCGGCCTGACCGACTGGCACTTCCTGGAAATTCATCTTCAAAGCCTGAATGCGCTCTGAGTAGTGTTTACCCCAGTCAGCTGGCGGACCAACAAAGCGGCCCTTTGTGCCTGTTTCAGCCGTTGCGAGCTTTGCTGCGCAGGCATCCAGTGCTTTCCAATCTGGCAGGCCTGGGCACATTTCATCCATGTAGCTCGGATACCACCAGTCTTCGCGCGTTACGGCATTATGGGCGCCAAGATCAATCGCGCCTGCAGCAACTGCTTTGTTGAAGGATTCAGCCTGCGAGCCTTCCCAAACCTCGACCTGGAAATCCATGTCACCAGCAGGCAGTGCTGTATACTGCAGCTGTGTGTCAGATGACTTGTATTCGATATTGTAGCCCTGCGATTGCAGGATCTGGCCGACAACATTCGATAGTACCAGCTGGCTGGTCCAGTTGTTGGTGATGATCTTGATGGGGTCTTTTGAGTCTTCCGCATAACCAACGGCTGCCGTGGCAACCATGGCAGTGCTCAATGCACCTGCGAACAGAAAAGTCTTCACATAGCCCATGCTAGTTTCCTCCATTGAATGGCCTATTGAACTCATTCGAGTTACGCGCGCCCGTTTTTTTGGATCATCGCTGAGAAGAAGCTAGGGCAGGTCTTGCTTTCCTGCAAGGAAATTAGTTTCCTAAATTCGCGATCCTCCAAATTGCGGAAATTCTGGTCGACAGTTTCATTTCGAGCTTACGCACAAGAACGGCGGATTTTGCTCCCGTGGTGGTTGTGCAGAGATGCCGCGTGCCGGTTTTCAGTAGCGCAAAGTCTGCGGCTTTGTCCCGCATCGCATTCGTCTTCAAAGCAAAATGCGCAAGTCCGTTCCGGGTCAAACTCAGAAGTCAGGCTATCTCAGCTCCAAGTCTGCTGTGCATCTGATAGCGGACGAATTGTTGGAGACTGCGGACGTCAGCGCCATGGGCCTCCTCGGCTGGCGCAAGCGGAAGGCTGCAACACCCTACGAGATCGCGTCACCGACAACTTCCGCCTCATCAATCCTTCAGAATTTCGGGTTCTCAGGTAGACGAGGTATATTTCGTACAAGACTGATTGAGAGGCTATAGTGTGTAGCGTCTCAGTCTCTTCGGCAGGCCTTGCTGCCATGGGCGTCCTCGGCTGGCGCAGGCGGAAGACTGCTGTGGCTGGGTGGGGTGGGAGGCTATCCGGGCCGCACACTTCTTGGGATGTGCCGCCAACCATTCCCGTGCGAGGCGTTGGGCTTCGGCGATTTGGTCGGGGTCATCTACTCCCCGTCACTGGCCTATGCACCATCAGGCGTGGCCTCCAGCCAAGCGCCAGAATTGTCACATTTCATGCATCTCTGGAACCCCATTGGAACCCCATGGTAGATTTTCTCTGTAATACTTAACTCTAACTCGTTGATTTTGTTGGTGGGCGCAGTAGGACTCGAACCTACGACCC
>SXGT01713259.1_pt1 | contig 19769 bp, 10 predicted proteins | sample 3176221 | NCBI WGS metagenome assembly SXGT01 (sample SAMN11356862, study PRJNA531348) | freshwater metagenome | isolation source: freshwater sample F1-120 | place: China: Fuxian Lake, Yuxi | collected 2017-12-25
CGTTCCGGACCGCCATAACTGCACGAACACGCACATCAGGTGTAGAATATCCACAACCATCCATGCCCCTTTACCTCCTGCCAAACTTGCAGCTGTCGTCAGCTGCTTATTGTAGCAGAACCTTTGCGGTAGGCCATACGATGGGACCCTAAAGAACACAACGGCTCACTTTCAATTGAAAGATCTTCAAGGGGGGACCACCTCCGTAACCTGGACCGAAAAGGGGTTAGTCCCCACGCCAAAGTTCGCCTATTTCCAGATCAACGACAACATCAACCCGGCAGCTTTCAGTGGCTTTTACCGGTTTACCCCTTCCGTGCAACTGACGGGCAAGGCATTGGTAACAGACAACATCCATCCAGCCATGCCGTACGAGGGCTTGACGGTTTATCTGGATACCAACAACAATGGCCTGTTTGATGAGGCCGAAGCATACCAAGACACAAACAGCAATGGGTTCTTTGATCCTGGCGAGATATTTAGCGACTCCCATACCAATGGCATCCGTGACACGATTACCGAGCCCCATACCCTCACCAACAAGGAGGGCGTTTACTACTTCTTTGATGTCGCCCCCGGAAGTCATCAAGTGGGTTTTGATCTTCCCGATAACCGGCTTCCCGCATTGGGTAGTTCAATCATCACGGTGGCACGAGGGACCGAATCCATTACAACGGTTCCCGACTTCCACGCCCAGTGGTCCAACCCAACAATTACAGGCCAACTGTTCGTGGACACCAACCAGAACAACAAGCGGGATCCCAATGAACGAGGTGCGGCAGGCGCAAAGCTGATTGTAACGGATAAGGAAGGCAAACCCGTCAAAGGACCCAATGATCAACCATTGGTGGTGGTGACCGACGATGAGGGGAAATACTTAATCACCTTGTGGGAGGAGGATGGCACGGAAGTTACCCTGAAACTGGAGGGGACTGCGGACGCAGGCAAAACAATCATTGGGCCCACTAAGGAAGGCGGAAGAAGCAAACAATTCAGCGGCATCGACTATGCCAAACCCACCCTCTTCACACACGATTTCGCCGTACAGGCAAGTTACGAGTTCCAACCCGATCCCAATGCCTCCATATTGGAAAATATACACAGCTACCTGATGCTTTTTCTTGAGGGGAAATACTCGGGGGTGAACTTCAGGACCTCAGGTTTTGAATTCCTGGTAAACCGGTTTAAATTGCTGCCTTTGCAGGGAAATGAACAGGGAATTGAAAGTGCCAAAGGCCAGGCGATTTTTGGTGGCCAAACTTTGGGATTTGAGTTTGTTGGCCCCAGGGGTTTTGTATTCAACGGCTTGGGAATTCAGGAGGTAAATCTCAAGCTGTCCGGGGATTTTGATATTTTCGGTGCCAAGCTGAAACTGGATCAATTAACGGGCCGTTTTGTCGCCGGGGACACGACAAAGGGCACAAAGGATAGCTTCCAATTGACTGGTTCCACCACGGTTGATATGGGAGGGAACAAAGTCTCGGTTGACCTACTGAACAAGGGATTAGTCCTGTCTGCAGATGGAATAGAATCGCTAGATCTAAAAATTACCGCCAACCTGAAAATCGCCGGTACCGAGATCGATGCTTCAACCCTATCCGCGATCTACAATCGGGAAACCGACCAATTGGTGCTCACAGGCGCCACCAAACTGCTCCAATTTGGATCTAAAAAAATTGACAACCAGCAAGGGGATTACCTCGGTCTGGAAAATGTAACACTTGTGATGGGCGGGGTCACCGGTCCCGGGTCCTGTCGGGTAATCAGCCTTCAGGCGACAGTAGCTGCGGGGTTAGCCATCGAAGGGGCCAATTTTTCTGTAGAAAAGCTTATCGCCGCATACAACTTTGACACGGATACGGTCCAGATCTCGGGCAGTGCTTCCATGGACCTTGGCAATGCTGTTTTGTTAAACGCGTTTATTCCTGTCCCAGGTATCCAGTTTGGGCCCATGGGATTCAGTTTTACCGCTCAATTGAGTGGCCAGGTTGTCCTTGCAGGTTACACTTTCAAGCTGGATAAATCCGCCCTCACCTACAACGATTCGTCCCTGCAAATCGCCGTTTCCACCAGCCTGAATGTTGGCCAGGATCAGCTAACCCTTGAGGAGGGCAGTCTCGTCTTTGCCGAAGGGCGTTTCTCACGGGTCAAAGGTAAAGTAAGCGGTACCTTGGAATTGGATCAGGCCACTCTGGAATTGGTCAACCTGGCCGCCTCACTAGACATCGAACGCAACATTTTTGCTTTGAACGGTTCTTTTCGGGTCCGATTGGCGAGTGGCCAAACGGATGTATCCAAAGATTGGATTCTGGTTGGCGGATCACTGGAGCTTGCGTCAGGGACCATTTCCAAAATCAGTGGAGTCGTACAGACCGGAAACTGGGAAATTGCACCCGGGTTCATCCTTCAATTGGAAAGGCTCGCAATTGAATATGTCGCAATCGACCAGAAATACCGCTTGTATGGTGAATGTGACGCCAACATCATGGGTGGCAAAGTCGGGGTGGGAATCAGTGAACCCGGATTGGTTTGGCGCAATGGGGCATTGGAATCGTTTGGGGGGAAATTAACCGGGTCCCTTGCCATGGATCTGGATGGAAATAATCACCCGGATTTCGACCTTGCGATCACCCAAATGGGGTTCCTTATTGAAAAAACAGATCCGTGGCGGGTGACCATTACGGGTGGGGGTCTAATCGTTTACAATGGCTGGATTATGGCTGGCGGACGGGTAACGACAGACGAGCGGGGAATCATTTTCGGAGCCAATGGCCTTGAACATTTCTCCCTCCTTGGCTCCATGGTTTTTGGATTTGGAGACTCGTTCGTTGACACAAACCATAATTTTGTCCGGGATAATAACGAGGATTACGAAGATCGCAATGGAGATGAGAGATTTACAACCGGAATCGGTATTGTCGTATCCAATGCCGGCATTTCCTACACTTTCGCTGTACCCGGACAAACAGGACGCCTGAAGATTACTGGAATGGGACGACTGGCCTTCGATGTGGGCAATCTGGCGGAGTATCCCGAATTGGGCACCTTTGTCGACTTGGGCAAAGATGGTATCGAATTGATTGATGGCAAGGTGAATAGTTTTTCGATGGTGGTTGGGGCAAATTTCAAAATTGCCGGATTGGATTTTCAGCCTGAAGGTTCGGTGGGAATGCGTTATCTTGCTACCCCGGACCAATGGGATTTGTATGGCAAGATCAACCTCAAAATCAGTGATGTGAGATACACCCTTGCCTTTGGAGATAGCCTTGTCAATTCCGGCATGCAATGGATCCATAGTTCCATTGTCAGGGCGGATGCCTCCATGGGAGGGGCGGTTACCTTGGGAAATGTCGGCGCGACCCTCAAGGACGCGGGTTTCACCTGGAATCTAGCCAGGAATACCTGGGGAGTATTTGGTTCGATTCGGGTAAGTGTTGGTACATGGATCGAAGGATCCCTTGGCACCCGGGCCAACCCTGGATTAGTAGTTGATACAAGCAAACCAGGACTTGCCGGGTGGGACTTGAATGGCCTGAACCTTGCCTTTGGTGGAGTTAGCCTGGGCGGATTCACCCTGGATGAAATCAAGTTTGGTTTCCATCTGGTTGGGGAATCCTTTTCCGTGGTGGCTTCCTGTGGTGTTGTCATCAATGGTTGGGGTCTTGCCGGAACATTTAGCTTCAAGGACAAGATGATTGATGCCATAGCCGTGGAATTGAAAACAAGCATCAACATTCCTTCAACCCCCATTTTTATCACGGACATAAACGGCAGCATCAAGAATATTGACTTTAATGACTTGTCCAAACTCACCTTTTCCGCTCAGGTGGGAGTATCGGTGGGCCCTGATATCGACCTCGGCAATATCCCGCTTTTTGGCGGCAAATATACCATGGCCAAGTTCGTCGGGACTGCCATGATCAGTCCCAGTGGGATGAGGATTCAGGCCGATGCCCACATGCTTGCAAGGGCCCAAGGGGAAATCGGTAACCGCAAATGGACAGGGTACATTGCCCAGGGAACGGCGACGGTCAACCTGGATTGGGCAAGAAATGAGTACTATGCGGATGCCGATTTGACATTTAATTATCCCCAGATTACAACGCCACTCTTTGATGGACGACTCCGTGGCAGAATCACCTTCGAGGGAAATGAACCCGCCATCCGGTTTAAAGCGGGAGCATCCCTCCAGATAGCAAAGTGGGTTCCCGGGCTCGGCGGGGACGAATTAGGAAGTGTCAACCTGCTTGTGAATTTCGTTCCCAATCGGCAACAACTCAATATTGTTGCGTGGTTTGATGTTGATGTTTTATTTGGGGCGTGGAAGGAAACAAAGGGACTGAATTGGGACCTGTGGCGGGACCGTTTTGAGGTATTGTGGGACCGGGGTGATGTCGAATCCCGCTTGGGAGAGTTTGGCCAGAATTTGAAAAAATTTGCCCTTGGAACGGCACCTGGATCCATGACCCCACTTTCAATGCCCCTGATACAGGCAGGGTTTTCCATGACTCCCAACTCTTCAATGCTTGCCGGATTCGCCTATAGCGGCACATCTCTTCCGGTACCGGAAACCGAAGTGTCTTCTGGGGAATATATGGCTCGATTTCGCGTGGAAGATGCCAACCTCCGGTTGGGTTATCAGGACTGGATCCACCAAGTTCAATTGGTAATTGACCCCGTGGCAGGTGTTAATTTTCAACCCATCTCTGTTAATTTTGATCCCCTATCGGGATTGGGATCCATTGGTATGCGGGTTGTTCCCCTCAAAGGCCAATACCTTCCTCGGGGCTTGACCCTCCATGCCACGCTTTCCAGTCCCCTCCCCTTGGAAACCGTCCATCCACAACTCCCGGATCTGGAAACCGGGCCCGAAATGGAGGCCAACTGGACCCGTGCAGTCGCTTATTCTGGAAACTTGCCTGCTATCGGAACAGACCAGGAAGGAAGCCTTATCCCCGGCCTTGAAGTGAGTCGGGCCCGATATTTCATCTCTTTCCGACCGGAAACCCATGGATTACCCTTACCCGAGGATTGGGCAGAATCGATCCGCATTTATACGGACCCTTTGGCAGGAGCGGAACTGCTGGTGGGTCGACCCACTTATGACCAGGCAACCGACCATTGGACCATTGAATTGACCTGCAGACCGGAAAGTCATTCCTCCATTGGCAACAAGTTCCTCACCCCTGGCTTGACCGGGAAAATCACCATTCGCAGCAAAGTGGAATTGGTGGGGGATAAGGAGGACTTGGGTGCCATGGCTTCCCCGGACATCCATGCAACATGGTTGGGAGAACCCTCAGAAATCGAACAAGTCGCCATTCCCCAAATCATTGGCACCGATTTGAGGATCACAACCCTAACCGGTCGGATCAAAGACCCTCGCATCACCGAAGTGAAAGTTACCCTTTTCTATTCCTTGGACGAGGCAGGAGAAAGGGAACATTCCACCACACTTGCCAACGGAGAATTGGCAAGAGACATTGTTGTTCCGGTCCTTCCGGATGGTTCATGGGCCACGGATATCACCTGGGATCCAACCCTTTTACCTTCCGGAAATCTTTGGTTGTATGGTCTGGTTGATTGTGCGGACCTTTGGCAACCGATCTATAGCGTTTCCACCCCATTTGAATTAAAGCATGATGTGGAGGGTATAGTCACCAGTCCAATGGGTTTGGACCTGGATGGAATTGGCGGAATTGATTCCACCCTTTCCTTCCCGGCGTCTGGGGTTTTGGTGTATGCGGATCTGAACAACAATGGCGTCCATGAATCCATTGAACCGACAACCCACACAGATGAGGGTGGTCACTATTTCATGGATGTGGATGGGAAGCCCACTCAACTGGTTGTTCGTTTCGAAATTCCTTCGCACTATGCGCCAGCAGAGGGTTTTTCCTCCCAACTGCTAGTGGATTTGACAAATGGACCGGCAACCGCAAATTTGCACATGATTCCCACAAGCAACATCTTGCGGGGAACCGTGAATGTCGTTGGAAAATTCGGCCAACCAGTCCCAGGAATGGGAGTCATTGCCTCCGGTCCGGACGGCAAAACCCATCGTGTTCTAACCGACCTCCAGGGGATTTTTGAGGTCCCTGTAGACATTGGGGGAGTTTATCAGGTTCGGATGGATTTTGAGAATGCGCATTTCTTTCAATTCCAATTGCGAGGCGTGTCCGATTACTGCTCCATTACAGTACCAAACCAATCGGAGTCCTCAACCATTATTCGCCTAAAGCCTATCGTGGTGGACTCCGTAGGTGTGGTGACGAGGGAGACTTTGGGGGATGATGAATTCCAGGGTACATTGCAAACTCTGGTGCGACAAGCGAATGAGGGGTACATCACCACGATCGAATTCGATTCCATGTTCCAGGGCAAAACTTTCACCCTGACCGGAAGTAGTGCCCTCTTGGCCCCAAGTTTTGTGGAATTCCAGCCGGAGACGCACGAATGGAAAGAGAACCCCGCCCGTTTGCCCCTGGACCACAATGGACTTCCTGATGATAGTCCGTTGTATGGTCCAAGTACATTCCGGATTTTGGATGATTTGAAAATTGACGGCGGCAACCTGGGGATCACCCTAAGGGGGGATGGGACCTCCCGGGCTTTTCTTGTCCGGCCCGATGTGTCTTTCGGATTATCCAATATTACATTGACCGGATTTGCCTCTCTAGGTGCCAATGGTTACTTAGGTGGTTCCGAAGGCACCCCATTAACGGAGGGGTCAAGTGGAGGCGATGCCGGCTTGGGAGGAGCGATACTGAACCAGGGAATCACCTCGTTGAATCAGGTCACCTTTACCAACAACCAGTCTTTGGGTGGAGTGGGAGGCAATACCCTTTGGGCTCCCCTTGCAAAATACCAATCGGGATCCGTTCAAGGCGGTTTGCAGCAGGGTGGTTCATTGAATGGCCCATCCTTGGGCGCAAGTTTCGACTTTAGTATGCCCTATGGCATCATCATCGCCACCCCCAACCAGGCAGGACAATCCGGCGCTGGTGGTGGATACCTTGGAGGTGCTGGCGGCCAAACCATTCCTGTCACCCTCACCTACACCCTCGGGGAGGACCCAACCCCGCTTACCACAACCGTAATGCTTGCGGGGGCAGGAGGAGGCGGGTCTGGTCTTGGTGGTGCGATTTACAACGCCACGGGTGCCAGGCTTACGATCCAGGGCGAAACTTCATTTACCAATAACTCCGTCTATGCTGGAAAAGGCGGTATCGCCCCCGAATATGTCACTAACCTCGCCAACGCAATCTTTGGCGACTACGCACACACCCTATCGGTTACCGGTTTCGAAAACGCATTCCTTTCAGGAGGGGCCAACGGCGCTGCTTTGGGAGGCGCAATCTTCAACAGGGGAACCATGATCATTTCCGATTCCTCTTTTGATCGTAACTTCGCTTCGGATAGTGGGGCTGCTATCTACAGCTTCCGCGGCGAAGTCTCAATCCGCACCTCCGCCCTCCATAACAACCAGAGCCCAGCCGATCAGGGGATCCATTATGTTGCCGATTCCAATAATCCGGGATCGCTTATTATCAACAATTCCCATATCAAAGGGAAACAGTCATTTCTGAGTGGAAGGCCCATGGGGCCAGGCGCAGTCGTCGTCGAAGGCGGCCAAAGTTCAGGATCAGGCAACATCATCACCTCGAAATCGGGATTTGGCGGCAGCAGTTTTTTCACCGATGTCGTTACAAGGCCTGCTTCCCCCTTTACAGGTGAGGTCTTTAATCCTTGGACGAATGGCCCCCTGGCGGGATTGGGAGCTTTGGCGAATAAACCCGTTCTAAGCGGAAACATGCCGCCTGAAGTGGCCATACCCTTTGAACTGACTTTTGCCATTCCCTTGAAGGCCGGTCAGCCAGTCCCCTTGGGCCGACTCATTCTCGGAATCGATGCGACATCCATCGCAGGAGGAAATTTGGATGCCCTTGGAAAAGTCACCCTAAAGCTTCCGGGAATGGTTGCAAAAAAGTTCACTTTGAATGTCTACTACGAAGGGGATGCAATTTATGCGGGAAACATTGGCAAAAAGACAATTGCCATTGGCACACCCAACCAGCGCATTGTCCAGCAACTTTACAAGGACTACCTGGGCCGGGATGCCGATGCGGCAGGTTTGCACCAATGGGAGGCAAGGCTTGATTCGGGAATCCCACTGGAACAGGTGGTACGGGAAATCCGACTTTCCACCGAATCCAGCCAGATCGTAGTTCAAAACGCTTTCAGGGAGGTGCTTGGGAGATCCGCTCAAACAGCTGGCCTTAAGGGCTGGACAAGTTATCTACAAAGGGGACATACCGGGGATGACCTTCGGGCCGAGTTGCTTGCTTCCCGGGAATATCAATCGGCCCACAATCGCCAGGAAACAATCAACGGGATCTATCAAAATTTCCTGGGTCATGACGCGGCACAGGCAGGTATCGGGCACTGGTTGAAAAATTGGGAAGCAGGGATGAGCCTGTCGCAGGTCATTCAAAAGATCCGAAACAGCCAGGAATCGCGGGAATATATCGTCGATACCCTTTACCAGGAGATCCTGGACCGGCCTGCGGACGGTTTGGGTCTCGACCACTGGACAGACGCATTGGAACATGGCCTCGACAAAGACGCCCTTGCCGCGGCCCTGCTACATTCCACCGTGTTTACCGGGTAGAATTCGGATCCACCAAGGTTAATCAACCTGAAAGTTCCTGCTTATCTTGCAGAGGTCGGGCCAAGCCAATGTTTCCCGCCTTTGCCAGGCCATCAGGAACGGCATTTTTGGCGTTTCTTTTGGAAAGGAAACCCTCCTTAAAGAATTGTAACGCCTAAAGGCCCACCAAGGTTTTATCCCAACCAGGGATTATAATCCCCTTTTAGGATCTAAAAAGAGTTGTGGTGGTTTTGGCCCACCAAGGAAGTTGGTTAAATCCAAGGGCACTTGATCGCATTATTGGATCTGAAATAATACGACACTTCTATCACAACTCTTCCTGCCCGGGTTGCCAAAGTTGGAGGAATGCCCTTGGCAGAGTAATGCCATCCAAAAAAAGTTACCAACCTTTGGTAAATTCGCCATCAATCCAGGCGGACCACTTTACCTGTATTTGCTGACAGGTAAATGGCCTCGATCAGTGCGACCGAGCGGCGGCCCTCAGCACCGTCCACGAACGGTTTTCGACCTTTGCGAATAGCATCAATGAAGTCGGCAAGCTGCCTGGTATGCCCACCATGACTGATGGCCCCGGGATTGGAGGAACCGCCCGACTCGCCTGTTTTATGGGCAAATCGACTGCGAATGGAGGCATCAATGGGTAACTCCTCCTGGAATTTCCACAGGCACAAATCATCCTGTTCAATGGTGACTGATCCCTTGTTCCCATGAATCGAAATCGTTTTGGACAGCCCCGGCCAAACGCTTGTGGTTGCCTGGATGACGCCCAAGGCCCCACTTTGGAATTGAAGGGCCGCCACCGCCGTGTCCTCTACCTCGATGCGTTCATGGGCCAAATTTGCCTTATACGAGGCGACCGAAGCAACCGGTCCCATCATCCACAAAAGGAGATCTACATTGTGGATGGCCTGATTCATGAGAGCCCCACCACCGTCCAGGGCTTGGGTGCCTTTCCACCCTCCTTCATCATAATAACGCTGGTCGCGCCACCATTTGATTGTGGTTTCTCCCAGGGTTAGGCGGCCAAAACGGCCTGCGTCGATGGCGGCCTTGAGTTCAAGGTTTGCATCGCCGAAACGGGAAGGGAAAATGGTGCAGAGGGAAACCCCGGCCCGTTCACAGGCGTCCATAATCGCAGTACAGCGATCGGAGGTGATCTCCAGAGGTTTTTCCACCACCACATGTTTTCCGGCTTTGGCGGCAGTGGTAGCCGCATCTTTATGAGCCCCGGAAGGTGTGGTAACGATGAGGGCATCTACTCCTGGTGCGGCCAATCCGTCGGTCAGGGAATCCGTGCAAAGGACATCCACCAAGCCCATTTCGGCAGCAAGTTTTTGGGCCGATTCCTTGGTTCGGCCAATGAGTGCAATGATCCTGGCACCTGGGATATCTCCAATGGCCTTGCAGTGAAAGCGGGCGATCATACCGCAGCCGATGATGGCAAATCCGAAGGTCATAAAAAGGTTCTCCACCAGGCAAAAGAGGAGGCTCAGGATTTTTTGGGGGGGCTCGCCAACCGGACGAGGTAGTTGGCCCCACTCAGGACGGTTGCCAAAACCATGGCCCAAATGAGAAGGTCCCGAATCAGGACAAATCCTTCTGGAACGATCCCAATGCCTGACCGGACCTGGGCTTCCAGGGAAAGAAAAATGGCGACCAAAGCGGCACACTGAAGAGTCATTTTGATTTTGCCTAAAAGGTCCGCACCAAAAGCTGCCCCCATGCTTTCCAGCTGATCACGAAGGCCAGAGATGATGAGTTCACGGGCGATTACCACCGTAACCATCCAGGGCAAAAGCCAACCTTCCTTTGCCCCAAGGGGTAAAAGAAAAACAAAGGCACCACAGATGAGAACCTTGTCCACCAAGGGATCAAGAACCCGCCCCAAAGAACTTACAAGGCCTTGCCGCCTTGCCACATAGCCGTCCAACCAATCGGTGAAGGCCGCTACCGCAAATACAACAAGGGATACAATCCACATTTCCAAGGCCATAAGTCCAAAAAGGACAAAGGCCAAAACCAGGCGGGACAAGGTCAGGAGATTGGCCAAGTGGAGCCAATGGGGAACTGCGGCGAGATTAGCCACGGTGCTTTGGGGCAAGGGTGAACTCATCGGCTCCCCGCTTTCAAAGCCAAGGGTGCAACCATATGCCGTGCCAACAGGTCATAGCCGTCCGAACCATTGATGCGTGCTCGGACAAAATCCCCGGCAAATAACCCCTTTGCTTTGAGCCTTACCACAGGGTCGATGGTTGGGGCGTCTGCATGGCTTCGGGCGGTGTACCAACCTGGGGCATCAGAATCGGGCCCATCAACGATCAAATCGATTTCTTTCCCATACTGGGCCTTGGCCCAGCCAAAGGCGATTTGCTGTTGAATCGCCATGATATGGTCCGCCCGTTGTTTTTTGACCTCTTCAGGCAAGAGTCCATCGAGTTTGAAGGAAGGTGTCGTTTCCTCAACGGAATAGGGGAAAACGCCCAGTCGTTCAAATTTGGCCCGTTGGATAAACTCGACCAGTTCCTGAAATTCCGCTTCGGTTTCTCCGGGAAAACCTACCAAAAAAGTCGAACGAAGGACAAGTCCTGGAATCGCTTCCCGAAGGCGAACAACAAGATTCTCGATGGCCTGTTTGTCAACCTTCCGAAGCATTCGTTTGAGCACCCTATCGGAGATGTGTTGCAGGGGCATATCCAGATAGGGAAGCAATTTGCCCTTGGTGACGCCTTGGGAAAAGGTATTTAGCAAGCTGTCGGTGATGTACGCCGGGTAGGCATAATGGAGTCGAATCCAGCAAATGCCTTCGACAGATTGCAATTCCTCAAGGAGTTTGTCCAGCCTTGGTTCCCCATAGATGTCGATCCCGTAATAGGTGCTGTCCTGGGCGACCAGGAGCAGTTCCCGGACGCCATCCGCTGCAAGTTCCCTGGCTTCCGCCAGGATTTCTTCGATCGGTTTGGAGACATGTTTTCCACGCATGGAGGGAATGGCACAGAAAGTGCAAAGCCGATCACATCCTTCGGAGATCTTTAGATAGGCATAGTGTTTTGGGGTTGCCCGAAACCGGCCCATGTCGGATTGGGCCTTAACCGGGGCGGGACGAAACAGGGTCCGCTGTTCCTTGGTTAAAACGGCCTGCCTGAGTTTGCGGGTGAGGTGCGCCTGGTCAACAACCCGGGCAATCTCCTCACGGCCATGGACACCTACGATATGGTCGACCCCTGGAACCTCGGTGAGGAGGTCCTCCCGATTGCGCTCGGCAAGGCATCCCCCAACAATAACAGCCCCGATCTCCCCTGCTTTTTTCCGGGCAAGCTGTTCCCGGATAACTCCCAGGGATTCCTGGCGGGCGGGTTCAATGAACCCGCAAGTGTTTACCAGAACGACATCCGCATGGGTGGCATCCGAGGTTATGGTCCAACCCTCTTTTACAAGATCGCCGAGCATCTTCTCGGAGTCGACCAGATTTTTGGGGCAGCCGAGACTTATCAGGGCGCAAGTTTTTGTTGCCATACTACCGGTAGTTCGGGAACTCCTCATTGTGTCGGACAGGATTTTGTCGTTGCGATCCGAACCAACCATTATTTTAACCCATAACCTCGCCAAGGGATGGGGTTTTGGCCAGGGAAAGGTTGATATCGAACATTTCCTTGTCAACAAACCTTCCCAAAGTGCTATCAAACATGCGCCTTAATCCGTGCAAAAGCGGACCGTTAAGGGTGTATTCCACATAGGACCAAAGGCCAGACTGTGTGGCCGAACCCGCACACACCACCGGGAACGGGACCGAGCCTTCCTCGGGGCGATGGTGGAATCGGTCGTGACGGTGACCATGGAGCCAAAGTCTGATGTTTCCCTCAGCGGCCACTTCAAGCATGCGGTCAAGGTCCCTCAGGGCGCGAATGCGTGGCTCCTTTCGCCTGTTGGCCCGTAGGACCGGGTAATGGGTCACTAAAATTCGAAGGCCCGGGCCCAATTGGGCCAAAAGTTGCTTGAGTCTTTCCAGCTGATCAGGGCCAACCTCGCCGGAGGCGTCCCATGGCCATCGGTTGGAGGTGCAGGAATTGACCCCTATCAACCACAAATGGCCCACTTTTTGGGCAAACGGATAGACCTGGTTTCCGAGCCGCTGGCCCACCTGCCAAGGACCGAAATAGCGTTCAAAGGCACCCCCTGAAATCGACTTGTTGGTGAAATAGTCGTGGTTGCCGGGAACTGCAATTCCCCCGGGAAGGCCCGTCTCCCCCACCCTAAGGAGGCGGGCCGCTCCCTGTACCTCTGCCTCAAATCCAAGAGCGGTGGCGTCTCCAGAAAAGACCCAATGGTTGAGATTCCTTGTGGGCAATTCCTTGGCTAGTGCTTCAAGTACTTTGGTGGCGTGACGAAATCGGAAACCCCTCCCCAATAGGCGCAGGTTTATCCAGGCGGGTAATCTTTTGGAAAAGACATCCGAGGCCCGCCATCCCGGTTTCTTTTGGGTAATGTGCAGGTCGCTGAAATGGGCCAAGCGAACCGGGGATTCCGGCTCTCCATTGGAATTTTCCTGCATGGGAGTTGATACGGAAGGAATCATGACGACTTACTTTGACCCCGCAGCAGGGGCTGGGGCTGCCTCAGCCTGGGTGGTTCCCGTGCGTTTGTTGTAAAGTTCCATTGCCCCCTCCTTGTCCGGATCAAGGCGCAAATTTTCAATGCTTCTAAGGATGTCCGAGGTTGGTTTGTAACGACCCGTTTTCACATCAAATTCCAACGACCCTTTGCCCTTATCGGTTGCCGCAACCGTGGTTTCCTTGTTGTCAGGTCCCAGGGGGGGGCGAATCACCCGGTAGCAAACCGCCATGAGACCCGTGAATTTTTGCGGCTTTTTCTGATTGATGGGAACAAGGTAGGTAAACCAAACCGCCTGCCTCTTATCTGGCAAGGTGATTGAGGATGTGGCAAAAATTTCATCGGAGGCAATCGGTTTGATTGGATTATTTGGATTATTTGGTTCGGGAAACCATTCCTTGAAGGTTGGTTCCAGTTTTTTATTACCCACCAGAGTGGTCAAATCCTTGGCTTTGAAATCAATATTTTTGCTGATCCTAAACCGGACAAGGTCGGCAACCATTTTCGCTTTGGTAATGTCTGGAGATTCTCCGGATTTTTCCTGCCGAAAAAGGACTGCCATGGCATCCGTTCGTGGACCCTGGGAAGCTTTGACCTTTGGGTCAAGGAGGAAAACAAATCCATAAGGGCCATCGGCGGCGTTGGTGGTGCTTTCCAGCCCTCCCGAAAGGGCAAGGGCAATTTCTGCCTCGTGGCCTTTGCCTGGGAAGTTTTTGCCTTCTTTATTCGCTTTTCCGCCGGTGCCTGGTTTATCCAAAATGCCTTTGGGTACTCGCAAAAACAGGCTCAACTTGACCTGGGTGGTTGTGGCATTTTCGCGGAATTCCAATTGGCCTAAATTTAGCACTCCCCCCAAAACCTTTTCATCCCGATCGAACAACTCGGTCATCGTCTTGGCTTTGCGGGTGTTTGCATCATAATCGCTTGAGTAGCAACCCACCAAAAGGGCAACGCCTCCGAACAGCCCGAGTCCGAAGGCACGCAAAAGGGATAACCGCCGTGGCGATAGGCTCAAGGATAATCTCCAAACAGACACATCCAATGAAGGATATTCTACGACCCGGAAGGGCCAAATGAATTGGCGTGTTGGCAAAATAGGCAAAAAAGAACCAGCCTATTAACAAAACGCCTCTACTAAAATATGCCCCGGATTCCTACTTTAGCACCCGAATAAACAGGTTGGCGAAATCCACAGGCCCTTCGGAGGCAACCAGCCCAAGTGGCCCTTCGGAGGGAATTCCTTCAAGGGGGAGAGCCTTGATGATTTCCTTGCCGTTAATTTTTAGGCTAAGCTGATTGCCCAACAGGCTCCCTTCGAGGCGATTCCATTGATTTTCAAGGGGGTTGGTATCGGCTACCAAGGCGGGCTTGGCGGCCAAACGAATTGCCTCGGGAAGGCTAGCATCCGACTCCACCAAGGGTAGGCCCCCGGAGCCTGTCTTGCCATCGGTCAAAAGAATCAGGGCTTTGTTGCTGCCCCGAAGCCCCAGATAGGCTTTTCGGGTGCCCTGGGTCCCTTGGGGACTGTTATCGAGTGGGAACCTCCAATCGGCACTGAATTCTATATTGCCATGGTTTCCGATGGTCCAGATCTCCGAAGAACCGGTGCCTTTTTTGCCACGATAGGCAAGCATCCAATCCCTCATGGTCCAGGGAGAATCAGGCTTTGTGACAAATCCTCCCAAACCGTAATGGCCCAACAAAAATCGGTGGCCTTGAGCAAGGGGGGTGGCCTCTTTTTCCTCGATGGCCTCGGAGGGAAGCTCTTTGATTTTAAGGTTTCGGAACATACACTCCGCCCCTTCCGACTCGAGAGCAATATAGCCTTTGCTGGGGCTGGCCTTGCTAATGCCGCTGACCACCTTGCCATTAACTGCCAATTTGAGCGAGCCGTTTTTTGCCTCGACCCGATAGTGGTTCCACTCCCCGCCCCCCTTTACCCGTTGTTCGGAAGGCAAACAGCGGGGCCACCCTTTGGGGTGGGCCCTGTCCGGAACACAGGTTGCCCCCCAGATGCTGAATATGTCGCCGTGGCTGGTGTAGTTGCCCTTGCTTTCCAGATTGACCAATATTTGGACTTCGATGCCCCGGGTGAAGGGTGAACCCAAAGCCGGAAAGGAATCCGCCCACAAAAACAGACCGCTGTTTCCCACCTCCTTTATGTTGGTGTGCTTCCATTCCATTTCGAGAATAAAGTTTTGGTACTGCTTTTGGGTGCGCATAAAACCAGTAGGTTTTCCCGTCGTTACGATCATTTTATCCTTGACATAAAAGGTTCCTTCCTGGGTATTTACCATTTCCCAACCATCCAGATTTTTGCCATTGAACATGGGTTCAAATCCATCGGGGTCGCTTTGGCCCCAAAGCCCCAAAGGGACAAAAACAAACCACGCCAAGGCCAACATTTTGTTTAAACGGACCATGATAGGAACCCAATAGGGAGGAAGGGGGGATTGCCGATTATGGATCTTCTTAAGAATCCTTCCCAGAATGTTAAACCACCCAAAGTATAGGAGAATCCGGCTAATGCCACACCTATCATGCTTTCATGGACATGAATGTGCCGATTTTGAAAACCGGGGGAATTGCCAAACGCTATGGCACTTTTGATGCCCTCAAACCGTTGGAGTTATCGATCCGCCCGGGAGAGGTGGTTGGACTGCTTGGGCCCAACGGATCCGGAAAAACCACCGCACTCCGATTGATTCTCGGATTTCTAAGGCCTACTTCAGGACGGGCCACTCTGGGAGGCCACGATTGTTGGCAAGCAGGCCATCTGGCACGAACCTTTGTCTCCTACCTCCCGGCGGAACTAAGGCTTTATGATTCGATGAATGGGCGGCAAATTGTTCGCTGGATAGCATCCTTTCGGGGCGAAACACCAGACCAGGAACGAATGCTTCGCCTTGCCAGGCTTTTTGAACTCGATCTCGACCGTCCTCTTGGCGTTCTGAGTTCTGGGATGAAACGAAAAGTGGCTTTGCTGGCAGTCATGTTGCCAAAAACGCCCCTGCTTATCCTCGATGAACCGACCAATGCCCTTGATCCCTCCATGCGGGATGCCTTGGTGGAATTGGTACGGATGGCCAAGCAATCGGGTCAGGCGGTTCTTTTTTCGTCCCATATCCTCGAAGAGGTGGATGCCGTGGCGGATCGGGTCGTGGTGCTTCGCAAAGGGGAATTGGTTATGGACCGACCCCTTTCCGCCCTTCGTGGAGGAGTCCGGATTCACCTTGTTATTGACAATCCCCCGATCATCCCGGTTGCTCTTAGGGACCAATTGCGCATAACAGAGTCTGACAAATGGGGAGTGTGTGACCTGTCGGCACCTGTTTTAACACCAGAAATTTTAGCATGGCTTGCCCTGACTGGGGCAAGGGAACTTCGAGTGGAATCAGATGGACTGCGCAAGGCGTTAGGGACCATTTTTCCAGGAGCCTTGTTGGGATGAACCAAATCAAAACCGGTGTTCTGGGCAATATAAGACCCCTTTTGTGGCGGATCTTTCGCGATTTGCGCTGGCCTCTTTTAGCCACGGCAATACTTACCTTTATTTTCCCCCTGCTCTGGTCCCTGATTGCCAAAAGAATGCTTGGTCAGATTGGCCCTTTTTTTGAAATGCTTGGCCAAATGGGTGGGATCACCCATAAAGAAATCGAAGCTGTACTGTTTGACGGGCCTGGACAATTGGTTAAAACCCTTTTGGGGGGGGAACGAATCGATCTTAATCAGGCCATGGATTTCCTTTCTGTTTGCCTTGTCCATCCCATCATGCTTACCATCCTTCCCCTTTGGGCGATCAGTCGGTCAACGCAAGCCATTTCGGGTGAAATTGATCGGGGTACGATGGAACTATTACTTGCCCAACCCATTTCCCGTTCTGGAGTTTGGTTGGGACACTTGATCGCAGAAACGACTGCGATGCTCTGCATCGCCACCATGGGCGTTTCCGGTTTGGTTTTGGGCTCCTGGATCATCTCCCCCTTGGAGGTAAAGCCGATTGATTCGCGTATTATTCCCAGAAAACCGGCCATCATAGCCGAAATGGGACCGATAAGGCTTCGGCTTGAGGATCCCATCCTCGATCGGCTCACCAAAAAACCGACAAGCTCCACCCCGGATCGGCTAGTAATAAGGCCGTTGGCGTTTGCCTGGGCCATTCCTCAACTTTTTGGATTTATGGCAAGCATTTCCGGTTTGGGTATTGTCCTCTCGGTGCTCATCCGAAAAAGGTTTATTGCCCTTGGGGTCGGAGTTTTGATTTTGTTGACGATGTTTTTGATTAACCTCTTGGGCCAGCTATGGGAACCGCTGGAACCCATTCGACCTCTCTGTTTTTACTACTACTACATTCCCCAGGAGGCAGCTTTGGGCCGCATGGCTCATGTGGACCTCAAACAGTGGTTTGGGCCTGACCGGGTGAGTGTTTCCAGCCTTGGCGTTCAACTTGGGGTCGCCAGCATAGGTTGGTTGACCGCCCTTTATCTTTTCCGCAAAAAAGACATCCCCGCTCCTCTTTAGCAATAAACCAATGATGGTTCCAGGGGATCCAATACCATCAATAGTAAACTCCGATGCGAAGGTTTGAGCAAGGCCCTGGAAAAGAGGGTTTGTAGTCCCCATTTTCACAGGTGAATTTGAATATCTCTTGGGAAAATGATGGGGGTTCGTGGTCTAACCTGGGTAACTTGGGCTAAAATTTTCCTCCCTTTTCTTATTATCCCCTTGTCGGTTTGTTTCAACCGTGGTACAAAACAATCAGTCATTCTTTCCCTCTTGTTTGTCTTGCTTACCGTTTCCTTCTGGATCGAGGTTGCACCCATGCTCCTACTCAGATCCCGTTTCGCCTAGTTCCATGCCTTAATTTTCTGGCTCCAATCGATGGTAACTCCTCTTATTTCTCCTTGGTTCAAACGGATAAAGGGGTTCACCGCTCTCTTTACTCCCCGTTTGGATCCGCTCGAAGATCGCTGTCTGTTCGCAACCAATCTTTTTGCCATCGGTTCCCCAGCAGGCGTTCCACTCCTGGTCAAACTGCTTGACAGGAGCACAGGGCAAACCATTGATCAATTTCAACCTTTTTCTTCCGATTTCACAGGCGGAGTGAAGGCGGTCCTTGCCGATCTCAATGGGGACAACCAACCCGACATCATCACCGCAGCAGGCACCGGGGGCGGTCCCCACATCAAGGTCTTTGATGGCAAGACCCACACTCTCATCTCAAGCTTCTTCGCCTACGATTCCACCTTTTCCGGAGGCCTTAACATCGCCGCCGGGGATATTGGTAACGGGCTGGTGGGAATCATCACCGCACCGGATAGCCTCATGGGTCCCCAGGTCCGGGTCTTTTCCCCCTCAGGCGACTTGCTCAAAACCTTTAATGCCTACGGTGCCGATTTCAAAGGCGGGGTAAAAGTCGCCCTGGGTTACGCCGGGAATGGAAATGCGGCGATCTTTACCGCTGCCGGACTGGGGGGTGGGCCCCATGTCCAAGTCTTCGAAGCCAGAACCCTTAAGCTGCTCCACAGCTTTTACGCCTACGATCCCCAGTTTCAGGGAGGGGTCCATCTTTCTGCCTCGGATCTGACCGGGGATGGCATCAGCGAAATCATCACCGGTCCGGGACCAGGAGGTGGTCCCCATGTCAAGGTTTACCAAAGAGCGGGCCAATCGCTTCAAACCAGTTTCTTCGCAGGAACCCCGGATGTCGCCCAGGGAACCCTGGTAGGCAGCACCGAAACGACCGATGGGCCACGAATCACCACCCTTGTTAAAAAAGATGGCCAGCAAACCCTTCGGTCTTTCCACCTGGAAGACACCGGACAAGCTCAGGAAATCGGGTCCGGGGTGATTCTTTCGGGTGCGGGGTTGGGAACCGTTACCGATCAGTCCCAGGTGCACCGTTTCCAGGGATATTCCACTACTCCCAATATCCTGAGCCGGGCCTACAGCCACGATACTGCCGCTCCCTCTTCAGGAGCCGGTTCGGATATGTATTCGGCCCATCCTATCCGGTACAACGATGGGAGCCCGGAACTTGCTATCCCCCTGACCGATGACCCAGGCGTTTATGGGGACATCCTCGATTACACCAACAAGCTCGACTACACCACCGGACAACGGGTGGGGGTGGGTTGGCTTTATAGTGGAACCCCCACCGCCATCCGGGATGGTTCCAAACTCCGCATTGTCCTGGCCGCCTCGGAAGTCCTTACCTTTACGGACCCTGCTCCGGAAGAGGATGCCTACAGCACGACCCTCCAGCAAGCCTCCTTTGGGGTCACCGATTACCTGGAATTCGATCCCATCAGCTACAAATACCTCCTGACCCGTGCCGATGGGACCAAATACTATTTCCACAACTTTTTCAGCGGTACCGCCACCGGAGCCCAGGTAGCCCACCTTGGGTCTTTTAAGGGGGAAATTGCAAAATTTTCTTAAGGATAGGGGTTTGTTTGAATTCCCTCTTTACAATGCCTCCCCAAAGGGA